>Ga0163199_1001284_pt1 | contig 15657 bp, 18 predicted proteins | sample PL_2010_150m_FD_113537 | JGI IMG/M metagenome (GOLD analysis project Ga0163199, IMG submission 113537) | Freshwater microbial communities from Powell Lake, British Columbia, Canada to study Microbial Dark Matter (Phase II) - PL_2010_150m | ecosystem: Environmental > Aquatic > Freshwater > Lake ... | reverse complement strand
GGTCCTGGGGGGATGGCGCAGAAGACTTGTTAGGAGCGGCCGGGTTGTCTGCTGCGGCGAGCTGACCGACTAAAGACAAAAACAGGCAACTGAAAATAAGCAGGTAAGCGCGTAACATTTAGACAACCTTGAGTAATGTTGCTGCGATTAAACCTAAAAACCGCAGTTCACCGCTGAGGACGCAAAGGACGCGGAGGAAAAACAGAGGTTAGCAAATTATGCCGGGTCACCCATTAGGTGAGGGCGAATTTTACGCTAAGCATCTGAATTCCTTTGCGTCCTCAGCGGTTCAATCGCTTTTTCTAGGTTAAAAGTATTTCGAGGGGTGATTGTACCCGCTCCGGCGAAGGTTCAGATAGGTGACGCGTGCGATGCTGATGCCAGGGCGATGGCCGTGCAGCCGCTTGGATCGCAGCGCAGGTAGCCGCTGCCGTCTTCGTCCCAGGCAGGCAGCACCCAGCGTTCGCAAACGCGGCCGTCCACGCTATGTATGTGCTGGGCGGGGCGGTGGGTGTGGCCGTGGATCAGCCGCGGATAGGCATAAGCGCGCAGGGCGGCGACAATGGCGGCGGGGTTGGCATCCATGATGGCGGCGCTTTTCTGCTGTTTTTCCTGTTCGCTTTGCCCGCGCCATTGCTGGATCAGCGCCTTGCGTTGCGCCAACGGTTGGGCCAGGAATTTGTCCTGCCAGGCGGGATTTCTCACCATGGCACGGAACGCCAGGTAATCGACGTCGTCGCTGCATAGCGTGTCGCCGTGGCTGAGCAGCGTCGGGACGCCGTACAGGTCGATCAGGCTGGGCTCGTCGAGCAGGCGCACGCCGGCTGCCTGGGCGAAGGATGCGCCGAGCAGGAAGTCGCGGTTGCCGTGCAGCAGCCAGATTTTGACCCCAGCCGCGGCGAGTTGCGCCAATGCGTGTGCAATGGCGCGGTGCAACGGTTCGGCGAGGTCGTCGTCGCCCACCCAAGATTCGAACAGATCGCCGAGGATGTATAAGGCTTCGGCTTGCGGCGCGGTTTCCTGGAGAAATTGCAAAAAGCGTTGCGTCGTGTGCGGCCTGGCGGGGCACAAGTGCAGGTCGGAGACGAAAAGGGAGTGCACGGGGCTAGAGGCTAGAGGCTAGAGGCTAGAGGCTAGAGGGGTTTTCCTAGCCCCTAGCCTCTAGTCCCTAGCCTCTGCTTTTTAAACGATTTCGGCTTTTTCGATGATCACGTCTTCCACCGGTACGTCCTGGTGGCCGGACTGGCTGCCGGTCTTGACCTTCTTGATGCGGTCGACCACATCCTGGCCGTCCGTCACCTTGCCGAACACGCAGTAGCCGAAGCCTTGTGCGGTAGGTGCGGTGTAGTTGAGGAAGCTGTTGTCGGAAATGTTGATGAAAAACTGGCTGGAGGCCGAATGGGGATTCGGGGTGCGCGCCATGGCGATGGTGTAAGCCTCGTTCTTCAGGCCGTTGGCCGCTTCATTCTGGATCTCTGCCATGGTTTCCTTCTGGATCATGCCTGGCATGAAGCCGCCGCCCTGAATCATGAATCCGTCGATGACGCGATGGAACACCGTGTTCTCGTAATAGCCCTTTTCCACGTACTGAAGGAAATTGGCGACGGTGAGGGGGGCTTTCTCGGCATCCAGTTGCAGAGTGATGACGCCGAAGTTGGTGTGGAGTTTGACCATGATTTATCCTTTACGTTTATTGGGAAGGGGGGGGCGCAGGTTCAGCGGTTTTCGGCAAGCCGGCGATCACTTCGGCTTGCTCGATCAACACGCTATCCACGGGTACGTCTGATGAAAAGTTGCCGCCCGCACCGGTGGGCAACAGCGCGATTTTCTTGGCGATTTCCATGCCCTTCACGACTTTGCCGAATACGCAGTAGCCGAAATATTTGGGGTCCGGGGCGCGGTAGTTGAGGTACTTGTTGTCGTCGAGATTGATGTAGAACTGCGAGGTGGCGGAATCCGGGTCGTAGGCGCGCGCCATCGCCAGCGTGCCGGGCTGGTTCTTCAGGCCGTTGGCCGCTTCGTTGGGAATCGGGGACAAGGTCGGCTTGGGTTGGAAATCCGGGGTATAGCCGCCCCCCTGAACCACGAATTTGTTGATCGCGCGGTGAAAAATGGTGCCGTTGTAATAGCCGCTGTTGACGTAATGCAGGAAATTGGCGACGGTGAGCGGCGCTTTTTCCGGGTAAAGCTCGAAGACGATTTCTCCCTGGCTGGTGCTCAGTTTTACCAGCGGGTTGTCGGCATAAACGGGTGTGCTGGCGAGCACAGCCAGACAAAACCAGGCGATGATCGTTTTCATGCCCCTCCCTCATAAAGGATGTGCCATTCGCCGTTTTCCTGTTTCCAGTATTGGCGCTTGCGCATCTGATTTTTCAGGTTGTTGCTGGTGTAATCCTGCTCGAAGGTGGCGACGATCAGGTTGTCGTTGCCGGGGTAAGCGAACAGGCTGACATTCGATATCTTGATCTTCAACCAGGTTTTGCTGGCATTAACCATGCGTTTTTGTTCCGCCCAGGAGCGATAATCCTGTCCCGGTGCGGAGAAACTCTGCGAATAGTGCCGCAGATATTTGTTGTTATCAAGCGATTCCCAATCGCTGCGCCAAGCTTCCAGGCTGCGCTGGAGTTCGCTGCGCTGGGCGGTGAGTTCCTTGGCATCCGCCCATTCCACCTTGTCGCTGATAATCACCGGGGTCAGGCCGATTTGCAGGTTTTTCCCGAGCTTGGTCATGTCCGGGTTGGTCAGCACCACGCAGCCATTGCTGGCGCGCGGCGGGCGGCTATAGGTGTCGCTGGGGACGCCGTGCAGCCAGATGCCGTGACCGTCCTTGCCCTGCTTGCGGTCCCATTCGTTAGGATAACTGAGCGGGAATGCCCCGACGCCGTAAAAATCCGACAACTGGTTGCGGGGCAGGCTGGAGGTGACGAAATACACGCCGAGCGGGGTTTTTTGATCGCCTTCCTTGAACTTTTCCGCTCCCGCTTTTCCGCTGCTGACATAGTAGTCGGTTAGGTAATGCGGCTCGCCGCCGTTGTTTTCGAACAAATAGAGGCGCGCCTTGCCAGTGTCGACCACGATCGCGTAGCGTTGTTCGGGTTGCAACTGGAGCAGGTATTTGGGGATGCGGCCGGGCGGGACTTTATCCTTGAGGTGCTGCAAGCGCACGCGGATTTCGTCGCGCAGGTCGGCGGTTTGATGCACGGCACCGGGCGCATTGCCGATGTTGCTGATCGGGTGCGCCTTGGCCATCAGCAGGTCGCCGCGAATCAGGTGGGCGAGGCGGAAGTTGGGGTAGGCGCGCAGCATCGCCTCGACGTCCTGCATCGCCACGCCCAGCCGGTTCTCGCTGACATCCCCCAGGGTTTTGGCGAGCATGGCTTCCAGATCCTTGGGCATTTCTACAGCGGCGGGTGCCTGTTCAGGCTGTTTGGGGGGCTTGCTGCCCATCGCGGTGGCCGACAGGGGAAGCAGCAATCCCAGCAGCACTATGCAATAGTGTGCAGTCGAGCTTAAACGCTTGAGGGGTGAATACATAAGAAACCGCCGGAATGGCCTAACGGCCGACTCGTTCTTGCAGGATCAGCCACTTGTCGCCGGATTTGACGAGAACCACGGTCTTGGTGGTGGAGGTGGACAGCGCATCGGACTTGTAGGCTTGCCGGAAAGTGACGGTTGCATGGCTGCTGTCATTCATCGTCACGCGCGGCGACTCGATCGCAACATGAATGGATTTGGGATGGCTGATGCGCTCCTTGCGGGATTTTTCCCAGGCGGCGCGGTTTTCTCCGCCCGGCGTTTTGAAGTCTTTGGCGTAGGCAGCCAGATAGGCACCCACGTTCTTGCTCGACCAGGCTTTGGCCCAGGCGCTGAGCGCTTTGATTGCCGCCGCCTCGCCATCCGCTTTGCTCTCCGCTGGTTTTTCCTTGGCTGCGGGGGTGGGCTTGGTTTCTGCCGTCGGCTTGGCTTCGACGGCGGGCTTGGCCGGTTCAGCCTTGGGCTGCTCGGGTTTGGCCGGTTCCACGGCTGCCGGCGGCGTAACTGCTGGCGTTACCGGCGCGAGCTTGGCGACTTCGGCCTTGGCCGGCGTGCGCGTCGGCTTGCCGCTATTGGAGAACATTTCTTTCACCAGCGCCAGCTTGGTCTGCGCTGCCGCATTGCCCTTGTCCAGTTGCAGCGCCTTGTCGTAGGCCTGGCTGGCCATCTTGGCATAGATGTCGCCGAGGTTCTCGTGGGCGGTGGCATAGCTGGGATGAGTGCCGATCGCCATTTCCAGCGCGGTTCTCGCCTTGTCCAGCTGGTTTTGCGAGGCGTAGAGCACCGCCAGGTTGTTGTAGGGCTCGGGCAGTTCGGGATAGTCTTCGGTGAGGCCGACATAGACCTTGATCGCTTCCGCTGCCTTGCCTTGCTCGGCGAGGATCAACCCTTTGAGAAAGCGCGCCTGGGCGATCTTGGCGCCCTGGACATCCTTGGGTTTGGCCGCGAGGAAGGTTTCCAGACGTTCCAGCGCTTTAACCGGTTCTCCCTTCTTGTAGAGGATGTTGATGTCCTGCAATTCATCCGCAGCGACAGGGAGGCTGTATGCCAGGAACAGCGCGCAAACCAAGGCGCCGGCCTTCAGTGTGGTGCGAAAACGACTCATTTTGATGGTATACTTTTTGGCGTTAAAAAACAGGCTGAATTCTAGCAAGAAGCGCCTTCAATCTCCACAGTTATTCCCTAATTGAGCCGATTCCCATGAGTAACGAACCGACGCCTGTTCCCCATTTCATCCGCAATATCGTCGAAGACGACCTGAAAAGCGGCAAACATCAAAGCATCGTCACCCGTTTTCCGCCCGAGCCGAACGGCTACCTGCACGTCGGCCACGCCAAGTCGATCTGCCTCAACTTCGGTTTGGCGCTGGATTACCAGGGCAAGTGCAACCTGCGTTTCGACGACACCAATCCCGAAAAGGAAAGCGAGGAATACGCCCAGTCGATCCAGGACGACGTGCGCTGGCTGGGCTTCCAGTGGGACGGCGAAGTGCACTGGGCTTCGGATTATTTTGGGGCGCTGTACGATTTCGCCGTCGACCTGATCAAGCAGGGCAAGGCCTTCGTCTGCGAACTGACGCCGGACGAAATGCGCGCCTACCGCGGCACGCTGACCGAGCCGGGCAAGCATAGTCCCTATCGCGAGCGTCCCGTCGCGGAAAATCTCGACTTGTTCGCGCGCATGAAAAACGGCGAATTCGCCGACGGCAGCAAAGTGCTGCGCGCCAAGATCGACATGGCCTCGCCCAACATCAACCTGCGCGACCCGGTGATCTACCGGATCAAGCGCGCCCACCACATCCGTACCGGCGACCAGTGGTGCATCTATCCGATGTACGACTACACCCACTGCATTTCCGACGCGCTGGAAGGCATCACCCACTCGATTTGCACGCTGGAATTCGAGGATCACCGGCCGCTCTACGACTGGTGCCTGGATCAACTGGCGGTGCCGTGCCACCCGCAGCAGATCGAGTTCTCGCGGCTCGAACTGCAATACACCATCACCAGCAAGCGCAAGCTGCTGCAACTGGTGATGCAGAACATCGTGTCCGGCTGGGACGACCCGCGGATGCCGACCATCACCGGGATGAGACGGCGCGGCTACACCCCCGAGGGCATCCGCGAATTCGCGCGGCGCATCGGCGTCTCCAAGAGCGACAACACCATCGACATGAGCGTGCTCGAAGGCTGCATCCGCGAAGACATGGAGACCCGCGTCCCGCGCGTGATGGCGGTGCTCAAACCGTTGAAGGTGACCATCAGCAACTTCGGCGAAGCGCAATCGCGCGAAGCCGGTTTCCATCCCAACCACCCCGAATTCGGCGCCAGGGTGGTGCCGTTCGCCCCGGAAATCTGGATCGAGGCCGACGACTTTGCCGAAACCCCGCCGCCCGGCTGGCAGCGTCTTACCGTTGGCGGCGAAGTTCGGTTGCGCTACAGCTACGTGGTCAAGTGCGACGAAGCGGTCAAGGATGCCGCCGGCAATGTGATCGAACTCAAGTGTTCGATCGACCCCGACACCCTCGGCAAGAACCCGCAGGGGCGCAAGGTGAAAGGGGTAATCCACTGGCTGTCGTGCGCACACGCGCTGCCCGCCGAAATTCGCCTCTACGACCGTCTATTCACGGTGGCCCAACCGGACAGCGATAAGGAACGCGATTTCACCGATTTCCTCAATCCCGCCTCGCTGACCGTGGTGCAAGGCTGGGTCGAGGCGTGCGTGAAAGATGCCGCGCCGGAAACCCGCTACCAGTTCGAACGCCTCGGCTATTTCTGCGCCGACCGGCGCGACCACCAGCCGGGCGGCAAGCTGGTGTTCAATCGCAGCGTGACGTTGAAGGATTCGTGGACCAAGGAACAGGGCTAGCGGATGCAAAACGGGAATATTGGCCTGAGGCACGTTTGGTTAGGTGAGACATTCGCTGAGTATCTCTTCAAGCTTGAAGGGATAGCTGATTTGTTTGCTATATCGGTTCTTGCGAATCAAATAGTGCCGTCAATTAAAGAAAGCATTGGCGAGATTAAAATACCTATTAGCGACAATTTCGGTCCCGAAGCAACAACAATTAGATCGCTCTCTGATCTTGAAACTTCGATTGAACAGGGGCGGTTCATGCGGTCTGTCAGATTCCAATGCATTGCTATGTTTTGCTCAGCACTGGAAGATTTGATTGCAAATATCAGAGAGAACATCGAATTTTCAGTCGATAAGGTGAAGAAATTCAAACTTGTTCTTGGCTCGCCAAAGAGAATCGTAATTACAAACGGAGTTCTCAAGACAATACGGGCTATTGATGAGGAACTTCGTTTGTCATCCTCGGCCATTCAGTTAGATGAAAACATTGCTTGGTTGAATACGATTTTTGAAATCAGACACTTCATTATCCATAACGGTGGGGTCGTAGGCAGCCAAGCCAACGTCGAAAAAATGATTAACAAGTGGGCGTGTTGGAAGCCAGGGCAGGAAGTTGAAGTCGAAGACAATGATATTGACGCAGTTCTCTGGTTCTTTAGGGACACGGCTCGTGCTTTCGTTAGGGCTTTGGATGCAAGGTTGCTAGCGGATGCTAGGACATAACTCAATAATTACTATGCTGAAAATCTACAACACCCTCGCCCGCGCCAAGCAGGACTTCATCCCCATCGAACCCGGCAAGGTGCGCATGTACGTGTGCGGGATGACCGTCTACGACTATTGCCACCTCGGCCATGCCCGCGTGCTGGTGGTGTTCGACATGGTGCAGCGCTGGTTCAAGGCGAGCGGTTTCGACGTCACCTACGTGCGCAACATCACCGACATCGACGACAAGATCATCAAGCGCGCCGCCGAGAACCACGAGCCGATTGCTGCGCTGACCGGGCGCTTCATCGCCGCGATGGACGAGGACGCCGCCGCGCTGGGCGTCGAGAAACCCAGTCACGAGCCGCGCGCTACCCAGTACGTGCCGGGCATGATCGCGATGATCCAGACCTTGATCGACAACAGCCTGGCCTATGTCGCGGACAACGGCGACGTGTGCTATTCGGTGCACGACTTTCCCGGCTACGGCAAACTCTCCGGCAAATCGCTCGACGACCTGCGCGCCGGCGAACGGGTCGACGTGGCGGCGGGCAAGCGCGACCCGCTCGACTTCGCGCTGTGGAAATCCGCCAAGCCCGGCGAGCCGCAATGGGAATCGCCGTGGGGCGCGGGCCGCCCCGGCTGGCACATCGAATGTTCGGTGATGAGCGATGCGCTGCTCGGCGAGCATTTCGACATCCACGGCGGCGGCGCGGACTTGCAGTTCCCCCACCACGAAAATGAAATCGCCCAGAGCGAGGGCAGCCACGGCCACCAGCATGTCAACTACTGGATACACAACGGCTTCTTGCGGATCGACAACGAGAAGATGTCCAAATCGCTGGGCAACTTCTTCACCATCCGCGAAGTACTGGAAAAATACGACCCGGAAGTGGTGCGCTTCTTCATCCTGCGCGCCCACTACCGCAGCCCGCTGAACTACTCCGATCAGCATCTGGATGACGCCAAAGGGGCGCTGACGCGCCTGTATACAGCATTGAAGAATGTTTCCCCGGCACTCGCGGAAGCATTCATGGGTAAGAGCATCGACTGGCACGATCCCTACGCTGCCACTTTCAAAGCGGCGATGGACGACGATTTTAACACCCCGGAAGCCGTCGCGGTACTGTTCGACCTCGCCAGCGAAACCAACAAGAGCAACGACCCGGTGCGTGCCGCCCAACTCAGGGAGCTGGGAGGCGTGCTGGGCCTGTTGCAGCGCGACCCGGCGTCCTTCCTCCAGGCCGGAACGGGCGAATCCGGCTATACCCCCGAGAAAATCGAGCAACTCATCGCCGAGCGGGTCACCGCGAAAAAGGCCAAGAACTACGCCGAAGCCGACCGCATCCGCAAGGAACTGACCGACGCCGGCATCGTGCTGGAAGATACCCCGCAGGGAACGGTGTGGCGGCGAGGGTGAGGCGGGGGTAAGCAGGGCGGAACATCCATGCGCCTTCCGCCGCATGGATGTTCTCATACGGCGGGCCACTGTCTGTGGCCTGTCTGCCGTGTTTTGTGGGCGTTATTTTGCCGGTGTATGCTCAACTAGGTCACGGGTGAAGTACTTGCCGTTGCTTTCCCGTGATTCCAGTCTCACCGGGACACCCTTTTCAATTGAGTAATAGGTGACGAAGATATCGTGACCACTTCCGGAATTCATATCTCTGTACCAGTTAAAGTTGAAATGCGTTTCTACGTGGAATGTTGCGCTTGGCAACATCGAGAAAATTGCCGAGGCGCTGAAAGTTGAACCATGGCGGTTACTGGTTCCGCCGAAATAAACTCCGAGCAGCACGGTACAGAGTGCAATCCGCGTACGCATTGTCCGTTGCTTATTGCTGCGCTGGGCGGGCCTTGTGGCGGAACAAAATGTAGCGTTTAATCCAATTCGGATAAATCTTGTTTTACACTAGGTTTCTGTTTACATCATGCTGCCATTGCCGAATAGTTTGGAGATAACAAGACCGTGAGACCCTCGGAAGCCCTTCGATTGCATCGAGACGATATTCGACGCGTGGTAGAACTCAATGATGCGTGCAACCCCCGCGTCTTCGGTTCCGTCTTGCACGGTGAAGATACGGATGACAGTGACCTTGATATCCTGGTCGATCCTATTGATGGAAAGACTTCCCTTGTCAGCTTGGTCAGGATCAAGCGGGAACTTGAGCAAACTCTTGGGGTTAAGACTGACATCCTGACTCCAATGGCGCTTCATGAGCGTTTCCGGCAAACCGTGCTTCAAGAGGCTGTTCCAGTATGAGCAGAAATCCTCGGCGAGTGCCTGATCGAATTCAGGATATGCTGGAAGCGATCAACAACGCCCGCTTGGACATTGGCGATCTCAGCAAAGAACAATTCCTGTCCGATGGGAAAACACAGCGTGCCGTCATCGAAAGCATCATCGTTATCGGCGAAGCTGCCAACAAGATCATGGGGCTCGATCCGTCAATCGAACAGAGGAATCCGGCTCTCTGGCAGCAATTCCGCGACGCTTACGACATGCGAATTGTACTGACTCACGAGTATTTTCGGGTTGATGCGGCGATTGTCTGGACTACGGTCAAGAACAGCTTGCCAGGGTTTGAGAAGACGTTGATCGCTTTCTCCGCAGGAAATACAGATCAGTAGGGCGCCCTACCTGGCTGTTCTTTATTCCGCATGAAATCAGCGACTTTCTCGAACGCCCTGGTTAATTCCTCGCGCAACCCTGCTTCGATTCCAACATCCTCCAGCGCCTGAACCATGCAGGCCATCCACTGATCGCGTTCGGCGTCGCCGATGGTGAACGGCAGGTGGCGTTGGCGCAGGCGCGGCGGGCCGTGCTTTTCCGTGTAGAGTTGCGGGCCGCCGAGCCAGCCGGTGAGGAACAGGAAGAGTTTTTCGCGTGAGCCTTTTAGGCTTTTGGCGTGCATCGCGCGCAGATCGGTGACATCGGCGCGCTGATCCATCAGGTCGTAGAAACGCTCGACCAGGCGTTGTACGCCGGCTTCGCCGCCGATTTGTTCGTAGTGTGTCGCCATTTTTTTGACCTTCTTGCCTTGAAACGATGATTTACCGCAGAGGACGCAGTGGACGCGGAGGAAAAACAATCAATTTAAAGGATTGTAGCGTGCGGGCATTGGGCGAATACGCATATCCACCGAGCTATTGAATTCCTCTGCGACCTCCGCGTCCTCTGCGGTTAAATGGTTTTTGGCTCTACCGGTTTGACCTTGCTCGCCGCCAGTTTGGCGCGGCTGCGGGCTTCCTCGGTGTCCTTGCCGGTGGCCAGCGCCACACCCATGCGGCGGCGGGTGTAGCTTTCCGGTTTGCCGAACAGGCGCAGGTCGCTGTTCGGCACAGCGAGGGCTTCCGCCACGCCTTCGTAGGCGATTCCGGCAGCTTCCATACCGCCGTAGATCACCGCCGAGGCGCCCGGCGCGCGCAGTGTAACGTCTACCGGCAGGCCGAGGATGGCGCGGGCGTGCAGTTCGAATTCGCTCTGGACCTGGCTGCACATCGTCACCATGCCGGTATCGTGGGGGCGCGGGCTGACTTCGGAGAACCACACCTGGTCGCCCTTGATGAACAACTCCACGCCGAAGATGCCGCGCCCGCCCAAGTTGCCGGTCACCGCTGCGGCGATTTCGCGCGAACGCGCCATTGCGGCAGTGCTCATGGGCTGCGGCTGCCAGCTTTCGACGTAGTCGCCCTTGACCTGGATATGGCCGATGGGCTCGCAGAAATGGGTTTCGGTTTGTCCGTCGGCGCCGGATGCGCGCACGGTGAGCAGGGTGATTTCGTAGTCGAAGTCGATGAGCCCCTCGACGATCACCCGCCCGCAGTCCACCCGGCTGCCGCTGGCGGCGTAGTCCCAGGCGGTTTTGACGTCGGCGGGGCCCTCCAGGCGGGACTGCCCCTTGCCGGAAGAAGACATCACCGGCTTGACGATGCACGGGTAGCCGATGCCCTCGCAAGGAGGACGCCGGTGGGTACCCGAGGGCTCCGCCCTCACCTTTCCGCTGCCACCGTCGATCGCCGCCTGCAATTGTTCCAGGCTGTCGGCAAAGGCGTAGGGCGAGGTCGGCAGGCCCAGCGTTTCCGCGGCCAGGCGGCGGATGCCTTCGCGGTTCATGGTCAACTGCGCGGCGCGCGCGGTGGGAATCACTTCGGCCAGTCCGGCGCGTTCGATCTCGACCAGCATATCGGTGGCGATGGCCTCGATTTCCGGTACGATCAGCAGTGGTCTTTCCTGCTCGACCAGCGCGCGCAATGCGGCGCCGTCGGCCATGTTGATCACGTGGGCACGATGCGCCACCTGGTGGCCGGGGGCGTTGGGGTAGCGGTCGACGGCGATGACTTCGATGCCGAGGCGTTGCAGCGCGATGATCACTTCCTTGCCCAGTTCGCCGCTGCCGAGCAGCATCACGCGGGTGGCCGAGGGACTTAACGGGGTGCCGATTTTCATGACTTTTCCTGAGAAAAATAAGGCGGATTTTAGCGGTTAATTAGCTCAGCGTGTCACGCTAATGCCCGATTTCTTGGTTTACAATCGAGTCTTGCCGAGGTTGGCCAGAAAGTCCGAGGGTTGTCGGTGTTAGATCAATTAGAACAAATAGAATCAAACGGCTCCGAACATCGGAAGTATCCGCGCTACCGCGTGCATTGGCAGGTGGCGATTGTTCACGAAAAGGACGGCAGGAGCGAAATATTTCATGGGCGGACCCACGATTTGTCCATGAACGGTGCGAGTATCTATTCCGACCATAATATTTTTTCCGAAGAGCCGGTGACGGTTTTGCTGGCCATCCCGCCTCTCAGCACCGATCAGCGCGAAAAAATCATCGAAATTCACAGCCGGATGGTCTATACCGTGCTGGCCGCCAATCATCACCAGTTCAGGATCGGCCTGCATTTTCTGCGTTTCAAGGCAAACGGGCGCAACCTGCTGAAGGCCAATCTGTCGAACCGCAGCAGGCTGATGGCGTAGGCGAAATAACCGCCCGGTTACGGCTTGAGGTAAACGTAGCCTTCCTGCGCCTGTAGCTTGCCGATTTCCGCAACACCGGACGGGACGATCTTGGCGTTGGGCAATACCAGGCGCGGGTCGATTTTGCGGGCTTTCAGGGTGTTGTTGCAGACGCGGAACTCGACGCCTTTTTCGCTCAGTTCATCCACGTTGATGTCGTAGGGATTGCCGTTTTTATCCTGCGCCCCTTCCAGCAGGAAATCCACGCCGGGGCCGTGCGTGACCACCACGATTTTCGCCTTGCCTTCGGTCGCTTGCAGATGGTTCTTGATATAGCCCAAGGCGGCGCGCGCCACCGTGCTGTCGTTGATGTGGTAAACCACCTTTTCCACTGCGTTGTCCTGCCCCGCGGCAAAGGCACCCAGCGACAAGCCCAGCAAGGCGCCGAGCAACAACAACCGGTTTAGTAATGTATCCATTTGGCCGTCCTCATATCTGGAATTAGTATATATTCTAAATCAAATCAAGTTGACAATGGTGGAACTTGTGCACGATTGAGGACCACAGGCGGCTGTGGCACACTGGACACGAGAAACGGAGGAAATTGTTGATGAAAATCACCCGCAACCTGAGAATTTTCGGGCAGGTGCAAGGCGTGTACTACCGCGAATCCTTGCGCCAGCAGGCTGAAATGCGGGGTGTAACCGGCTGGGTGCGCAACCGCCGCGACGGCTCGGTGGAAGCCATGTTGCAAGGCGAGACTATGGCCGTCGAAGCGGCGATCGCCTGGTGCCGGCGCGGCCCGGACCGGGCGAGGGTGGAACGGGTCGATATTAGCGAAGGGCAAGGAGAGTTCGACGATTTTGCCCGTCTCGACAGCATTTAACCTGGAAAAACATTTCACCGCAGAGACGCGGAGGCGCAGAGAAAACCAAAATCGTCATTTTCCATAACCATTTAAATGACAAAATTCTCCGCGTCTCTGCGGTGAAAAATCCAGATTTAGAATAATTCCTTCAGCTTTGCCAGATACTCCGCCGCATCCGGCGCGCCTTCCTCAGGCGCCCACGGCGCGCGCTCTGCCTCTGTGAGCGCTTGGTAGGGGCCGGCCTTGGCCTCGAAGAATAGGCTGCCGCTAGTGAGCGCCAGCACGGTGTGAAATACCCCATGCGGAATATCCACCGCCACCGCCGCGCCGCCCGGTTCGATCAGCGCCTTGCCGGTCGCCTTGCCGTCTTCGTCGAAGAACACCAACCCCAGCTTGCCGCGCACCGCCAGGATGGTTTCATCCTTGTCGGCAGCGGCATGGCGATGGGGCGGCACGTAGGAATCGGGTTCGATGGCGTTGAGCAAACGGTGGCAGGGCGCATCGTCGCTGCCGTGGAAATTGTGATTGCGGCGGCGGCGCGGCGAAGCCGCGGCCTGCGCGGAAATGCTGTCGAGCAATGCAGCGTCGATGATAGTGGCGGTTTTACCCACGATATTCCTTTTCGCTTAAAATTCGTTTCTGCATTTTTTCACGAAACACCACGGGAAGCCAATCATGATCCAAATTCTCCTCGCCAAACCGCGCGGCTTCTGTGCCGGCGTGGATCGCGCCATCGAAATCGTCGAACGCGCGCTGGAACTGTTCGGCGCGCCGATCTACGTGCGCCACGAAGTCGTGCATAACCGCTTCGTGGTGGATGGCTTGAAACAGAAGGGGGCGATCTTCGTCGAGGATTTGAGCGACGTGCCGCCCGGCAGCACGCTGATTTTCAGCGCCCACGGCGTCTCCCAGGCGGTGCGCCGCGAGGCGGAACAGCGCGGCCTCAAGGTGTTCGACGCCACCTGCCCGCTGGTCACCAAGGTGCATCTGGAGGTCGCGCGCCGTCGTGCGCAGGGGCGGGAAGTGGTGATGATCGGCCATCGCGGTCATCCCGAGGTGGAAGGGACGATGGGGCAGACGCCGGACGGGATGCATCTGGTGGAAAAGCCGCAAGACGTGGCTACGCTGCGAGTGGCCGACGCCAACAAGCTGGCTTTCGTCACCCAGACCACCTTGTCGCTGGACGATGCCGCGGCGGTCATCGCCGCGCTGAAACAACGTTTCCCCGCCATCGTCGGGCCGAAAAAAGACGATGTCTGCTACGCCACCCAGAATCGCCAGGATGCCGTCAAAGCGCTGGCCGCGCAGTGCGATGCGGTGATCGTGGTCGGCTCGCCGAACAGCTCGAATTCCAACCGCCTGCGCGAAGTGGCGCACAACATCGGGATACCCGCAACGATGGTGGACAATGCCGGCCAGATCGACCCGGCCTGGGTGCACGGCAAGCGCCGCATCGGCGTGACGGCGGGCGCCTCGGCGCCTGAAGTGCTGGTGCAGGAAGTGATCGCCCGCCTACAGAGCCTCGAAGGCGCGGAAGTGGTGCAGTTGGCGGGGGTGGAGGAAAACGTGGTGTTCGCGATGCCCAAGGAATTGGCCGCATCCTCAACGACTTGAATTTGTGCGATGTAGGAGCGGGCATCTTGTGTCCAGGCCGCCAGGCCGTCGGGTATGGCCGCGATTGGCGGCTATCGCGGCCAGGGCCGATCCTACAGGCAAATTGGTAAGTTTCTAGGTTTTATACACTTCCCCCAGCATCGGCAGCGATACCGGCCAGCCCATTTTTTCGATATGCCCCTTGAGCGTTTCGGAGGCGCCGCTTTCGCCGTGCACCACGAAAGTATGGCGCGGCGCGCGGCGGAACTGGCGCAGCCAGTGCAGCAGGGCCGCCTGGTCGGCGTGGGCGGAGAGGCCGCCGATAGTGTAGATCTCGGCGCGTACCGGGATTTCCTCGCCGAAGATCCGCACCATCTTCGCCCCGTCCACCAGGCGCCGACCCAGCGAGCCTTGCGCCTGGAAGCCGGTAATCAGGATGGTGTTTTCCCGTCGTCCGAGGTTATGGCGCAGGTGGTGTTTGATGCGCCCGGCGTCGCACATCCCGCTGGCGGAAAGAATGATCGCGCCGCCGCGGATTTCGTTGAGCGCCATGGATTCCAGCGCGCTGGCGGTGAAGGTCAGGTTGAGCTGGTCGAGGTGCTTGGCGCGCCAGGCTTCCAGGTCGATGGCTTCCTCGTCGAACAGTTCCATATGGCGCATGGTGATGCGCGTGGCTTCCGTCGCCATCGGCGAATCGACGTAAATGTTCAGCTTGTGGAAACGCCCCTGACGGGTCAGGTCGTTGAATAAATACAGCAATTCCTGGGTGCGTCCGACCGCGAAGGCCGGGATGATGACGTTGCCTTTCTTGCGATGCAGCGTGTCGTTGACGGCATGGACGAGTTCCTCCACGGTCGATTCCATATCCTTGTGCAGGCGGTCGCCGTAAGTGGATTCGACCAGCAGCACATCGGTTTCTTCGATGAAGGCCGGGTCGCGCAGGATCGGGCGTCCCGGCTGGCCGAGATCGCCGGAGAAGACCAGCTTGGTTTGTTTGCCGTTTTCTTCCAGCCATACTTCGATGATCGCCGAGCCGAGGATATGCCCGGCTTCGCGGAACACGCAGCGCACCGCGGGGTGCGGCGACAGTTCCGCGTCGTATTGCTGCGGCGCGACATGCGTCAGGCACGCGAGTGCCTGCTCGGTGGTGTAG
>Ga0163199_1001282_pt1 | contig 15672 bp, 21 predicted proteins | sample PL_2010_150m_FD_113537 | JGI IMG/M metagenome (GOLD analysis project Ga0163199, IMG submission 113537) | Freshwater microbial communities from Powell Lake, British Columbia, Canada to study Microbial Dark Matter (Phase II) - PL_2010_150m | ecosystem: Environmental > Aquatic > Freshwater > Lake ... | reverse complement strand
TACCAATTTTCGGCACTGAAAGAGAATTGCCTGACGCAGTGCGTTGCTCCTATGACATTCTTTATGCGTTTTTGGCGCGACGGTATTGCCGGAGGTATGAAAATGGGATTTCGGCATGGTTTGACATGTATCGGGTGTTGCTGGGCCCTCATGTTGCTTGCGTTAGTAGGAGGAATGTCAAACGTATTGTTCATGGTTTTGAGTGCAGCAGTTATGGCGGTTGAAAAGTTTCCTGCCATCGGCAAGAGAGTGACCAAGCCACTTGGTGTCGCGCTTCTGATGGGTGGGTTTGCATTACTCGCACTGCAATTTATTTTTGGCGCGCAACCAACAAATCATTTACACAACTAATTCAATATTCACTAATTCAAGAAACCCTAAAAACAGAAAGCGATACATCATGGAACCATGGTCACTAGAAGGCGAACTTATTCTCAACTGCAATTGCACGGTATTTTGTCCATGCGTAATCTCCCTCGGAACTCACCCTCCGACCGAGGGGTATTGCCAGGCTTGGTCGGGTGTGCGCATCGACAAGGGACATGCCGGGTCGGTTGATTTGTCGGGTCTTAACGTTGGCATGCTGCTCGACATTCCGGGAAAAATGGAGCGCGGCAATTGGACGCTTGCATTGTGGATCGATGATCGTGCAACTGACGAGCAGTTTTCCAAACTCGAGGAAATTTTCCGCGGTTCGGCTCGCGGTACAACTGGGTTATTCAAGTTGTTGGTTGGCGAGTATCTGGGTGCCGAACGCGCACCGATCTCATTCACTACCGAAAACGGCAAACGCACGTTGTCGGTTGGCAAGTTCATTCAGGGCTCAGTAGAGCCAATTGGTGGGCTGCGAGAGTCCGAAGAAGTAAGTGTTGTCAACACTCAATACTGGATGGGACCAGAAGTGATCGTGGCAAAGGCATTGCAGGGCAGAGTCCGTGCATTTGGCAGAGTCTGGAACTTTGAAGGCCGCAGTGCCGAAATCTGCACCATCAAGTGGGTTGGTCCATGAGTATTCCCGCACTTGCAATCACGCGTCGCACGCGTTCAACACCATTTTCGAGTCGCATCGAAAGATTTGGTGTCGAGGCATACACGATCTATAACCACATGTTGCTGCCAACTCGTTTTCGTGGTGTAGAAGAAGATTATTTCCATTTACGTGACAGCGTGCAGATTTGGGATGTCTCGTGTCAGCGACAAGTCGAAATCGTTGGACCAGACGCTGCTCGGCTTGCGCAGATGTTGACTGTGCGCGACTTGCGCAAACTCGGCATTGGCAGGTGTGCGCTTGCGCCTGTGTGTGACGAGGGCGGGTTCTTGCTCAATGATCCTGTTGCCATTCGCGTCGCAGAAGATCGATTTTGGTTTTCCATTTCCGATCTCGACATCTTGTTGTGGGCTCAGGGCATCGCTCTTGGAATGAAACTCGATGTCAAAATCTTTGAGCCAGATATTTGGCCACTTGCGGTGCAGGGGCCACGTGCACAAGATGTGATAGTTGAAGTGTTTGGTGAAGCAGCTCGGGCAACAAAATTCTTTCGCTTTGACACGCTCACTTTCAAGAACCATCCATTGCTCGTTGCGCGCAGTGGTTGGAGTGCTCAGGGCGGGTTCGAGATTTATGTCGACGATGCCGAGATCGGAGTGCAGTTATACGACGCTCTCGATGCGGCTGGCCAAAAGTACGGCATACGTCCGGGTTGTCCAAACTTGATCGAACGTATCGAAGCAGGCCTGATGACTTATGGAACCGATATCACACGCAACGACACACCGCTCGAAGGTGGCATGGCTCAATATGTTGGTTTGGACGCTGACATCGAAGCGATTGGGCTTGATGCAATTCGTGCGCGAGCCAAACAGGGAATTGATCGCGCAATTGTTGGTATCACTATCGACGGCGACAAGGTGCCGGCAAATCGCGAGCCATGGCCAGTGATTGTTGGTAGCAAACAGGTGGGCTCTGTGACATCTGCTGTGTGGTCTCCTCGATTGGTGACCAATGTGTCATTGGGTCAAGTGGCTATCGATTTCACGGCAGTCGGCACGCAGATGAGTGTTGAGACGCCAGATGGTGTGCGCTCAGCACAGGTCTCAGCCGTTCCGTTTCCTGGTGCTTCATCTCAGTAGTGTCAGACTGAATCTATGAACGAGTCGTTTACTGTTGATGTAGACGGGATCTCGATTGCTGTGCAACAGCGGGGTAGTGGGCTTCCATTGCTCGTGATTCACGGTTGGTCGGCGGATCACCGTTACATGGCTGCTGATTTGGAGCCAAACTTTGATCAATCATCAAATTGGCGGCGAATATATTTTGATTTGCCAGGACACGGCAACACCATCGCGCCAGATTGGCTGACCCATCAACATCAAATTGTGGCAATTCTTGTCAAACTGATCGACCAAGTTATTGGTGACGAGAAATTTGCAGTTATCGGCAACTCGTATGGCGGCTATCTGGCACTTGGACTTGTACGAGCCATGCCCGAAAGGTTGTTGGGCGCAGCACTGTTGGTGCCCGATTTGCCAGATGATGCAAATAATCGTGATGTTGCGCCAGTCCAGATCATCGTCAGAGACATGTCGTTATTTAACGACTTGCAGGAAGATGAACAATGGATTCCAACTGGAGTAGTCGAACACAGTCAATATGCCTTAGACGAGATTCGCGAACACGACATGCCCGGTTATCGCGCATCTGATGATGCGCTTCTTGAGAGACTCAACAAAAATTATTTGCTTCCCGACGAGATTCGAAACCCCCTGGAGCCGTTTGTTCAGCCAAGCTTGATCGCCCTTGGTCATCAAGACGCAACAGTTGGGTTCATTCGACAGATGGGTTTGATCGAAGAGTTTCCACGCGCGACGCTCTGTGTGGTGGATCTAGCAGGGCACTATCTCGGGCGAATTGAGCGTCCAAAGGTCTTTCATGCCCTCGTGCGGGATTGGCTTGAGCGGGTCGAAATATCTTTGTAACACCCATTGTGCAAACTTCACTTTGTACGTAGTTGGCGTACACATGCAGTTCAACTCACCGAGTTCCTCGACAGAAGCCATAGCCCACAGCCAGATTCACTAGTTGAAATGAGGAGAAGAAAATGAGCACATCCACAGAGCAAATCACAGAGCCAATCACAGAGCCATTAGTCATCAGTTGTGACACCTGCGTGATGCAAAAGACCCCTGCTTGCGACGACTGTTTAATGTCGTTTTTGTGCGGCGACCCGCATGAAACAGCAGTGGTTTTCAATCTTGCCGAACAACGGGCAGTCCGTTTGCTCGCAAATGCCGGAATGGTGCCTACGCTTCGGCATCGTGCGGTTATCTAAAAAGTCACCCAGTTTCGATGTCGACGACCCAGCGGCGTGCCTCGCGTATACCAAAATAATTCTTGAAGTCGGAAAGACTGGCGGTCTCGACAGAGTAGGTGTTGCTCCTGCACAAGTCATGCACAGGGCGCATCAGACTCTCGTGCAACGCAAAGCGGCTGGTCTGCACGACACAATGCAATTTACGTATCGCAACCCTGCGCGATCGACCGATCCGCAATCTGCGGTGCGAGATGCCAAATCGATGATCGTCGGCGCTTATTCATATGCGTCACCGCTGCCAGACCCGCAGTCGCATCCAAGCGCACGAGTCGCGAGATACGCATGGACCGAATATTACGAATCGCTCAAGGTCGGTTTGTTTGCGATGCGAGACGTGCTGCGGGCAGATGGCTTCAAGGCAGTGGTGTTTGCCGATGACAACTCGATGGTCGATCGCGAGGCTGCGTATTTGGCTGGGCTTGGCTGGTTTGGAAAGAATGCCAACGTATTGATCGAAGGCGCTGGAAGTTTTTTTGTGCTGGGCAGCGTGATCACCACAGCACCACTCACGATCAACGATGTCATTGCTGCCGATGGATGCGGATCATGTCGACGATGCATCGATGCCTGTCCCACTCAGGCAATCATCGAACCCGGCACGGTTGATGCTGCAAAATGTCTTGCATGGCTGATCCAAAAACCGGGAGTGTTTGATCGCAGGTATCGAGAAGCTTTGGGGGACCGTATATATGGGTGCGATGACTGTCAAGAAGTGTGTCCGCCAACCACGCGGTTGAGTTTGTCGAAGCCGCTGCGCAACGATGCACGCCCGTGGGTCAATGTGCTGGAGTTGCTCGACATGGATGATGAAGCGTTGCTGACACATGTACAACAGTGGTACATAGCCGACCGCAACCCAGACTGGGTGCGTCGCAACGCACTGATCGTGCTTGGCAACATCGGTGAGCGCACAGACGCACATGTGGTGGACGTACTCGCTCGATATCTTGAGCACTCAGACCCAATGTTGCGAGCACACGCCGTTTGGTCGGCCTCGCGTCTCGGATTGGTCGATCTACTGCCAATCCATGACACAGCACCACTCGTTATTGATGAATTGCGAAATTTGCCATTGGCGCGACAGAGCGAGATCTAGATTGTTTAGTGCTCCATCATGAAACATCTACTTGTCACCAACGATTTTCCGCCAAAGGTGGGAGGTATCCAAAACCTGTTGTGGGAGTGGTGGAAACGGTTGCCACCTGAATCTTTTGCAGTATTGACGTCTCCATATGCAGGCGCCCAAGTATTTGATGCTGCTCAACCATTCGAGATACGTCGCGTTCGCGAGCCGTGGTTGTTGCCTCATCCGTTGATGGTGAGGCGCATCAACAACATGGCTAGGGAAATCGGTGCCGACTTTATTGTGCTTGATCCAGCTGTTCCTCTCGGCATCGTCGGCCCGTCGCTCGAGTTGCCGTACATGGTGATCTTGCATGGCGCAGAGGTGACTGTGCCTGGCAGATTGCCCGTCTCGCGACGCATGTTGGCACGTGTATTGAACAATGCGCAGCACGTCATTGCTTGTGGCGAGTATCCGGCAGCAGAGGCACGTCGCGCGGGCGGAAATTCTTTACACATCACCGTGATACCACCGGGTGTTGACACCCAACGTTTCCAACCGTTGGATGCAGTTGAGCGAGTTGCAGCCCGGCGTGAATTTGGTGTGAGTGCAGAAGCCGAATTGGTCGTAGGTGTGAGTCGTCTAGTGCCACGAAAAGGTTTCGACACGCTGATTAGGGCAGCAGCCGCACTTCGCTCGAGTCGACCGAACTTGCAGGTGCTCATCGGCGGCTCTGGCCGAGATGCGAAGAGATTGCAAAAATTGATCACGCAGTTGCATGCGCCAGTACGAATGCTCGGTCGAGTTTCAAATGAGCAGTTGCCACTGTTGTACGGATGCGCCGACTTGTCGGCAATGTTGTGTCGGTCTCGGTGGGGTGGGCTCGAACAAGAAGGTTTTGGAATTGTATTTTCAGAAGCAGCATCGTGCGGAGTTGCGCAAATTGCTGGCCAAAGCGGTGGTGCCGCTGATGCTGTAGTCGATGGCATTACGGGCAGAGTTGTGCAAGAACCAAGCAATGTTGCCCTGGTTGCAAGTGCGATCAACGACTTGCTGGAAGATAGTGCTCTACTTCGCACAATGGGTGATGCGTCTAGAGCGCGTGCACTGCAAGTTTTCGACTACGGCGTGTTAACAAATGCGTTGGCTGCAGTGCTTAAAGTAGATACACAATGAAAACATTGTTGCGAATCAATGTGGTCTTGACCGCGGGCTTCTTGTTGGCAACGCTTGTTGCGGCCATCACGTTTAACCCCACTACGCGAGCCATTGGCGTCATCGTCGATCTTGCGCTGTTTAGTATTGGGGTCGCTTCGTTTATTTGGGGTTACTTTTCTGCCGTACAGCGCAGTCGCGCCGACGAGATTTCTGTGGCTGCACTCTATTTTTTGACAGGTTCTGTGGCCACCAAAGAAGTGCGACAAATCATGAACGGCTGTCTGTTAGCCCAACTGCTGATTGGCTTAGGCGGGGCTATCGCTCGATCATCGACCAACGGTCAGGCGGGAAGCACCCTCGCTTTTGGTGTGCTGGTGCCACTGTTGGGTCTTGGGTTCAACGGTTTGTGGGCAAGTCGTTTTGGAACCTTTACCCCTCGCGAGCAGTCTGATCGGCAAGGATAGAGGACATGGTTGACTCAGGCTCTGAATCGGTTGTAGTTCTGGCAAGCGCAGAAAAATGTTATGCAGTGGCTACAGACTTCGAAAAGTATCCGCAATGGGCTCATGACATCAAAGAGGTCACTGTATTAAAGCGTGATGAGAAAGATCGACCAACCGTGGTTGAGTTTCGTGCGTCGGCACTTGGCCGCAGTACTCATTACACACTCGAGTATGACTACGCACTTTCACCGGGCAAATTGTCATGGCACATGTCAGATGGTGACATCATGCGCGCCATCCTTGGCTCGTACACATTCGAGCCAGTCGACAACGGCACTCGCATCTCGTACGACTTGTCGGTTGAACTTGTTGTTCCTATTCCTGGATTTGTGAAGCGTCGCGCCGAAATGCGTATCTTGAGCACACTGAAAGAGTTGAAATCGCTCATCGAGTCGTGAAATGAATATCGCGAGATGAAAATTGGCATTGATGTAGGTGGCACAAAGTGCTTAGGCGTTGCACTTGACGAGAATGGCAAAGTTGTTCAACAAGTGCGTTTGCCAACACCGCATGCAAAAGAACTGGGCGACACGCTTGTCGAGATCGTTGCGCAGTTGGGCGAGTTCTCGTCACTCGGAATCGGTGTTCCTGGACTCATTAGCCCAGAGGGTGTTATTCGCGCGTCTCCAAACTTGGTTGGCGCTTATGAACTCCCGCTTCGCGCATTGATGGAAGAGCGCCTTAGTCGCGAGGTGATGATTGAAAATGACGCGACGTGTGCGGCGCTCGCTGAATGGCAACTCGGTGCAGCCAAAGGTGCAACAGATGCTTGGGTGATCACGCTCGGTACTGGCATCGGCGGCGGTTTTATTTCGGGCTCGGTGTTACAACGTGGTGCTCATGGCTTTGCTGGCGAAGTGGGGCACATGGTGGTTGATCCTGATGGACCAGTTTGCCCTTGCGGTCGGCGCGGATGTTGGGAACGTTTTGCATCGGGAAATGGATTGTCATTCTTGGCAAATGGCGAAAAGGGCGAGGATGTCTTGTCTCGCGCACATGCAGGTGAAGCCGACGCGATGTCGGTCGTTGACACCTTTGCACAGTGGGTGGCACTCGGACTTGTCAACCTCACCAACATGACAGATCCCGAAGTGATTGTGATCGGTGGCGGAGTAATTGTTTCTGCCGATGTTGTGATGCCCCGTGTTCAACATTGGTTTGAGCAATTGTTGTACTCGCCACAACATCGCGCGCATCCTCGGTTGGCTGCGGCGCAGCTTGGTGAACATGCAGGGGCCATCGGTGCTGCGATGCTTTGTACAACCGTATAAGTTGTGGTGATGAGCAGAAGCGTGAACGGTGAATACTCGCTTGGGTTGCACGAGGTTGGCGACAATTCGTACGCGTATTTACAACCCGAGGGCGGTTGGGGTTACAGCAATGCTGGCCTCATAGTTGGTGATGGCGTGTCGCTGCTTGTTGACACGCTCTTTGATCTGAAACTCACAGCATCCATGCTCGACTCGATGTCTGTTGCCACGCGAAGCGCGCCTATTTCTACAGTCGTCAACACGCATGCCAACGGCGATCATTGTTATGGCAATCAACTTGTTGCTGACGCCGAAATTATTGCCTCTAGCGCCACTGCGCACGAGATGTTGGAGGTACCACCGAAAATGCTTGCGGCACTCAACAGTGCACCAGGCGAGGTTGGCGAGTTGTTCCGACATTTCTTTGGCGATTTTTCCTTCGATGGCATTGAGCTTGTACCACCTACGCGCACATTTGACGGACGGCTTGATATCGAGATTGGTGGTCGACTTGTGGAATTGATTGAAGTCGGCCCAGCACACACGCAAGGCGACACCATCGCGTATTGTGCCGACTCACAAACTCTTTACACCGGAGATATTTTGTTTATCGGTGGCACGCCAATCGTGTGGGCTGGTCCATTAGAAAACTGGATTGCGGCATGTGACCTCATGTCAGAACTTGACATTGATGTAGTTGTGCCAGGGCATGGCCCCCTGACCGACAAAGCAGGAGTGGCCCGCGTACGTGACTATCTGTCGTTTGTGTTGAGCGAAGCAACGTTGCGCCACGACGCAGGCATGGATGCGTTTGATGCTGCTCGTGAAATTGCGCGTGACATTCTGGGCAACGCCAACCGTTCGTTTGCTGGATGGAGAGAATTTGGACGCATCAGTGTCAATGTAGACACCGTGTATCGAAGCATTAATGCGGCGCATACAAGCCCTAATGTGATCGAGCAATTTCGCCGTATGGCCGAGATCGAGTTACACCCCGAGAGATAAATGTTTGTTTAGCTTCATTTCTCGGCGCACAATGGCAAACCATCCGCCAATAGTGCACAGTGAAAACAAAATCCACTGACCCACGTAACTCAAGTGTGGTCCATTATCAAACGCTGGTTCTGCAATTCGCGACAAAGAAGCATCGTCGGCAGGCGACGATGACTGCATCTCTACATAGACGTTGACTAACGGTGCGGGCATCTGTTGGGCAAGGCGAGTGATGTCGATGCGTTGAATCTCGGTGAGTACGCCAGTCGATGCATCAGAGATGGCGCCCAAACGCTTTGCCGACGATACGCGAAGTCGACCATGCAGAGTCACTGGTCCGGTTGGTGCTTGTTGCACAATCCCACCAAGCGGAATGAAGCCTCTATTAACGAGTATCAAGCGACCGTCGCTCAGTTGCAAAGGCGTAACAGGGTCAAAACCAGGTCGTCCACCTTGAGACACATTGACGATCTGGATGTCGTGGTCTTGCAGATAAAGACCCGTCACCAGAACGCTTCTCCATTCGGCATCGCTAGCAACAGGATATTTGGCGAGCACATCACTCAGCGGTTGCGTCGGTGTGTCAACCCGTTCGATCAGTGTGTCATTAAACGCAACTCGCTGGTGATATCGGTTCCACTGCCAATTAGCGAGGCTCAACATGATCGCGACCAGTGTGACAACGAGCATGTGTACTGCAATCCATTTCGGTCGCAACAAAAACTTATACACGCACTACAACTTAGTGCGATAGACGACTAGCGTAAACTTCTATGAACACATTGGTTTACGACGGAGATTGTGCCTTTTGTCTCCGATGTGTGCAGTGGATGCAACTACATTTCAAACGAGTACCCCTTATCGTCGCGTGGCAACAAGCAGATCTTGCGCAGTTGGGTCTCACCGCCGAGCAATGTCAAACAGCAGTGCAGTGGGTGAGTGCTGACTCGTCGCAGATTTTGAGTGCCCACAAAGCGATTGCTCGTGTGTGTAAAGACGCAGGTGGCTTGATCACTGTTGCCGGTTATGCGATGTCGCTACCAGTTGTTTCTCAACTTGCTGGGCTTGTATATCGCTGGGTGGCGCGCAATCGTCAAAGAATGCCAGGCGGTACTACACAGTGCGAGATTCGTTGAGGCGTTGAGCAAGTTTGTCTAGCGCTGATTGATCAAGTCCGCCTAGTAGCGCGCGTTGATGATCGTCGATCTCAATTGCATCGATAAGCGATTGCCAAGATGCATGTGGCATTCCGGTTGCGATACGCAGCGCCCGTGACAATGCCTGTTGTGGGTGAGCATCGTAGTTATTCATCAATAGTTCGGCTTCGCGCTTGGTCAACAAGCGAGCAACTCCTGAAGCGCTCATCATTCTCTGTATGTACGGCGAAAACATCCCTTGGTATCTCATTTGTAGCTCTGAGAGTCTCCAATCATTTCCCGTGATCCGCTTTCGACATTGCGATGTGCCGCATGCGCAATCAAATTCGTCATAGTCGGATGCATCGCTCATTGAGTAGTCAAAAGTTATTTCTTCGCCACTGGCTATTGGACGCATTGCGATTAATTGAGTTGCATTTCGCATTCCACAATTTGGTGCACACGAGTGATTGATCAAATCGCCTGGCTCGCGCAAAACTGGGCCAAGTGCAAAGCTGTCGGTCTCAATTTGCAGAGAACGGCTTTGCTGTTCGGTGGGAAAGTTGCTAAACAAAGAACGAGACATGATCGTTCCACCAAACGCTGCGACAACAGTGCCTGTGCCGATTGGAGCAAGTGCAAAACTTCCGAAACCTGTGCGTGGTGCTTCACGAGATTCCACAAGTGGTGAAAGATAATTGCACATGTCGACCCTCCGGTCGCGACCATCAAGGCCGCCCGAGTACACAGCACCAACTCCGCCCGCTGTGGTGAAACCACGATATCGGGCGCTATCGTTCTTTGGGCAACATCGTCTCGGTCTGCTCGACCGAGCCGGTGGTGCACTATAAGTTGCATCAGGAGAGACCAATTGGTCCGGCAACCGGGGTCACGCCCACGGTGCCATCTCATCGGAGACGATGAGAGATGTGGCTTCGTCTTGTAGACGAAGCAACGGGCCGGCTCAGTTGGGCGAGCTACAGAGATTGAGAAACGACTATGACCCGACATGATTATCCAGCGACAGGTGCATGGCAACCTTCGCACCCCATTGGGTCACGACACTTCGCGCATTTTCCTGTCGATCGTCCATTTGCGCTTGATGGCGCAAAACAGCTCAATTCGGTTTCGATTGCCTATGAAACATGGGGCACATTAAACGCCGATCGCAGTAATGCAATTTTGTTGTGTCATGCGTGGACAGGTGACAGCCACGCAACTGGTCCTGCAGAAGACGGGCATCCGACGCCGGGTTGGTGGGAGGGAATGATTGGTCCAGACAAATACATCGATACCACTAAATGGTTTGTGGTGTGTAGCAACGTGATTGGTGGTTGTCAGGGCTCAACGGGGCCTGCATCGCCGCATCCAGTTGATGGCAAACCCTATGGCTCACGTTTTCCCGTAATCACGGTGCGCGATATGGTGCGCGCGCAATTGCGTCTTACCGACATGCTTGGCATCGTGCAGTGGCACAGCATTGTTGGCGGATCGATGGGTGGAATGCAAGTACTCGAGTGGGCAGTGACTTTTCCCGATCGCGTAAAAACAATTGTTCCCATTGCTACATGCACGCACTCAACAGCACAGCAAATTGCGTGGGGTGCAATCGGTCGTCGCGCAATTCGTCTCGATCCTCGATGGAATAATGGTGAGTACTACGAAGCAGCGATCGGTGAAGGCCCGTGGGAAGGTTTGTCGATTGCGCGCATGGTTTCCCAAGTCACATTTAGATCTGACAACGTGTTTAGTGATCGTTTTGGGCGCGACCTCGCCGACATGGACGCCGATTACAACGGCTTAGGGCTGTGGGATCGATTTGAAGTAGAGAGCTATCTCGATCATCACGGCGACAGACTTATTAGGCGTTTTGATACCAACAGCTATTTGATCATTGGCAAGGCAATGGACTTGCACGATGTCGCTCGCGGTCGCGGAGGACTTAATAAAGCAATGAGCCGTATTAAGGCAAACACTCTCGTACTCGGAATATCTTCCGACATTCTGTATCCGACTTATCAACAAAAACAGATTCGTGACATCTTGGTTGCACAAGGCACTGATGCGAAATATTTTGAGATCGACTCACCGCATGGTCACGATGCTTTTTTGATTAACCTTGACCAAGTTGGCCCGCCGGTTAAGCAGTTTTTGGAAAGCAACTTCGCATAACCGCTGCGCTTGTGCTTGTAGACGCGACTCGCACAATTGCGGTTTGGTCGGGGTCGCTGTGTTTACAGACCGCAAAAGACTGCTGATCAGCATCAACATCCGCAATCAAAGATGCATGGGGAACGCCGAGTAAATTCCATGTGCCTCTAAACGGTTTTCCGCGATGACCTTTTGCCGTGATTGCAATTGCCAAATTCTGAGGAATAATCAGCAAGCGCACTTCGCGCCATGGGTGTTCAATGCCGTCACCAGAAATGCGCATCTGACAGATACAACGCAAACCATCGGCGGACGACCAATGACGCTCACCACGACGGGCCCACCACATTGCATATCCAAGTAGTCCGACAAACACTGCACTGCTTGCAACATTGACCACGCTCTGAAACATGGTCTTTAGTATTGCTGGCTGGGGTAGGTTATTGATCATCATGTTTGGACTGACCACATTGATTGCCCTTATTTGTGTAGTTGTGGGTATTGCGCTTGCACGCATGACATGGTGGTTTTGGGTTGAAGCCAGGCCAGAGTCTCCAGCACTCGCGCCGCTCGAGATCATGAGCGAATCGCACTATGCCCAAGCAGACGAAGCCAAACGAGCAGTGATGCTCGACTCGGTGCGCATGGGTGCAAAAACGCCTGCCCCACGTAAGCCGGTGAGTCGTCCCGAGCGAACAGTCAATGCACCTATTGACAAGGCTCCTGTTGACAACGCTCCACGACACGTCATTGATCCGTTGCTCGAGTAGCGGGGAAGTAGTTTTGACACATGGCCGCTTTTGAACCCTCCGAAATGATCGCTCGATACAAAGAACGTGCCGACGCAGTGAAACGTCGTCCGCTACCTCCGGTGGCAGGAGAAGAGCGACAAATGTTTTTGCAACAAGCTCAATCAGATTTTCAAGATTTCGCAATGATCGCAGACGCGCAAGCTTCGATTGAGAACGGCATCCTTGTACTGCGGGTTGATTTGCGACCACCAGACGCTCGCACGTGACCAATTCTGGTTTTGCCTCGCTGGTGAGGCGCGAGATGCCTCTTTTTGCTGCCAGTATTTCGGTTCTGTCATGGGGTGTCGGACCATTAATCATTCGCGGCATTTCTGCTTCGACACCAACGATCACAATTACCAGACTCGCGCTTTCGATTCCGATTATGTCGGCTATCGCATGGCGTACGGGAGGTCGACTCAACTGGTCGCTGCTACGCGCCACTGCCTTGCCAGGAGTATTTTTCTTTTCTTCAATGGCTCTGAGTTTCGAGTCGATTCGACAGACGTCTATTGCAAACCAGACTCTTATCGGGGCTTTATCGCCAGCACTGATTCTGTTACTTGCTCCAAAGTTTTTAAATGAAACCGTAAAGAAATCACAAGTTGTGCTCGCTGCTGTTGGCCTGGGGGGAATTTCACTGGTCGTGATTGGCGCTGCAAATGGAGGTGGTGCAAGTTTGTATGGTGACTTATTGGCACTCTGTGCCATGGCGATGTGGTCGACGTACATCGTGATCACGAAGTTGCGACGAAATGCTGGAGTAAATAGTTGGGCGTATCTTGCAGGCAATTTTACGTGGTCAGTTTTTTACTGCGTGCCGTGGGCGCTACTTGTTGGCTTTGATCTTGGGGATTTTGACCAAAATGATTGGTTTCTGATGTGCGTCATGGTCATAGCGCAAGGGATTACCGCCCACGGACTTCATGCTTGGTCGTTAAAACACATTGACGCGACTTTTTCTACACTCTTGTCTCTTGCTTGCCCAGTGATTTCTGCAACAGGTGCCTATCTCATCTACCACGAACAACTTTCCACACTGCAGGTCATTGGCGGTGCGGTAGTGCTTGGCGCCCTGGCTGGTGTAAGCGTTCTCGCCACGAATTCACAAAAACTCAAACGTGAACTTGCAGAAGCGATTATCTAGGTGTTGCAAAAAGTCGCTAATCAAGTTCGCACGTTCCCGATTATCGCTGTGTTTGCAGCAGTGCTGGTGTGGAGTGTTGGGCCAATCATCACGCTGAGCATCGGTGTTTCAATTAATACCACGATTTTTTATCGCGTCATTTTTTGGCCACCGTTTCTCTTTGTCATAGCTCGATCACGCAGGGTGCCAATCACAAAACATGTGATGAAAATCTCTTTTTGGCCAGGTATCTTCTTTGGCCTCTCAACTATCGCCGGTTTTACTGCGATGAGGGTCACGTCCGTTGCCAACGCAACAATTATTGGCAATGTGTCCACAGCGTTGGTGCTGTTCGTGGCACCAAGGTTTTTGGGCGAGCGCATTCGTCTGGTTCAGATGGTCTTAGCGGCTGTGAGTTTTCTTGGAATTAGTGCAATTGTTTTTGGTGCTAACGGAGCAGGTGGTGCCACACTTCGTGGCGATGTCTACGCACTTGCCAACGCAGTGTTGTGGGCTGGTTATTTCGTGGCCTGCAAAAAGGTTCGTACCGACGGCGTAGGTGCCTGGGCATTTATTTTCGGAGTCAGTGTGGCTCAAGTTGTAGTAGTGGCTCCATGGGCTATTGCAACTTCAACCGATCTGAGTCAGGTGACAGCCCGCGACATTGGGCTGATCGTATTGATGACATGTTTTACGGGCACGGTAGGACACACACTGATGGTGTGGGCTCAGAAATTTGTACCAGCCTCAACCTCGTCATTAATTTCGCTGCTGATGCCAGTGCTCTCGATGATCGGCGCATGGCTGGTTTTTGAGCAACGAATCAACCTGGTGCAGTTCATCGGCGGCGTAGTGGTGCTTGCATCGTTGGCTGGGGTAGTGCGATATGGCACCAATGAATCAATCCAGCGCGATGTGTTGACCACCGCAGACCCCCTGCTCAACTCATCTCTCTAGTGAAGTAGCGATGTATTATCGGGGGAAAGTTGTATTTACCAAATTGGGGGAACAAATGATTCGAAATAAAGCGTGGCTTGCAGTCGTCATTCCGACATGCCTTCTCATATTGAGTGGCTGTCTGAACATCAGTGCGGACATATCGCTGAACGCCAAGGCCGAAGCGTCCGGTAGTTACACGGTCGATATCCCCAAACAGGTCGCGGCCATGATGGGCATTACAAGTGCTGGGTCCCTCGAGAGCACCTTGTTGGAAAGTGAAGATTTCAATCTTCCGCGTGGCAACTCCGTTGATGTCAAGGAGACAGATACTTCTTATGTGATGACAGTCAAGTTGATGAATGCGCCGCTCACGGAAGATGATATGTAAGCCGAAGTACTGCCTGATGGTCGTATCAAATTTACGTTTGGTAACGAAGGTTCGACTGATACCAGCGGAATGGATTTGGGTATCACGATGGGGAGCATCTCGGTACAGGTAGTTTTCCCGGGAGATCTCGTCGAAGTAAGTCCCGAGTTTACGAAAGTAAACAGTAAAACTATTACGCTCAAGGTGGATCTCGATGAGAATGTTGAGGCCTACGCGATAAGCGAACCAGGTACTGGCAGTAGTTCCAGCGCAAAAATCGTGATTGGTATTTTGCTGGCGATTGTCGCTGCAGGTATCGTCGCAGAACTAGTTCGCAAGCGCGCCAAAAATTCAGAAGGCGACGTCGTATAAAAAGCGACATCCTATTATTGGAGTAGCTCCGAGGAAACCTGCCAGCTCTGTTGCAAAGACTGCGGCGCTACTGGGGCTTGCGTTTGCGTCCGGCTATATACGCAGCACCGGCGGCGCGACTTTCGGCATCATGGGTGGCGGCGACAAGTTTGTCTGCGTCACCAACCGAGCCAGCGGTAGAAAGCAATTCTTCTGTGGCCTGGTTTACTGCGGCCTTTGTCATCTGTAATACAAGTGCAGATTTTTCCGCCAGCGAGTGCGCTAAAACATCAACGCATGTCTCGAGTTCCGCTCGTGCAACAACTGTGTTGATAAATCGCAGTTGCTTTGCTTCGTGGGCATCAAACGGCCGGCAGGTGAGCACCAATTCTCTGGTTGCAGCCGGGCCAATTTCGCGCACCAACCGCGGGATGCCACCCCATGCAAGCGGGATACCCAAGTCAACTTCTGGG
>Ga0163199_1001280_pt1 | contig 15689 bp, 15 predicted proteins | sample PL_2010_150m_FD_113537 | JGI IMG/M metagenome (GOLD analysis project Ga0163199, IMG submission 113537) | Freshwater microbial communities from Powell Lake, British Columbia, Canada to study Microbial Dark Matter (Phase II) - PL_2010_150m | ecosystem: Environmental > Aquatic > Freshwater > Lake ... | reverse complement strand
TGGTAGCGCTGGATTGCCACCAGTCCGGCATACTCGCCCTGTGCGCCGGAATTCGGCTGCATGGAGATGGCATCGAACCCGGTAATCACCTTGAGCCAGTCTGTCAGGCTTCCGATCATTTCCAGGTAGCCGGCCGCCTGGTCGAGTGGGGCGAAGGGATGGATGTCGCCGAACTCCGGCCAACTGAGCGGAATCATCTCGCTGGTGGCGTTGAGTTTCATCGTACACGAACCGAGCGATATCATTGCATGGTCGAGGGCCAGGTCCTTGTTCTGCAATCGCTTCAGGTAGCGGAGCATGGCGTGCTCGGTGTGGTGGCTGTTGAACACCGGGTGGCTCAGGATGGCGTCCTGGCGCAGCAGGGCTGCGAGCGGGCTATGGTCCGCTGCAACTGCATCGAGGTTGGCGATGTCGGCGTCCCGTCCGGTGATCAAGGCAAGCAATGCGGCAACGTCCTTGCGCGTGGTCTTCTCGTTGATGGCAATGCCGAGAATCCCGTCGCCGACGTGGCGAAGATTGAAGCCGGCATCCAGGGCCGCGCGGTAGGTCACGTCGCAGCCGGAACCGAGATCGATGCGCAAGGTGTCGAAGAACTGCCGGGAAATGACCTTGATGCCGGCCTGAACGAGGCCTCTGGCGAGAATAGAGGCCAATCGGTGGATGCGCTCGGCAATCCGCCGCAGACCGGTCGGCCCGTGGTAAATCGCGTACATGCCGGCCATGTTGGCGAGCAGGACCTGGGAAGTACAGATGTTGGAATTGGCCTTCTCGCGACGGATGTGCTGCTCGCGGGTCTGCAGCGCCATGCGCAACGCCTTGTGGCCGCGCGCATCAATCGAGACGCCGATGATGCGGCCCGGCACCGAACGCCTGTGCTCGTCGCGGGTGGCGAAGAACGCCGCATGCGGTCCGCCGAAGCCCAGCGGCACGCCAAAACGCTGGGCCGAACCCAGTGCAATGTCGGCACCCATGGCGCCCGGCGATTTGAGCAGGACCAGTGCCAGCAGATCCGAAGCAACTGCGACGACGGCGCCCTTGGCCCTGCTGGCGGCGATGTGGGGGGTCAAGTCGGCGACCTCACCCAGGTCGTTCGGGTACTGGAGGAGGGCGCCAAAGGTGTCGCAGGTCGCTGCGTCGGCTGGCGTCCCGTAAATCAACTCAAAGCCGAAGAACCCGGCACGCGTCTTGATGACGTCGATGGTTTGCGGAAAGCATGCGGCATCGACGAAGTAGGCGTTCGATTTCGACTTGCTGATCCGCCGTGCCATGGTCATGGCTTCGGCGGCGGCCGTCGCCTCGTCGAGCAGGGAAGCGTTGGCAAGCTCCAGGCCGGTCAGGTCGATCACCATCTGCTGAAAGTTGAGCAGTGCCTCGAGGCGGCCCTGGGCAATTTCCGCCTGATACGGCGTATAGGCGGTGTACCAGCCCGGGTTTTCGAGGACGTTGCGAACGATGACCGCAGGCGTCAGTGTGTCGGCATAGCCCATCCCTATCATGGACTTGTTGATGCGGTTGGTCGCCGCAATGCCCTTCAGACGGGCCAGGGCTTCGTGTTCAGGCAAGGCCTCGGGCAGGGACAGCGCGGCGGAAAGGCGAATCGCCGCCGGAACGGTCTGCTCGATCAGTTGATCGAGACTGGCGAGGTCCAACGCCACCAGCATCGCCTTTATTTCGGTGGCGTCTGGTCCGATATGCCGGGCGACGAACTCATCGCGCTGTTCGAGTGCCGCGAGCGGGATTTGGATCGGCATGGCTTACTCACTTCCGGCAATGTCGGCATAGGCGGCGGCGTCGAGCAGGTCCGCAAGTTCGGCTCCGCATTGGGCCGCATCATTGGGCCTGACCTTGAACAGCCAGGTGGCATAGGCATCGGCATTGACGGATTCCGGTGCATCGACGGCTGCTTGATTGATGGCGATGACAGTGCCGGTCACCGGCGCGTATATGTCCGAGGCCGCCTTGACCGATTCGACGACAGCACATTCCACAGCGGACTTGAGTGATCGACCGGATTCGGGCAGTTCCACGAATACGATGTCGCCTAGGGCTTCCTGAGCATGGTCGGTAATGCCGACGGTGACGGTGCCGTCGGTTTCCAGCTTGGCCCACTCGTGGGATTTGGTGTACTTCAAATGGGCGGGGACGTTCATTTGGCTCTCCATCAAAGGGTCAGGAAACAAGAATTTTGCCGTTTCGGACGAAAGGGGGCTTCACCACCTTTGCCCGATGCAATTTGCCGCGGATATCCACTTCAACCACCTCCCCGGGTGCAACCGCAGCCGGCAGGCGCGCCAGTGCAATACCCTGTTGCAGGGTCGGGGAGAAGGAGCCGCTGGTGATCTCGCCGTCGCCGTGCGCGGTCCGCACGGCCTGATGGGCGCGCAATACCCCGCGTTCCGCAAGCAGCAGGCCCGTCATCTGGCGCATGGGCTTTTGTGCGAGCAGCGCCGCTTTGCCGACGAAGTCGCGATCGTCCTTCATTGCCAGGGTCCAGGCGAGACCCGCCTCGAGGGGCGAAACCGCCTCATCCATGTCCTGGCCGTATAGGTTCATGCCGGCCTCGAGGCGCAGGGTGTCGCGGCAGCCCAGGCCGCATGGCGCAACCCCTGCGCCATGCAGTTGTGCCCATACCGCGGCGGCCTGCCCGGCCGGCAAGGCAATTTCGTATCCGTCTTCCCCGGTGTACCCGGTGCGGGCAATCAACCAATCGCCATCGAAGGTCGCCTGGAACGGGGTCAGCGATTCACAGGCGGCGCGACTGCCTGGACACGCCTGCCAGAATTTGGAGCGAGCATTCGGTCCCTGGATGGCGATCATCGCCAGATCGCGGCGGGGGGCGAATTGCACATCGAAGCCGGACGCGCACTTCTCCATCCAGAGCAGATCCTTCGATGCCGTGCCAGCATTGACGACAATTCGGTAATGGTCGGAGGCAAAAAAGTAGACGATCAGGTCGTCAATGACGCCTCCATCCTCGTTCAACAGGCAGGAGTACAACGCCTTCCCGGGCTGAACCAGTTTGGCGACATCGTTTGCCAGCAGGCGGCGCAGGTAGGGCTTGGCGTCCGGTCCGCCGAGGTCTACGCCGAGCATGTGGGAAACGTCGAACATGCCCGCATCGCGACGAACCGCGTGGTGCTCCGCGATCTGGGAACTATAGTGAATCGGCATATCCCAGCCGGCGAAATCCGTCAGCTTGGCTCCCAACAGGACGTGGCTGTCGTGGAGGGGGGTGGAGAGAAGTGTATTGCTCATAAATCAGATACCTGACAGTGTTTTCTCAAGAACTTTCTTAAGAATAATAATGGGCAACTGGCATAGCCAGTGGGTCCCATCTGTCCTTGGTACCTGAGAGATTGGGCCGGGCCTTCATCGAATCGACGAGGTTCCTGCCGCGTGCCCCTTCGGTGGGTGAGCCAGGCTCACCGCTCTCCAGGTTTGTGCTGCGTCGCCGGTTCGTTTGCCTGAGCGGTTCCGGGTCTTGCGCCTTCGGCGGTGATGCTGAGTCACTCTCTCCCTGCGACGGCGGAATTATGCTTCGATGGCGCTGAACAGGCAAGCCGTGGAAAGTGGAATTACCGCCGGATGTTAGAATCATGCAATGAAACAGAGTGATTCCGAATATCTCCAGTTGCGCGGGATGCGCACCCATGTGCGGCGCTGGGGGCCGGCAGATGGCCCTCTGCTGTTCTTCCTGCATGGCTGGATGGACGTATCGGCCAGTTTCCAGTTCGTGGTGGACGCCTTTGCGCGGGAGTGGCAGGTCATAGCACCCGACTGGCGGGGCTTCGGCAAGTCCGACTGGAACAATCACAGCTACTGGTTTCCGGACTACATCGCCGATCTCGATGCGCTGTTGTCGCACTATTCGTCCGATGCGCCCGTGCGCTTGGTTGGCCATAGCCTGGGCGGCAACGCTGCCTGCCTTTACGCCGGAATCCGTCCCGAGCGGGTTGCCGCGGTCGCCACCCTGGAGGGGTTCGGCTTGCAGGCGAGCGATCCGTCCGATGCCCCGACCCGTTACGCCAAATGGCTCGAACAACTGCGCACAGCCCCCGCCTACAACCGTTATGCCGATCGGGGCGCATTGGTGGCCCGCCTGCGGGGCACCAACCCACGCCTGACTGCCGATCAGGCCGCCTTCCTGGCCGAACATCTAGGTGAAGAACGCGCCGAGGATCCGGGCAGGATCGTTGTCGCGGCGGACCCCTACCACAAACTGCCCGGCCCGGTCCTGTACCGTCTGGAGGATGCCAAGGCCTGCTGGCGAAAGGTGAGCGCGCCGGTGTTGTGGGTAGCGGCAAGGGATTCCTTCATCATGAAGGGTTTTTCCGACAATGCCGGCCAGGCGGCCTACCTTGAGCGCATTGCATGCTTTAGCGATATCCGTACCGTCGTCCTCGAGGACGCCGGGCATAACATGCACCATGACCAGCCGCGGGAAGTAGCGCGCCTCGTTGAGGAATTCCTGGCATGAGCGGCAGCGTGGCCAATGCCGATTTGCATTGCCATTCAACCGTTTCCGACGGGCTCCTGGCCCCCGGCGCAGTGGTGCGCCGGGCGCATGGAAACGGCGTCGATCTGTTGGCGCTGACCGACCATGACGAGACGGGCGGGTTGGAGGAAGCTCGCGCGGTCGCCGCGGAACTCGGGCTCAGATTCGTCGATGGCGTGGAAATTTCGGTGTCATGGGGCGACGACACGACAGTCCACATCGTCGCCCTGGACATCGATCCTCGGCATCCGGAGTTGGCCGCCGGCCTCGCGCAGGTGCGTAGCGGCCGCGACGAGCGCGCCGTACAAATGGGCGCCGAACTGGACAAAGTTGGGATCCATGGCGCCCACCAGGGCGCCTTGCGCTTCGTCGGCAATCCGGCATTGGTGAGCCGTTCCCATTTCGCGCGTCATATCGTCGACTCCGGGCACGCCAGGGACGTCAAATCGGTCTTCGATCACTGGCTGGCCAAGGGCAAGCCCGGCTACGTTGCCCATTCTTGGGCGACGCTGCCTCAGGCGCTGGGCTGGATACACGGCGCGGGCGGGCTCGCGGTGCTCGCGCACCCGGGTCGCTATCGGCTCAGCAACAAGGAGTTGCGCCGCCTCCTGGTGGAATTTCGCGACCTTGGCGGGCTCGGGCTGGAGGTACTATCCGGCTCCCACAGCGACGAGGAAGCCGGCGAATTTGCCCGCTACGCCCGCGAGTTCGGCTTCCTCGCTTCGCGTGCCTCTGATTTTCACGGTCCGGGCGAAAGCCGCGTGGACCTGGGAAAGCTCCCGCAACTGCCCGCAGACCTAGCACCAGTCTGGCAGCGCTTCCGCTGAAGCATGGCCCAGCTTTTCACGATCCATCCGGAGCATCCCCAGCCGCGTCTTGTCAAGCAGGCTGCCGAAATGATCCGCGACGGCGGTCTGGCGGCGTTGCCGACCGACTCGGCCTATGCCTTGGCCGGCCATTTGGGCGACGCGGCCCTGCTCGATAGAATACGCGGCATACGCGGCGTTGATAAGCACCACCTGTTCACGCTGGTCTGCCGGGATTTGTCGGAGATTGCCACCTATGCGCGCGTCGACAACGCGCAGTTCCGTCTCCTCAAGGCGACAACGCCGGGCAGTTACACTTTCATCCTCGAAGGCACGCGGGAACTTCCGCGGCGGGTATTGCACCCGAAGCGCAAGACCATCGGACTGCGCGTCCCCGACCACGCGCTGGTGCAGGCGTTGCTAACAGAACTCGATGAGCCCATGCTGACGTCGACACTGATCCTGCCCGAAGCATCGGCGCCCCTTGCGGATGCCCAGGACATCCGCGAGCGCCTCGAACACCACCTCGATCTGGTGATCGACGCCGGTCCCTGCAGAAGCGAAATGACGACGATCATCAACCTGAGTCACGGGATTCCCGAACTGGTGCGGGCGGGGAGGGGCCCGCTCGCACCGTTCGGGCTCGCCTAGGACTCTGTTAGAATCCGCGACCCCATGGAAAACCTGATTCAGACACTGGCGATCTGGACTTTGCCGGTGATCTTCGCGATTACCCTGCACGAAGCCGCCCACGGCTATGTCGCCCGGCATTTCGGTGACCCGACTGCCTGGCAATTGGGTCGCGTCAGTCTGAATCCACTGCGCCACATTGATCCCGTCGGCACCATTCTCGTCCCCTGATTGATCCTGGCTACGAGCAGTCTGCTGGCCGGTGGCGGTATCCTTTTCGGCTGGGCCAAACCGGTGCCGATAAATTTCGCCCAGTTGCGCAGCCCCAAGCGGGACATGCTATGGGTGGCCGCCGCCGGCCCCGGGGCGAATCTGGTCATGGCGCTGGGATGGGCGTGCCTGCTCAAGTTGGCGACACTCATGCCGGAAAGCGGTTTTGCCCTGCCAATGGCAGAAATGGGGAAGGCCGGGATTAGAATCAATGCGGCGCTGATGCTCCTCAACCTGCTGCCGATTCCGCCGCTTGATGGCGGACGCATTGCAGTCAGCCTGCTCCCGCATCGCGCCGCCTGGCGTTTTGCCCGGCTTGAACCTTACGGCTTCGTGATATTGTTGGCGCTGCTGTTTACGGGAATCCTGGACGATATCCTCGGACCCTTGATTTTCGGATTCATCCATTTGATCCTGCTGGTTTTCGGCTTCTAAGAAGATCCTGTCATGTACGCTGAAAAAGTCCTCTCCGGAATGCGCCCCACGGGGCGCCTCCACCTCGGTCACTACCACGGCGTGTTGAAAAACTGGATCAAGCTGCAGCACGAGTACCCGTGCCTGTTCTTTGTCGCCGACTGGCACGCACTTACCACCGAATACGATGAACCGGGTGGCATCGTGGTAAATGCCTGGGAGATGATCATTGACTGGCTCGCCGCCGGCGTCGACCCGTCGCAGGCCACGCTGTTCATACAATCCCGCGTTCCGGAGCATGCCGAGCTGCACCTGCTGCTTTCGATGATGACGCCACAAGGTTGGCTGGAACGCGTTCCGACCTACAAGGAGCAGCAGGAGAAGCTCAATCACAAGGATCTCACCACCTACGGTTTCCTTGGCTATCCATTGCTGCAGGCGGCCGATATCCTGATCTACCGTGCGGACAAGGTCCCGGTGGGCGAGGATCAGGTCCCGCACATCGAATTCACTCGCGAGATTGCCCGGCGCTTCAATCACCTATACGGCAAGGAGCCGGGTTTCGAGGACAAGGCGAGAGTGGCAATCAAGAAGCTCGGCAGCAAGCGCGCCAAGCTCTATGTCGAATTGCGAAACCGCTTCCAGGAAAAGGGCGAGGAACCCGCCCTGGAGCAGGCGCATGCGTTGCTTCACGAAGCCCAGAGCCTCTCCCATGGAGACCGGGAGCGCCTGTTCGGCTACCTGGAAGGCGGCGGCAAGATGATCCTGGTCGAACCCGCTGCGCTGCTGACCGAATCGGCGCGCATGCCGGGGCTCGACGGGCAGAAGATGTCGAAATCTTACGGCAACACCATTGCCCTGCGCGAGGATGCCGGTAGCGTCGCCAAGAAGCTCCGCACCATGCAGACGGATCCCCAGCGCGTGCGGCGCAGCGACGCCGGCGATCCGGAGAAATGCCCCGTTTGGCAGTTCCACCTTATCTACTCGCGTGACAGCGTCAAACAGTGGGTGCAGACCGGCTGCAAGAGCGCCGGCATCGGCTGCATCGAATGCAAGCAGCCGCTGATCGAGGCCGTGCTGGCGGAGCAGGAACCGATGCATGAGCGTGCCCAGGTGTATCTCGACGATCCGCAATTGGTACGCAACATCATCGCCGACGGTTGCGACAAGGCGCGAAAGCTGGCGCAGGAAACCATGCGCGACGTGCGCGAGGCAATGGGCCTGGATTACTCATGAGCACCGAGCATTCGAGTTTCGCCGAGGTGGAAGGCGACGACCTGCCGGCAGGAACAATTGCCACCGCGAGTTTCGCGCACCTGGCAAAAGTCTACGGCGAGCCGATGCTGGAAATGCCGCGCGACCTATATATCCCGCCAGACGCGCTCGAAGTCATTCTCGAATCCTTTGAGGGACCGCTTGACCTGCTGCTGTATCTGATCCGCAAGGCCAATATCAGTGTGCTGGACATCCCCATGGCGCCACTGACCCGCCAGTATCTGGTATATGTCGAAGCGATGCGCAAGCGCAATCTCGAACTTGCCGCCGAGTACCTGCTGATGGCGGCGATGCTGATCGAGATCAAATCGCGAATGCTGCTGCCGCGACAACCGAAGCTGGATACCGGGGAGCCGGAGGACCCGCGCGCCGAACTGGTCCGGCGCTTGCTCGAGTACGAGCAGATGAAGGCAGCGGCAGCGCGGCTCGATGCGTTACCGCAGGTCGAACGCGACTACGAGTGGGTGACCGTATGGATCGCCGACAAGGTTTCCCAGCGCCAGCCCGCCGTCAGTCCGCAGGATCTTCGCGCAGCCTGGCTAGGATTGATGAAACACGCATATATCATGCAACACCACAAGATCAAACGCCAGGAACTTTCCGTCCGCGAGCACATGAGCCTGATCCTCAGGCGCTTGCAGGGCGGAGCCTTCGTCGCTTTCGACCGTTTGTTCGAAAGCGATGCTGGAATTCCCGGCCTGGTCGTCAGCTTTCTCGCCATGCTCGAACTGGTGCGGGAGAACCTGATCGAGATTACCCAGAGCGAGGCGCTCGCTCCCCTTTATGCGAAACTGGCCGATGCAAACACTCTACACTCCTGACGACTACAAACGAGTTCTCGAGGCGGCACTTCTGGCCGCTGCCGAACCGCTGCCCCTGAGCGAACTGAGGCGCCTGTTCGACGATGATTTCGACGATGACACGTTGCGCACGCTGCTGGCCGATCTACGCGCCGACTGGTCAAGACGCGGAGTCGAACTGGCACAACTGGCGAGCGGCTGGCGATTCCAGACCCGTCCCGAAATCCAGTCATATCTCGACCGCCTGAAGAACGAGAAGGCCCCGAAATATTCCCGTGCCGTGATGGAGACGCTGGCCATCATCGCCTATCGCCAGCCGGTAACGCGTGGCGATATCGAGGAAATCCGCGGGGTCGCCGTCTCGTCAAACATTCTCAAGACGCTGGAGGCGCGCGACTGGATCGACGCCGTCGGCCATCGTGATGCACCGGGTCGCCCGGCACTGTATGCGACCACCCGAAAATTCCTGGATGATCTCGGCCTGCGCAGTCTTGCGGAGCTGCCACCGCTGGCGGATGTAGAGCGGGTGATGGAGATCACCGATGCCAGCCCCCCGTAAGCGTCCGGGCCAGCGCAACTCGCCGCTTCGGCCGCCTGCGGCGCGAACCCGAGCCAGGCGTGGCCCGGATTTATCCGATGGCGCACAGCCGGCACGGCCGGCTGGAAGTTTGGCGCGCGCCCCGGCAACAGGCGGTGCGCGCGGCAGGCGCGCGGTCCCGGGCGTCGACGCCTCGATCAAGCTGCACAAGGCCCTTGCCGACGCCGGATATGGCTCGCGCCGGGAACTGGAGGAATGGATCAGCGCCGGGCGGGTCAGCGTCAACGCGGAACCGGCGCATGTCGGCCAGCGCATCGGGACACACGACAAGGTTCGCGTAAATGGCAAACTGGTACATCTTAGATTTGCCGACGAACGCCGCCTGCGCATCTTGCTGTACCACAAGCCGGAGGGAGAAATCGTCTCGCGGGACGACCCCCAGGGAAGGCCCAGCGTCTTCGAAAAATTGCCGAAAATGCGTGGCGGCCGCTGGATTGCGGTCGGCCGTCTCGACTTCAACTCCTGCGGCCTGCTGCTGTTCACCAATGACGGCGCCGTGGCCGATCGCCTGATGCATCCGCGCAGCGAGATCGAGCGCGAGTATGCGGTGCGCGTGGTCGGCGAACTGAGCCTTGACAACAAGCAACGGCTCACCGAAGGGGTGCCGCTGGAAGACGGCATGGCAAACTTCGGTCGGCTAGTAGACGGGGGCGGTGAAGGCACCAATCGCTGGTACCGGGTGACCATCTCCGAAGGACGCAACCGTGAGGTTCGGCGCATGTTCGAAGCGGTCGGCGTGACGGTCAGCCGGCTGATGAGGGTGCGTTATGGCCCGGTTTCGATGCCGCCACGCTTGAAGCGAGGCATGGTGCTCGAACTGGAGCCAGGCGACGTCGCCAGCCTGTTGAAGCTCACCGGGTCGGGGAAAGTGCTTGCGGAGGCGGCCGCAGACTCCCAAAAAACCGAGGAATGAGTTGCTTAGGGCCGGTGCCTCTTATATAATCCGTCTGTTTTGCGGCGTAGCGATGCTTCCGGTTTTTTCGACCCGTTGCGCCTGACATTTTCCCGTTTTCCGGCGCGCAAGAGTCGATTGGGCGGCGAGAGAACACAAGAGGATGGGCGTTTCGCCCATTTTTTATTTGTAGTGGCGGAGTCATGGTTACGCAGCGTGTTGTATGCAAGTGGCAGACTTGATCGAACAGGCGGTTACCGGCTTGGGCTATGAACTCGTGGACTTCGAGACCAGCCCGCGCGCACGCTTGTTGCGGATTTTCATCGACCGTCCGCAAGGTGTGAATATCGATGATTGCAGCAAGGTCAGCGGCCACCTGTCGCGTTTGTTCGCAGTTGAAGGCGTCGATTACGACCGGCTCGAGATTTCCTCGCCGGGTCTCGATCGGCCGCTCAAGAAGGTGGTGGATTTCGAGCGCTTCACCGGACAGCAGGCGCAGATGCGGATGCGTCTGCCGATCAACGGCCAGCGCAATTTCACTGGACTGCTGGCGGGCGTGAAGGATGGGATGGTGAATTTGCAGGGTACCGAGGCGGCCTATCAATTACCGGTCGAGCAAATCGAAAAAGCACGCCTCGTGCCGAAGTTTTGATGAAATTCGCAAGAGATTGCAGGAGATAGCAAGATGAGCCGAGAACTATTGTTGCTGGTGGATGCCCTGTCGCGCGAAAAGAACGTGCAAAAGGACATCGTATTCGCCGCCCTCGAACTGGCGCTTGCGTCCGCCACCAAGAAGAAGACCAATGAGGAGGCCGACGTCCGGGTTGAAATCGACCGCGAGAGCGGCGAGTTCGAGGCTTTCCGGCGCTGGCTGGTGGTCGAGGACGGCCTGGTGGAGAATGCCGAGCAGCAGATCGATCTGACCTCTGCCCGGGAGCAAATTCCCGACATCTCCGTCGACGACTATATCGAGGAATCGCTGGAACCTGTCGATTTCGGACGGATAGGCGCGCAGGCCGCCAAGCAGGTTATCCTGCAAAAGATCCGCGACGCCGAACGCGAGCAGATCCTCAACGACTTTCTGGAACGCAAGGAGCACCTGGTTACCGGTACCGTAAAGCGCATGGAACGTGGCAATGCGATCATCGAGGCAGGGCGCATCGAGGCATCGCTGCCGCGCGACCAGATGATCCCCAGGGAGAATTTGCGTCCGGGCGACCGCGTCCGCGCCTGGCTGATGAAGATCGACCGCACAGCCCGCGGCCCGCAACTGATACTGTCACGCACTGCGCCAGAATTCATCATGAAACTGTTCGAGCTGGAAGTCCCGGAAATCGAAGACGGCCTGCTGGAAATCAAGTCCGCCGCGCGCGATCCGGGGATACGCGCCAAGATCGCCGTCAAGTCCAACGACCCCCGGGTCGACCCGATCGGAACCTGCGTCGGCATGCGCGGCTCCCGGGTAACCGCCGTCACCAACGAACTGGCAGGCGAGCGCGTCGATATCATCCTGTGGTCGGCCGACCCGGCGCAATTCGTGATCGGTGCCCTGGCGCCCGCCGAGGTCTCAAGCGTGATGGTCGACGAGGAGAAGCACGCGATGGACGTGGTGGTGAACGAAGACAATCTGGCCATCGCCATCGGTCGCGGCGGCCAGAATGTTCGTTTGGCTTCGGAACTGACCGGATGGACCATCAATCTGATGACCGTCGAGGAGTCGCAGCAGAAATCAGAACTGGAACAAGGCTTGATCCGCCAGTTATTCATGGAAAAGCTCGACGTCGACCAGGAGGTGGCCGACATCCTGATCGAGGAGGGTTTTTCCACGCTGGAAGAGGTTGCCTATGTTCCGTTGACCGAAATGCTGGAGATTGCAGCCTTTGACGAGGCCACCATCAACGAGTTGCGTGATCGTGCGCGCAACGTGTTGCTGACCGAGGCAATTGTCGATGAGGAACAACTCGAAAACGTTGACGATGATCTGCTGGAACTCGACGGCATGGACAAGTCGCTGGCGGCCAAACTGGCGCGCGGGAATGTGCGCAAGCGCGACGACCTGGCAGATCTGGCGGCCGATGAACTGGTAGACCTCACCGGCATAGACGAGGAACGGGCCAAGAGCCTGATTACCACGGCGCGTGCACATTGGTTCGCAGCCGAATAATCGCAGGGGACGGGCCATGGCACAGATGAACGTTTCACAATTCGCGAGCGAGCTGAAAATGCCCGCAACCGCACTCCTAGAGCAGTTGCACAAGGCCGGCGTCAGCAAGCAGGAGCCGGACGACACCTTGACGGAGCAGGACAAGGCCAAGCTGCTCGAATACCTGCGCAAGTCGCATGGGGAGGTCGAGCCCAAGGCGAAGATCACCCTGACCCGCAAAAAGACTTCGGAAATCAAGGCGGCCGATGCCAGCGGAAAGGCGCGCACGATCCAGGTCGAAGTGCGCAAGAAGCGGGTGCTGGTCCGCCGCGACACAGCCGAGACCGCGCCCGAAGTTCCGGTGGCCGAGCCGGCGGCTGAGGTCATCGCCGCACCGGCCGTCCCCGCGCCCGAGGCCGCACCGGTCGCAGTTCCCGAGCCGTTGCCCGAACCGGGTCCCGTGGTTGCAGCCGCACCAGCACCCGCCAGCGCCGAGGCGAAAGCTTCGCCCAGCGGAAGGGTGGTACGACACGTCATAGGCGCCGAACAGACCGAACTGAGGTTGAGGGAAGCTCAACGTCAATCCGAATTGATAGCCCGCCAGGCGGCCGAATTCAAACAAAAACAGGAGCGCGAGCGAGCGGGCGCCGAGTTGCGCACCGGCGCCCAGCAAGCGGTCAGTCCGGAGCCGCAAAAGGCCGGGGCAACGGCCGGCGTGGCAGCCAAGCCGGAGGCTGCCGGCGCGGGCGTCACGGGCACATTGCACAAGCCCGCAGTCAGGCCCGATGACAAGAAACCTGTCAAGAAACCCGCCAGCAGCGCCTGGAAGGAAGAGGCGGCGAAGAAGCGTGGCATTAAGACCCGAGGCGAGACCGGACCCACCGGCTGGCGCGGCGGTCCCGGCGGTGCCCGGGCGCGTCATGGCCGCCATGGTGGCCATACGGAAGAAGTCCAGGCGGTCCAGCAACCGGTAGAACTGGTGGTCCGCGAAGTTCACGTTCCTGAAACGATTTCCGTGGCCGACCTGGCGCACAAGATGTCGGTCAAGGCCACCGAGGTGATCAAGACGCTGATGAAATTGGGTTCGATGGTCACGATCAATCAGGTACTCGACCAGGAAACTGCGATGATCATCGTCGAGGAAATGGGCCACAAGCCTTTTGCGGCCAAGCTGGACGACCCCGATGCCTTCCTTGAGGAAGAGCATGCCGCCGGCACGGAGTACGAATTGACGTCGCGTGCTCCCGTAGTGACAGTTATGGGCCACGTCGACCACGGCAAGACTTCGCTGCTCGACTATATCCGCAAGGCGCGCGTCGCTCACGGCGAGGCGGGCGGCATTACCCAGCATATCGGCGCCTACCACGTCGAAACCCCGCGCGGAACGATCACGTTCCTGGATACCCCGGGACATGAAGCCTTTACAGCGATGCGTGCGCGTGGCGCCAAGGCCACGGACATCGTGATCCTGGTGGTTGCCGCGGATGACGGCGTGATGCCCCAGACCAAGGAGGCAATTGCCCATGCCAAGGCAGCCGGCGTGCCGTTGGTGGTCGCGGTAAACAAGATCGACAAGCCGGACGCAAATCCCGAGCGGGTCAGACAGGAACTTGTCGCCGAGGGGGTAATCCCGGAGGAGTATGGTGGCGATACACCGTTCGTCGCGGTTTCCGCAAAGACCGGGGTCGGGATCGATGACCTGCTCGAACGACTCCTGTTGCAGGCTGAGGTCCTCGAACTGAAGGCGGCGAAGGACGCGCCTGCCAAGGGATTGGTCATCGAGGCGCGCATCGACAAGGGCAAGGGGCCGGTGGCGACGGTGCTGGTTCAGTCTGGCACCCTGCGCCGTGGGGATGCGTTGTTGGTCGGCGCAGTGTACGGTCGTGTGCGCGCCATGCTCGATGAAAACGGCAAGACCGTCGACGAGGCCGGGCCGTCGATCCCGGTGGAGATTCAGGGCCTGACCGACGTTCCGAGTGCCGGCGTGGAAGCCATGGTCCTCTCTGACGAACGCCGCGCGCGCGAGATTGCCCTATTCCGCCAGGGAAAGTTCCGCGACGTCAAGCTCGCCAAACAGCAGGCCATCAAGCTGGAGAACATGTTCGAGAACATGGGGCAGAGCGAGGCAAGCCAACTCGCGTTGATCGTCAAGGCCGACGTTCAAGGGTCACAGGAAGCGCTGGTGCATGCCCTCAACAAGCTGTCTACCAACGAGGTCAAGGTCAATGTGATTCACGCCGCGGTCGGCGGCATCAGCGAGTCGGACGTCAATCTGGCCGCAGCCTCGAAGGGTGTCATCATCGGCTTCAACGCGCGCGCGGATGCCCAGGCGCGCAAGTTGGCCGAAAGCCTCGGCGTCGACATACGCTACTACAACATCATCTATGACGCTGTGGACGAGATCAAGGCGGCCATGTCCGGCATGCTAGCTCCGGAGAAGCGCGAGCAGGTGATCGGTATGGCCGAAGTACGTCAGGTCTTCAAGATTTCGAAGATCGGTACCGTGGTGGGCTGCATGGTGCTCGAAGGAGTGGTCAAGCGCGCGGCGCAGGTGCGCGTTTTGCGCGACAGCCAGGTCATCCACACCGGCGAACTGGATTCGCTGAAGCGCTTCAAGGACGACGTCAAGGAAGTCAAGAACGGTTTCGAGTGTGGGCTGTCGCTGCGCAACTTCAACGATCTGAACGAAGGCGACCAATTGGAAGTCTTCGAGATACAGGAAATCGCCCGGACCCTTTGATCGCCCATGCCCAAGGATTTTTCACGCGCCAGCCGCGTTGCGGAACAAATCAGGCGCGAGCTTGCCGAACTGATTCAGTTGGAGCTCAAGGATCCGCGAGTCAGCTTGGTAACATTGACGGATGTCGAGATTTCGCCCGATTACACACATGCCAAGGTGTTCTACACTTCACTCGCCGGCGCGGAGCACCTGCCGGAGATCGGCAAGGGTCTGACCCGAGCCAGCAGTTTCCTGCGCCGGGAACTGGGCAAGCGAATCAGCATCCATCATCTGCCCGAGCTCCATTTTGTCTACGATTCGTCCGTTGAGCGGGGAACTTACCTGTCCCACTTGATCGACGAGGCGGTCCAGTCCGGCGGCGGGCCGTCGAAATGATCACGGCATGAGTCGACCGTGAATGCCCCGCGTCGGCCGCCGAGACGCGCCGTTGAAGGCGTCCTGCTGCTTGACAAGCCTCTCGGCCTCACCTCCAATGCGGCGCTTCAGTCCGCCCGGCGGCTCTTCAATGCGGCCAAGGCCGGTCACACAGGGACCCTGGATCCGTTGGCCACCGGTCTGTTACCCCTGTGTTTCGGCGAAGCGACAAAATTCGCCGGCGAGTTGCTCCATGCGGACAAGGCCTACGC
>Ga0163199_1001279_pt1 | contig 15699 bp, 17 predicted proteins | sample PL_2010_150m_FD_113537 | JGI IMG/M metagenome (GOLD analysis project Ga0163199, IMG submission 113537) | Freshwater microbial communities from Powell Lake, British Columbia, Canada to study Microbial Dark Matter (Phase II) - PL_2010_150m | ecosystem: Environmental > Aquatic > Freshwater > Lake ... | reverse complement strand
GGGTGGTGGCGCCTGCCGCCCTCTGGGCGACCGTTTTCCTGAACGGCGACGTGCAGACCGGCTACTACTACATTTTTATTGCGTTGGCATGGGTGCTTGCGCGCGCGCCGGGCTCCTATTGGGAGGCGGGACGCAGGATTGCTCTCGTCGGATTGCTGGCAGCCTTGCTCGCCGGCATCCAATTGGGGCCGGCCTGGGCGCTTTTTGCACAGAGTGAACGGACACACTCCACGGTCTTCCACGAGCAAGCCTTTGAATGGTCCACCCATCCTCTGCGGCTCATGACCATGCTCGCTTCGCCGATCGGCCAGCAGGCAGATCCCGTGGTCGTCGCGCGCGTATTTTTCGGGCTTCCGAAAAAAGGGGTCTGGGCAGAGAGCCTTTACCTCGGAGTCCCCGTCATCGGCCTGGCCCTTCTCGGCGTCTGGTCGCGCCGCGATCTGAAGGTGTTTGCCCTGCTCGGCAGCCTTGCCCTGCTTCTTTCTTTGGGACGTTACGGCGGTCTCTACGAACCGTTCTACAAAACGGTGCCCTTATGGTCGGCCTTCCGCTATCCCGAGAAGCTCATGGGTTTCGTGGCATTTTCAACGGCGATGTTGGCCGGCGCCGGGCTCGATGCGCTCCGGGCAAGAACGACTTGGTCCGTTCCCTGGTTCGCGGCAGCCGTGATCTGCACAGGACTTGGGATAGGGTTGTGGACGGAGGCCGCGACCGCCTGGACCGCCGAATCCTTTGGCGCCTCCCTGAACATGGCCCGCGAAATGACACGATCGGCAGCATTCGCTTTCTTTTGGAGTGCACTCGCAGCCGGAGGAGTCGGGGTCCTCATCCGTGCGATTCGCAGAGGCCTGCTTCCTGAAATGATTCTCCTCAGTGCCCTGGTCATGTTGATCGCGCTGGATCTCTCACGCGCAAATCTGGTTACCTATCACACCGGCCCCGCCGAGACGGCTTCCTTTGTCCCCCCGCTCGCCGAAGCCGTTCAGCGGCGCGAAGGATCACCTGCCCTCGGACGCTTTCGAATAGTTTCCATGCATGAAGATTTGCTCATATGGCCCCAATCGCTCATGGCTGCGCTCGATCACTATGGCGCCGCATCAGTCGAACGGCGCCAGGCGCTCGATGCCGAGCACAATGCGCAGTTTGGCCTCGAAACCGTGCTGCCTTATCTGCCGGGTTACAGTAAACAGTTTGCAGAGACACTGAGCCTGCGGGCCGGAACCGAAGCCGCGGCACGGCTCAACGTGAAATACTATATCGGCCGCCGCTACCACTTGAAAGATCCGCGGCTGGCACAGGGCCTTGTCGCCCAGCTCCCTCCCTATGATCTCGCCCTCTTCGAGAATCCTGCCCCCGCGAAGCCACGCGCCTACCTGTCACGACGACCCGAGCGAGCCACCGGACGGGTTGATCCCGAATCGTTATTCGCGAAACCCGATTTTCTCAGTGGCGAGACGGACGTTATCGAAACGGATGATGTGCGCGTGCCGGGTCCCGCTGAAGAAGGAATCGTCACTATTGAGCGGTACGCGCCTGAGGACGTGCGGATACGGGTTGAGACGCCACAGCCCGCTGTCCTGATCCTGTTAGACGCGTTCGACAAAGGCTGGACCGCCAGGCTCGAAACGGACGACGACATCCCCCTTCTGCGAGCCAACGCCCTGGTCCGCGCAGTAGTGGTTCCCGCAGGCGCGCACGTCGTCACCTTCTCTTATCAGACCCCACTACTGAAAGCCGGCGCGTGGGCATCACTTGCCGGCGTCCTCCTGTGTCTCGGCTTGATTGTGCACGCGCGCCGGCGGTCCGCCGACAGACGCCCCGATTGACACCCTGATGATCTCCGGGTATAGGGAAACCCATGTTCAAATCACGTCTGGATGCCCTGGCTCGCCGCTCTCTCCTGCGCCGCCTGCGAACGATCGACTCCGCTCCCGGCGCCGAGGTGGAACTGGACGGGCATCGGGTCCTGCTCTTCTCCTCGAACAATTATCTGGACCTGGCCGCACACCCCAGAGTCACGGAAGCCGCCATCAACGCGATCCGGCGTTACGGCGTCGGCGCGGGCGCCTCGCGGCTGGTGTCCGGAAGCCTGCGCCCGCACCGCGAGCTCGAAGAGCGCCTCGCGGCGTTCAAGCACGAGGAGGCCGCCCTGGTCTTTCCCACCGGTTACCAGGCCAATCTGGGCCTCATTCCGACGCTGGCGGAAGACCGGGACGTCCTGTATGCCGACCGTCTGTGCCACGCGAGTCTGATTGACGCCTGCCGGCTCTGCAAGGCCTCATTGCGGGTGTATCGTCACCGGGACCACGCCCACCTCGCACGGCTTCTCCAACAAGGACGCCCGCCCCGCCCCGCGCTCATCGTCACGGACGGGGTGTTCAGCATGGACGGGGACCTGGCCCCGCTTCCCGAACTCTGCAAGGCTGCCGGGCAGGCGGGCGCAACCTTGGTCGTGGACGATGCGCACGGGACCGGCGTGATGGGCAAAACCGGCCGGGGGACGGTGGAACACTATGGCTTGGAGGGCCGCGCGATCGTTCAGATGGGCACACTCAGCAAAGCGCTAGGGGGGATGGGCGGCTTCGTCGCGGGCTCGCGGGACCTGATCGAGTACCTCGTGAATCGGGCGCGGCCCTTCATTTACAGTACGGCATTGCCGCCGGCGATGGCCGCCGCCGCGGCCGCCGCGCTGGACGTGATCGAAGCCGAACCGGAGCGGCGCGCGCGGCTCTGGAGCCTGCGGGATCGCCTGCACGAGGGCATTCGCCGGATCGGATTCGACACGCTGAACAGCCGCTCGCCGATCATTCCACTCCTGGTTGGTGACGCCGAGGCGGCGCTCTCCCTGTCCGACCAATTGCTCGCGCACGGCGTGTACGCCCCGGCCATCCGTCCCCCAACGGTGCCGGCCAACACCAGCCGCATCCGCATGAGCGTGACGGCCGGCCACCGGCCGGAGCAGATCGATCATGTCCTGGAAGCGCTGAGTACGATCGTCGCCTTGGACGGACGACTGCGGGAATCGCTTAGAGGCGGCCGGCGGGCTGGGGCGGAAGCAAGGGGGCGGAAGGCGCGCCCCCCGTCCCCTTGAGGGCATAGCTTTCCAATTCCTCGCTGACGTGAGTGACTTCCCCTCTGGTCTCCATCACGGGAGGCGCCTCGATCTCTTCCACATACTTGACGAGCCCGATTCCGCGGACAAACCAGCTCGTAATCCTGTCCCGACTCGTGATCACGCGCCCGCTCTTCGTCAGCGTAATCACAATGGTCATGGACGCGTCAATCTGGACGGCGTCGGAGAAGGTCCCTGCAGGAACCGTCACGGGCGCATGGGCCGAGACCCGGACATCCGCCACCACATCCGCCCGTTCATGGCGACCGTCCCCGTCCAGATCCGCCTGCATGTCGACGCCCTTCTTCTCGAGCTGCCGGAAGGTTCCCTCCATCACCAGCGGGAATACCAGCACCCGGTACGGGATCAATTGCTGCTCGAACGGCGTGGTGGGCTGGCTGCCGTAATAGGTGATGCCCGCCTTATCCCGCCGGAAGAAGCCGTCGGTCGGCCCCTTGTTGCCCTGATTGGTCTCACGGAAGATCTTGACGGTCTCGCCTTTGATGTTGGTCGTGCCGATGGCGCTCACTTCGTTGGCAAACGCGACATCGGAAACGCGTTCCACCGCGTCCATACGGCTGCGGCCTTTATAACGCCACACGCTGCCGATCTCGTCGGGGAAATACTCCTCCGTATTCTGAACCTCCCTGGCGGCGGAGTTCGTCACAGCCGCATCGGGCCCAGGCCCCGGCAGGAGGCAGGCTGCGAGAAGGACCGCCGCAGGGATAACGTATCGTGCGCTCACGTTTCGTAAATTAGCACAACCCGCCTGCTCCATCAAGTCATGCTATAATCCGCTCCCTGCCTGGGAGATCGCGAATATCCATGGGAAGCAGACCCTCGTCCGGCACACGCGTGGTCATGGTGACCGGGGCTTCCCGGGGACTCGGCCGCGCCATCGCGGTAGGCTTCGGACGGGCAGGTGATCAGGTCGTCGTCAACTACCGCACGAGCGCTGCGGAAGCCAATCAGACCGCCCGAGCCATTGACAAAGCCGGCGGAACCGCGGTCGTGTATCAGGCGGACGTCCGGGACGCCAAGAACGTGGCCGCCATGGTGGCCGCCACGGTGGATCGGTGGGGACGCCTGGATGTCCTGGTCTGCAACGCGGCGGCGACCGAAGACCGTCTGCTCATCCGCCTATCGGATGAAGCCTGGGACAAGGTCGTCGCCACGACCTTAACCGGCGCCTTTCACTGCCTGCAGCAGGCGGGAGCCGTCATGCAGAGCCAGAGAGCCGGAGCCATTATCCTGATTGGATCGCTTGCGGGCCTCCAGGGGCGGGCCGGGCAGGCGCCCTACGCGGCGGCGAAGGCCGGCCTGTTGGGCCTGATGAAGACCGCGGCGCGCGAATGGGGCGTCGCCGGGGTGCGTGTCAACACAATCCTGCCGGGCTGGCATGCCACAGCCCTGACGGAATTTCGGGACGATCCGGCCCCCGCTCCGTTCGAGCCGGTTCTCGGCTACGGCACCACCCTGGAGGCTGTCGCAACATTCGTCGTCGCGCTCGCGGCTATGCCGGATATCTCCGGCCAGGTCTTCACCCTCGACAGCCGGATGACTCCCCTTTGACCAAACCCGTACAGCAACCATGCGGCGTCTTCATCACGGGCACCGACACCGGCGTCGGGAAGACCGTCGTGACCGCAGCGATCGTCGTAGCGCTGAAGGCCCACGGCATCAACGTCGGGATCATGAAGCCCATCGTCACGGGGTTGGAGACGCCTCACAGCCCTCCTTCCGACCCGGCCTGGCTCATGTCAGTGACCGGCGTGCAGGACTCTCCCTCCCTCGTCACACCCTATCGCTTTCGGCTGGCAGCCTCACCCCTGGTCGCCGCCACGCACGAACACGTGTCGCTTGATCTCACCCGTATCACGCAGGCTTTCCAAGCCCTTGCAACGCAACGCGACTGCGTGCTCGTGGAAGGTATCGGGGGCGTCCTCGTTCCGATCACGAAGGACCTTTTCGTGGCGGACCTCATCAAGCGGCTGGGCCTGTCCGTGCTAGTCGTCGCCCGCGCAAGCTTGGGCAGCATCAATCACACCCTCCTGACGCTGGAATGCCTGCGGAGCCGTGGGGTGCCGATCCTGGGGCTGATCTTCAACACCCCGGCTCGCCCGCCGTCAGATCCGGATGAGGCCGAAACAGTCCCAACCATCCTACGGCTGTCGGCGCTCCGTTCCTTCGGGGAATTGCCTTATTGCGAGGGCCTCCCCGGCACCTGGGATAAACATCAGGACACGCTCATCGCCCGATTGGACGCGCAAGGGTTGCTGGACTCGCTGGGGTTGAGAGGGCTGGCCTGAGCATCGCCCCTTGCCGCCGGCAAGAGCCGATGCTTGCAGGTTGAAGACGGACGGGAAAAAGACTATGCTACGCCCCTGTAAATTCGCGGAGCACTCTTTTGAGAAGGAGACCCTATGACTCCCTCAGCCGAAGACAAACGACGTCAGGCTCGCCACGGCTACGGTCAGTCGGTCACGTATACAAGCATGGTGAAGACACCCTCCGGTTCACTCACGCAGGAGGTCCCCTTCCACAGCAGGATCGTGGACCTCAGCAACGTCAGCAACGGCGGACTGGGCATTGAGACCAAGGGACACTCTTTCCTTGAAGTGGGGGCACTAGTCCGGATCTGGATTCCGATCGCGTCCGTGCCGGTGGACGTCCCGGTGCTGACGCGGGTGCAATGGATTCGAGACAAACACCCGGACGCCAGCCAACTCATCGGCCTGATGTTCGTGGCGTAAGAGACCGCCTATTCGCCGTCTTCCGGGCCGATCAACTCCTTGATCTTCGCCCCGATGTCCCTGGCGGCCATGAGGGATTCGCCGACCAGAATGGCCCGCGCGCCCGCTTCAGCAACACGCTTCACATCGTCCCGCGTCGCGATTCCACTCTCGCTCACGATCAGCTTCTCTCCCGGAATACGCTTGGCCAGCCGGACGGTCACGTCGAGCGACGTCACGAACGTCGTCAGATCACGGTTGTTGACCCCGATGAGCCGGGCCTCGGGGAGCCGCTCCAGCACCTCGTCCAGCTCACGCTCGTGGTGCACTTCGATTAGTACGTCGAGGCCGAACTCCTGCCGAGCGAGGTGGTAGAAGTCGATCAATTGCGGACGGTCGAGCGCCGCCACGATCAAGAGCACCGCGTCCGCGAGATGCGCCCGGGCTTCGTAGAACTGGAGTTCGTCCACCATGAACTCCTTGTTCAGGGCCGGCAGCGAGACCTCTTCCCGGATCGCACGAAGGTAGTCGAGGCTGCCCTGGAAAAATTCCTTGTCCGTCAGCACGGAGAGCGCGGAGGCGCCGTGCTCGCGATAGGCCCGGGCGATCGCCAGCGGGTCAAAGTCCTCCCGGATGACACCCTTGCTCGGCGACGCTTTCTTGACCTCGGCGATCAGGCGAGGTATCTCCCCTCTGGGGATGGAAGCCGGACGCGACGGCCCGACGGCGGGCTTGGCCGTAAACCCGGCAAGCGCCTGGTAGAAGCCGAGCGGCGCCGGCAGGTCACGGATGGCGGTCTTGAGATCGGCTAGGTAGCGGGCGTTCTTCTTCTCTCTGACTTCCCGCTTCTTGTGCTCAAGGATCGTGTCCAGCATCATGGCAGGGGCTTACTTGTTAGTCCACTTGATCAGGCGCTCCAGCTTGTCCATCGCGGCCCCCGATCGGATGATCGTCTGCGCCAGCGCAACGCCGTCCTGCAGCGTCGCGGCCTTCCCGCAAGCGACCAGCGCGGGCGCGGCGTTGAGCTGGACGAGCTGCTGGCGGGGCCCTTCCCTGCCGGCCAGGATGTCCCGGATGATGCGCGCATTGTCCTCGGCATCGCCGCCGGCCAGGTCCTTGGGACGCGCCCGCGAAAACCCGAAATCGCCGGGCTCCACGACGTAGCTGGTGAGGCGGCCCGCCTTCCCCTCACAGATACGGGTCCGGTTCGTGAGGGTGATCTCATCCAGCCCGTCCATGCCGTGCACCACATAACAATGCCGGATGCCCAGCCTCATCAGGACGCCGGCCATCAGGTCGCACAGGCTCTCCTCGTACACCCCGACGATCTGCACGGTCGCGCCGGCCGGATTCGTCAGCGGGCCCAGGAGATTGAAGATCGTGCGCACGCCGATCTCCTGCCGCGGACCGACGGCATGCTTCATGGCGCCGTGAAACATCGGCGCAAAGAGGAACCCGATGCCGATCTCGTTCACACACGCTTCCACCTGCTCGGGGAGAAGATCGATCCGCACGCCAAGGCACCTCAGGGCATCCGCGCTGCCCGAACGCGACGACACGGCCCGATTGCCGTGCTTGGCGACGGTGATCCCCGCACCGGCCACGACAAACGCGACCGTGGTGGAGACGTTGAAGGTCGCGCCCCCATCCCCCCCCGTCCCGCAGGTGTCCACGACGACCGGATCCCGGGGACGGATGCGCGTGGCTTTCTCCCGCATGGCCCGCGCGGACCCCGTGATCTCGTCCGCCGTTTCGCCGTTCATGCGAAGCGCGGTGAGATAGGCCGCGATCTGCGCCGGCGTCGCCCGGCCGTCCATGATCTCCTGCATGACGGCCTCGGCCTCGGCCTCCGCCAGATGTTGCCGGTCGATGAGCTTGGCGATGGCGTCTTTGATCATGATCGTACCGGCCGGCCCCGCTACCGGCCCAGAAAATTGCGCAGCAGGTCCTTGCCCGGACGCGTCAGGATGGATTCCGGATGGAATTGCACGCCCTCCACCGGAAGGGTCCGGTGGCGCAGCCCCATGATTTCCCCTTCGGCGGTCTCGGCCGAGATCTCCAGGCAGGACGGGAGCGTCTCCCGCCGCACGATCAGGGAGTGGTAGCGCGTCGCCTCGAAGGGATTCGGCACATCGCGGAAGATCGTCCTGCCGTCATGCTTGATCCACGAGGTCTTCCCGTGCATCAACCGCCCGGCGCGGACTACCTCGCCGCCAAAGGCCTCGCCGATGCTCTGATGGCCCAGGCAGACGCCAAGAATCGGAATTTTTCCGGCCAGCCGTTTGATGGTTTCGACCGACACCCCGGCCTCCTTGGGCGTGCAGGGCCCGGGGGAGATCACGATCCATTCCGGCTTCATCGCCGCGATCTCATCCACCGTGATCGCGTCGTTGCGGACGACCCGCACATCCTGGCCAAGCTCGCCGAGGTACTGCACGAGGTTGTAGGTGAAGGAATCGTAGTTGTCGATGACCAGCAGCACGGATCAGTCCAGCCCTTTCTCGGCCATCTCCACGGCCCGCATCATGGCCTTGGCCTTGTTGCAGGTTTCGACATACTCGGCTTCGGGATCCGAGTCCGCCACAATCCCGGCGCCGGCCTGAATGAAGGCCTGACGGCCCTTCACCACGACAGTCCGGATATTGATGCAGGTGTCCATGTTGCCCGAGAACCCGAAGTATCCGACCGCGCCCGCATAGGGACCCCGCCGCGACGGTTCCAGCTCCTCGATGATCTCCATGGCGCGGATCTTGGGCGCGCCGGAGACCGTCCCGGCCGGAAAGCAGGCCCGCAGGACATCATAGGCGTCCTTGCCCTTTTGCAGGCGGCCCTCCACCTGGGAGACGAGGTGCATGACGTGCGAGTACTGCTCCACGGCCATGAAGTCCTTGACGCGGACGGTCCCTGGGCGCGCCACCCGCCCCACATCGTTGCGGCCCAGATCCACCAGCATCACATGTTCAGCGCGCTCTTTCTCGTTGGCCAGAAGCTCCTCCCGCAAGACGCGGTCCTCCTCCTCGGTGGCCCCGCGGCGGCGGGTGCCGGCGATCGGCCGCAGTTGCACGAGATCATCCTCGCAGCGGACCAGCACCTCCGGCGACGCCCCCACCAGTTCCACCTCGGGGAACCGCAGGTAGTACATGTAGGGCGAGGGGTTGATGACCCGGAGGGCGCGGTAGATATCGAACGGCCGGGCCCGGATGGATGCCTGCCACCGCTGGGACAGGACGCCCTGAAAGATGTCGCCGGCCTTGATGTACTCCTTCGTCTGCATCACGACCTTCTCGAAATCGGCTTTGCTCATGTTGGACGTGAAAACGGGCGGGCGCCGGCTCGCGGAGCGCCTGGGCGCCGGCCGGCGGCCCGTGCGGAGCCGCGCGATCATCCGGTCGATCCGCCGGACGGCATCGGCGTAGGCCTCCTTATGATTGCGCTCACCGACATGGGCGTTCGCCACAACCCTGATCGTCTGGGCCACATTGTCGAAGACGAGCAGCGTATCTGTGAGCAGAAAGCAGGCCTGGGGCAGCCCCAGGAGATCCTTTCGCTGCACGGGGAGCTGCTCGAACTGGCGGACCACATCGTAGCTCAGGTACCCCACCGCGCCCCCGCAGAACCGGGGCAGCCCGGGGACCCGGACCGGGCGGTACTCCAACATGATCTCGCGGAGGCAGGCCAGCAGATCCGTCTTCACCGGGATTCGCCGCCGGCGCCGCCCGCTCGACACGATCACTTCCCGGTCATTGCCGTGAATCAACGTCGGCGAGCCGCTCCCCAGGAACGAGTACCGCGCCCACTTTTCACCACCCTCCACGCTTTCCAAAAGATAGGCGCACGACCCCCGATCGATCTTGGCCAAAGCCGAAACCGGGGTCTCAAAGTCGGCCAGCACTTCCCGGGAGACGGGAATCAGGTTTCCCTGTTTGGCCAGCGCGCAAAACTCTTTGAAATCAGGAGTGTATCCGCCTGTGTTCATGGGGGCACGGTACCACAGGATTTACCGGCGAGTCAACGCGACGTGATTAATTGATTTTCCCTATTTGCGGTCAACGTTCGTAATAATCCTTTTCCGGAGCCTCGTCGAAATCGTCGGCGCCATGCCCGTGCCTGGCCCCCTCGCCCTCCATGCGCTCCTCAAAGTCGGCCAGGCGGTTCCACACCGAATCCACTTTCTCGTCCAGGCGGGCCAGCCGGTCCGCAACGACCTTGTCGTGATCGCGACGCGAGCCGCCCCCATCCCCCCCCACAGCGGGACGCCTGCTCAATTCCAGTTTGACCGCCTCCAGCTCACGGGCAAGCCGTTTGACTTCAGCGGCCAGGTCGCCACCACCACTCTGCGCGGCTTTGCCGGGCTGTGCGGGCTCCTTCTCCCTGCCGGCGTCCTTCCGAGCTTGCGGAGCCTTGATCTCCTTGGCAGCCTTCCCCGTCTTCGGAGTCTTCTGCTTTCCCTTGGCAGGCATTGTCGCTTGTCCTCCTCTCCCCACCTGACTGGGTCAACGCAAGATTTATGGTGTCAGCCATCCCTCGTCGGCAAAGCTGACATACTGCCGGTCGCCGATAATAACGTGGTCCAGGACCCGAATGCCAATGATCTCGCCCACCGACACGAGCCGGCGAGTCAGCGCACGATCCTCAGGGCTGGCCTCCGGATCGCCGCTCGGATGATTGTGCACGAAGATGACGGCCGCGGCCGACTCCTTGACAGCAGGCACGAACGCCTCCCTCGGATGCACGATGCTGAGCGTCAAGCTCCCCTCCGAAACCGTCACGTCGCGAATGATGGCGTTCTTCCCGTCCAGCAGGACCACTTTGAAGACTTCCCTGCGCAGATCCCGCATGAGAGGCCGGTAGTGCCGGAACACATCCTCGCTCGACGTCACCCGCTGCCCCGTCGTGAGCGGAGCCGCCGTGGCCCTCTTTCCGACCTCCAGCGCCGCCTTGATGAGGGCGGCCTTCGCGGGCCCCACTCCGGGCACCGCGCAGAACTCGCGAACGCCACGCCGGCTCAAACCGGATAGGCCGTCATATCGCTTGAGCAGGGCGACTCCGACATCCAGCGCCGTCGAGCCCTCAAACCCTGTTCCCAGCAGGATGGCAAGAAGCTGCCCATCCGTCAAGGTCTCCGGCCCATAGCGAACGAGCCGCTCGCGCGGACGCTCGTCCGGAGGCCACATGTCGATGCCCAGTGCCTTCCCCATGGCCTGTTCCCTTTCCATCTGTGTAGCCGTTTACATACCAGATGGTCTTTTTGACACAGGGAACGCACTCTAGGGTAAATCGTCAGGGCCATAATTCTCATAACTTACTGAAATCACGCAAGGATAAATTTTCGGCACCTGCCTTGCTTGTACCAATGTCAAATATTCGCGTGTTCACCGAGTTGGAGGGGGCATCTATGCGATGCGAGAAATGCAAAGGCCTCATGGTCAGGGAGCGTTTCTCCGACTATTTCCTGATCGTCTACGCATGGAAGTGCATCAACTGCGGGGCGATCGTCGATTCCACTATCACCCATAACCAGAAAAAGCATCCCGCGGTCAGCAACGCCGAATCTCTCTCCGTGTAGTTTCGCTACAGGCACCCTCGCTTTCCCATATCGCGAACTTCGCTTTCTTGTCAAGCCGATTTTCGGTTGCCACGGACGGCGAGGCGCATGTTAGACTTGTGCCCATGCGGGTGATCGGCGGTACATCGCGCGGGCGCAGGCTGGCTGGTCCGCGGGGCCTGGACGTCCGGCCCACGGCGGACCACGTCAAGGAGGCGCTCTTCAACATTCTTGCGGACCGGATGGCCGGCGCCCGCTTCCTCGATCTCTTCGCGGGAACCGGGAACATCGGGATTGAGGCTCTGAGCCGGGAGGCCCGGCAGGCCACATTTGTGGAGTCCAGTCCGGCCGTGAGCCGGCTGCTTCGGGCCAATCTGCAGCGATGCGGATTTGAGCGTCAAGCCGACGTCCGGTTGATGCCGGTGTCCCGATTCCTCACACACTGGCGTGAACCGGCCTACGACATCGTCTTTCTCGACCCGCCGTACCAGACGCAGGAGGCGGAAAAGGTGTTGCCATCATTGGGGCGCGATGCTATTATCCGCGCGAACGGCGTGGTGGTCGTCGAGCACTTCCATAAATCCCCCCTGGACGATCGGATCGGTCATTTGGCCCTCGTGAAAACGTATCGGTACGGAGACACCTGCCTGTCGGTCTATCGGTCCGTTCGGGAGGAAACCTCGACATGAAGATCGGCGTCTACCCGGGCACGTTCGACCCGATCACCAACGGGCACGTGGACCTGATCGCCCGGAGCCTGCGTCTCTTCGACAAGGTGTATGTGGCGATCGCCGCGAATCCGCAAAAGCACCCCGTTCTGACCCTGGAGGAGCGGGTCGAGATGGTGCGCGTGGCGGCCAAAGAGCAGCCGCACGTGGAAATCGAGCCGTTCCACGGGCTGCTCGTGGATTTCGTCCGGGAGCGTGGCGCCCATGCGATCATCCGGGGGCTCCGCGCCGTGTCTGATTTTGAGTTCGAGCTGCAGATGGCGCTCATGAACCGCAACCTGGACCAGAGCGTGGAAACCGTCTTCCTCATGCCGAGCCAGGAGTATATTTATTTGACGTCGACGATCATCAAGGAAGTGGCCCGTCTCGGCGGCGACCTCACAGGCCTGGTGCACCCTGAGATCGCCCGCCGGCTGTCCGCACGCCTGGGGAAAGCCGCCCGATGAAGCTCGCGCAGCGGGTCGGCCGCGTCTCGCCGTCACCCACGCTCCGCATCACCGCCGAGGCCAAGGCGATGGCGGCGCGCGGCGTGGATGTGATCGATTTCGCGTCCGGCGAGCCGGACCTCGACACCCCGCTCCCGGTGAAGGAGGCCGGGATCGCCGCCATCCGCGGCGGCTTCACGAAATACACCGCGGTCGGCGGCATCGACGAGCTCAAGCAGGCGGTCATCGAGAAGCTCAGACGCGATCAGGGCCTCAGCTACGACAAATCGCAGGTCCTGATCTCCAGCGGCGCCAAGCATTCCCTTTACAACCTCGCCCAGGCGTTCATCGAGGCCGGCGATGAGGTGATCATCCCTGCGCCCTACTGGGTGTCCTACCCGGACCAGGTCCTCCTCAACGACGGTACGCCGGTGCTGGTCCCGACTGAGGAAGCGACGGGCTTTCAACTGACGGGCGCGTTGCTGGAGCGTCATGTGACGCCGCGGACAAAGGCCGTAATCGTGAACAGTCCGGGCAACCCGACGGGCGCGGCCTATGACCGCAAGACGTTGGAAGGCATCGCGGAGGTCGCGCTTCGCCACGGGCTCCTCATTATCTCGGACGAGATCTATGAGAAACTGCTGTACGACGGTCTCGCGCACGTCAGCATCGCGTCGCTGGGCCCGGAGGTCCAGGCCCGGACGGTCGTGGTGAACGGCGTCTCCAAGGCGTACTCCATGACAGGGTGGCGGATTGGCTACGCCGCAGGACCGAAAGACCTGATCGCCGCCATGACGACGGTGCAGAGCCAGAGCACGTCCAACCCCACCTCCATTTCGCAGAAGGCGGCGGTGGCGGCGCTGAATGAGGGCGACGCCTTCATCAAGGAGATGGTGGCGGAATTCGATCAGCGCCGGCGCTACATGGTGGAGCGGCTGAACAAGATACAGGGCGTGCATTGCGCAATGCCGAAGGGGGCGTTCTACGCCTTTCCGCATGTCGGGCGTCTCATCGGCCGCCGCTCCCCGGACGGCCCCCTCGCCTCGGCGACCGCCTTGGCCGGCTACCTTCTCAAGGAGGCCAGGATCGCGCTGGTCCCCGGCGAAGCCTTCGGCGCACCCGAATATCTGCGATTTTCATACGCCACCGGCATGCAGAACATCGTCGCCGGGCTGGACAGGATCGACGAGGCCATTCGCCGGCTGAGCTGAATTCAGGACGGCCCCGGGCTTGCGGGCGATGGGACAGTGGTTACAAAGAAAGAACGATGCCGATCTACGAATACGGATGCGAGGCGGGACACCGCTTTGAGGTGACCCAGAAGATGACCGATCCTCCGCTGACGGCCTGTCAGGTCTGCGAACTGCCGGTTTCCAAGCTGATCTCGGCTTCGGCCATTTCGTTCAAGGGATCCGGCTGGTACGTGACCGATTATTCGAACAAAATGAAGCCCCCCGCGACGGAAGAGAAAACAGCCAAGCCCGCCGAGCCCAAGAAGGATGGCGCGGAGAAACCTGCCGCCACACCCTCCACGCCGCCATCGGCCACCCCCGCAGGCGGCTCCACGGGGAGCGGCTCGACTCCGGCTCCCGCGAACACCCCGGGCTCTTAAACAGACTACGAAAAAGAACCTGGACGGAGCCTGCACCCGGCACGCCACACAGGAGCAGGTGACGCCGAGCGGGCGTCTGCTCGACATCCCATCGTTCGCCCTGAGCTTGTCGAAGGGCCTCTTCATTCCAACGCATCATCCGACGTAGGGGCGCATAGCCATACGCCCTCTTTCTTCCATCCGTGGCTTGTCTTATCAAGAAATGGAAACCAGCGCAGAATTTTGCTATCCTCAGAAATATTTCGACCGGTGATATACTGACAGCGTTTCCGAACTATGACGATCAGAAGACTCAAATAGGTAGACCCTCACGATGGATCTGCTCGCAGAAATCAAGCACAAAGCTACACAGGTACCGGAAGTTGATCGCCCAGGAATCGCTGCAATTGTTCGGCACCTAGAGCAGGCAGAACGGTGCTTAGAGTTCGGGCGTGCCGGTGAAGACAATTTCTTCACCGATGTCGTCTACCGAACGAATCATGCCTACGAAGGCGCTCTAAAGGAGGCCTTCGAAAAGTTGACTGGCAAGGACGCGTCGCAAGAGACGCCGCACGATATTGAGAACCATCTTGAAAAGAACAGCGTACTTAGGTCACGTGTTCTGGACATGATGCGGAACTACCGGCAAGCGTGGCGAAATCCTTCGACTCACGAGTACGAGCTTTTCTTCACTGGCCAGGAAGCTCTGCTCGCAATCATTACCGTCTCTGCGTTCGTAGCCGTGCTTTTGGATCAAATCGTCGATCAGTTGGCTGTCCAAAGGCAAGCCGCAGCCAGCGAACCGAGCGTCGCAAAGCTCACGGATTCAATAGCAAACTACAGCAGGTTGAGCCTTCCGGATCAGGTGGTCGAGCTGATCCGCTTTTTCGTTACATCGTCGTCACCAACGTTCCCGAGTCCAGTAACGTCAAGTGAGAGTTACCTCGAGACCGCGATAGCCAACTTCTTGCGCAAAGTTGAGCCAAGTCTTGCGGTTAGACTTGAACCGAGCCTGTCTATAGGTGGCCGCGTTCTTCGTCCCGACATACTCGTCAATAGGGGAGACGAGACTGTAGTCATTGAGATCAAGCGTGCAATGCACAACGGCCTAGGCCGCGATGCGGCCGTCCTCCAAGTCCTCTCGTACGCAAAGGCTCTCAACGCGACACGCGCAATTGTGGTGTTCATGCCTGAGGCACCGGGCGAGGTGAAAGTCGAAACTAAAAAATTCACCACTACTGGTGTTCCAACCACTGTCACCGAGATATACCCGGCAGACCTAACCTTTCGCTACAGCAGACAGCCTTCGGCGTCCGCTGAATTCAAACGGTAGACAAGAAACGGGAGGTCGCATGCAGAGGTATAAGTGCCGCGCCTGCGCGTTCACATTTTCCGAAGCGGACCGTAGTTGGGACTCCGCCATTGATTCTGGACGGTGCCCCCAATGCTCCGAACCACTCTACGATTTCCCCGTTCCGGTAAGAGGTCACAAAGCCGAATCGGCGGTACCGCTGCCGCCACCCTCAACACACAGACCTACTCCCAGTGTGGAATCAAGCCCATCTG
>Ga0163199_1001278_pt1 | contig 15703 bp, 14 predicted proteins | sample PL_2010_150m_FD_113537 | JGI IMG/M metagenome (GOLD analysis project Ga0163199, IMG submission 113537) | Freshwater microbial communities from Powell Lake, British Columbia, Canada to study Microbial Dark Matter (Phase II) - PL_2010_150m | ecosystem: Environmental > Aquatic > Freshwater > Lake ... | reverse complement strand
GAATCCTTTATTAAATCCGTGAAGTTGTAGGAGCCATCCTGGCGGCGCACGATGTTCACGTAGGGCTTGGAGAGCCGGACCTCGCTGAGCACGGCGCCCCAGCGGATCACCGACGCAAGCTGAAGGTTCGCGAAGATCTCTTCAACGGAAACCCAGGTTCCCGGAGCGTCACGCTCCGAGATCGTCAGGCCCCGGAGGGAGATGGAGAGCACCAGCGGGTTCACCCGGATTTCGCGGAGCTCCACCTTTCTGTGGAGGGTTTCGGTGAGACTCTTCGTAAGGACGGATTTGAGGATGGGGGGGAGGGCGAGGAATCCGAAGAGGATGTAGAAGAGGACGGCGCCCCCCAGCGCGATGAGGCCCTTCCGGAACATCGGCTTCGAGCGGACGCCATCCAGCCATTTCCTCACGGGTGCCACCTCGCGCGGTCTCCTACCCGATGATACATCCATCCGGGTTTATGGAACATGCCTACGACTCCATCGCCGGGGAATATTTCCCGAAGCGGGCTGCCCCGTTCAGTTTCGCCCGATGGAAGAACGCCTCCTTCGCCGCCGGGATGTTCCCCGCCTTCCCTCTCCACGCTTTCAACACCGGATCCTGCAGCGCCCTTCCGTAGGAGAAACTCAGTTCCCACGGGTGCTTCCCCATCGCGTTCATGGCGCTCAGATTCTCCGTGGCCTGGCGCGGAGTCTGGCCTCCGGAGAGAAATACGATGCCACGGACGGCCGGCGGGACGACGCGGGACAAGGTTCGAACCGTCGCTTCCGCCACCCGCGCCGCTCCCGCCTGGGTCGGACACCCCTTCCCCGAAACGATCATGTTGGGCTTCAGCAGCGTCCCCTCGAGCGCCACCCGATGCGCCGCCAATTCCGCGTAGACCAGCGAGAGCACTTCGCTGGTCACCTCCTCGCACCGCTCGATCGTGTGGTCACCGTCCATCAGCACCTCCGGTTCCACGATCGGGACGAGCCCCGCCTCCTGGCACAGTGCGGCGTATCGGGCAAGGGCATGGGCGTTGGACTGAATGCAGTATCGCGTCGGAATCCCGCTCCCGATGTCGATCACGGCGCGCCACTTCGCGAAACGCGCTCCCAGCGCCCGATATTCCGGCAGGCGTCCCCGCAGCCCGTCCAGCCCCCCGGTGATCTTCTCCCCGGGAAACCCGGACAGGGCTTTCGCCCCTTCGTCGACCTTGATCCCCGGTACGATCCCCTGCCGCTCCAGTACTTTCGTGAACGGTGTCCCGTCGGCGGAGCGCTGCCGGATCGTCTCGTCGTAAAGGATCACGCCGCTGATGAACTCGGAAACGCCCGGTGTCGTGAAGAGAAGATCCCGATACGCCCGCCGGTTTTCCTCGCTGGACGGCACGTCGATCGCCTTGAACCGTTTCTCGATGGTAGGAGCGCTTTCGTCCGCGGCGAGGATCCCCCTGCCGGGAGCGACGAGGGACCGAGCGACCGATTCGAGTTCGCCGAGGTTCATTTTTACACCTCCTGTTCCTGTTATATTCCACAGGTACGATGAAATCCACCGCACGGAGGTTCAAGGTGTCGGGAAGGCATGACGATCCGGTGATGGTCTTCTCGACGGAACGGGGGCTCGTCTGCCCGAAGTGCCGGGTGCCCGTCGCGAAATGCCACTGCGGGAAAGAGGAACCGGCACCTGCGGGGGACGGGATCGTACGCGTCCGCCGGGAAACCAAGGGCCGTGGAGGAAAAACGGTGACCGCCGTGGCGGGCGTCCCGCTCTGGGGGAAAGCGCTCCAGGACCTCGCTTCGGACCTGAAGCGCCGGTGCGGGACCGGGGGAACGGTGAAGGACGGGGTGATCGAGATCCAGGGAGATCACAGGGAGACGATCGTTGCGGAGCTTTCCCGCCGCGGCTTCACCGTGAAATTGGCGGGTGGATAACGGTTTCCGGTACCGAATGAAGGTGGTCGGAAAGGAGCGCGGCCACTTTCCTCGACAGGAGCAGACCGACGTGGGAAGCATGAACCGTGACCGCTCGCGCTCCCTCGACGCGCGTTTCCTCGACTCGGATGACGCCGTCGTGGGGTTTCTTCAGGCCGAGGAGAAGCCCCGACCCCAACGGGATGTCGCCGGCGATGACGAGAAGCTCCCTTCCCCCGGGCCACTTCGGCGCATGTTCGACGATCCCCTCCCGGATCACGCCGCCCACGAGCCATCGCCCGGCCCGGGACCGGGACATGATCCTCGCCGCGGCGCTCCCGCACATCGGAGACCCGAGCATCGCCACGCGACCCTGCCGCGATAACGGGGCCTCTCCCAGCATCTTCGCGATCACGATCCCGCCCAGGCTGTGCCCGACGAGGTGCAGGCGCTCCGCATCCGTCGACTCGACGAAGTCCCGGAGCGCGCGCGCCGCCACGGCGAGACCGCCCTTCCAGGAGTGGTACCGGAAGTAGCGCACGCGGAAGCCCGACTCCTCCAGGCGGCCGCCGAGGACGCGCATCTCCGTCCCCGTCATCCAGAGTCCGTGGACGAGGACGATCGTTCCGTTCTTCTCCGTTTCCGCCAGGTTCCCGCCCAAGACGTCCTCCCGGCCGGGATTATATCCCATCGGTTGATGGTAGACTGTGCCGGTGAATTCCCACGTAACCCTTCCGCTGTGGGTTCTGGCCGTCCTCGCCCTGCTGGCGGCCCTCGGGGCGGTGGATCGCCTCCTTCTTCCCGGCGTCCGCTGGTTCCTTCGACGCCGCGTGAACGTCGTCCTCGACGAGATCGGAAAACGGCTTCACCTCGAGATCCGCCCCTTCACGCTGACCAAGCGCCAGGTCCTCATCGATCGCCTCATGTACGACCCGAAAGTTCTCGAGGCGGCCGGGGCGAACGCGATCGAACGCGGAATCCCGAGAGAGGTCGTGATGGCGGACGTCGAACGGTACGCCCGGGAGATCGTCCCCGCCTTCAACGCCTACGCCTACTTCCGGATGGGGTACTGGATCGCCCGCAGGACCGCGAGTCTGCTGTACCGTGTACGAGTCGGCTTCACCGACGAGGAGGGTCTCTCCCGCACCGACCCCAGATCGACCGTCGTCTTCGTGATGAACCACCGAAGCAACATGGATTACGTCCTCGTGGCGTACCTGGCCGCCACCCGCACGGCATTGTCGTACGCGGTCGGGGAGTGGGCCCGGATCTGGCCGCTGCAGACCCTCGTCAGGACGATGGGCGCCTACTTCATCCGGCGGGATTCGAAGGACCCGCTCTACCGGCTCGTTCTCGAGCGCTATGTGGCGATGGCGACGGAGGGCGGCGTCGTCCAGGCGATCTACCCGGAAGGCGGACTTACGAAAGACGGGGCGTTGCGCGCGCCCCGGCTCGGCCTGCTCGACTACATGACCCGGTCGTTCGACCCGGAGGGGGACCGGGACATCGTCTTCATCCCGGTGGGGATCAACTACGACCGGACGCTCGAGGATCGAAGCCAGGTGCTCGCGCTCGAACCGAAGGCGGCGCGACGCGGCGCCGGTTACGCCGCCGCGACATTCCTCGGGTTCCTCGCTCGGAACCTCCTCCTCATGCTCCGGGGTCGCTGGTACCGGTTCGGGTACGCGTGCGTCAACTTCGGTTCCCCGCTGTCGATGCGGGCATACAGCCGGGAACACGGTATCGACCTCCGCGCCCTCCCCAGGGAAGAACGGTTCCTGGAGATGGAAAAGCTTGCCTCGTCGCTGATGCGTTCCGTGGGACGTGTGGTCCCGGTCCTGCCCGTCTCCCTCGTGGCGACGGTTCTCCTTCGCTTCCCTGAGGGAGGCTGCAGCGAACTGGAGCTGAAAGCCGAGGTCCTCCGGGTGATCGGGGAACTGTCCGGAGCGGGTGCGCACATCTACATCCCGCGCGCGGACCAGGACTACGCCGTCACGGTGGGGCTGCGGATGCTCACCCTCCGGAAACTCGTCTCGGAGAAAGACGGCCTGTACTCTCCCCTTCCGGAAGAACTTCCCCTGCTCCGTTACTACGCCAACTCCATCCGCCACCTGCTCCCGACGGCCGAACGGGAACCCCCCGCATAATCTGCTGTACACAGTATACTTTTGATTGTGCTATAGTCCCCGTCAATGAATTCCGTTCGGCCCAACCCCACATCCCGAAGGAGGCAGCCATGGCAAGGAAGAAGATTGCACTGATCGGCGGCGGTCAGATCGGCGGCGTGCTGGCCCAGATGTGCGCCCAACGCGAAATCGGCGACGTCGTCCTGTTCGACATCGTCGAAGGATTGCCCCAGGGGAAATGCCTCGACATCGCGGAAGTCGGCCCGGTCGAAGGGTTCGACGTCTCCCTGAAGGGGACGAACAGCTACGCGGACATCGCCGGCTCCGACATCGTGATCGTCACCGCGGGGCTCCCCCGCAAGCCCGGGATGAGCCGCGACGACCTGATCGGCGTCAACTCGAAGATCATGTCGCAGGTCGCCGAGGGGATCAAGACGTACGCCCCGAACTCCATCATCATCGTCATCTCGAACCCGCTCGACGCGATGGTGACCCTCTGCCAGAAGATCACCGGGTTCCCCAACAACCGGATCATCGGGCAGGCCGGCGTCCTCGATTCGGCCCGCTTCGCCTCCTTCATCGCCTGGGAGCTCGGCGTCTCCGTGCGGGACGTGACGGCGATGACCCTGGGCGGTCACGGCGACGACATGGTCCCCCTCATCCGGTTTACCTCCGTGGCCGGGATCCCCGTCATGGAACTGCTGGAGAAGAAATACGGCAACGCCGCCAAGGCGAAGGAAGTCATGGACGCGATGGTGAACCGGACCCGGAAGGCCGGCGGTGAAGTGGTCGCCCTCCTGAAGACCGGCTCCGCCTTCTTCTCACCGGCGTCGGCGGCGATCGCGATGGTCGAGTCGATCCTGAAAGACCAGAAGAGGGTCCTGCCGAGCTGCGTCTACCTGAACGGCGAGTTCGGCGTGAAGGGGTACTTCGTCGGCGTGCCGACCGTGCTGGGTGCCGGCGGCGTCGAGAAGATCATAGAGTTCAAGCTCAACGCCGAGGAGCAGGCGATGATGGACAAGTCGGTCGCCGCCGTGAAGGAGCTGGTCGGCACCCTCAAGTAGACGATTACCGCATCGATCGATCCACGCCGGCCGGGACGAGGTCTCCCCTCCCGGCCGGCGCCGTTCTCACCCGCCCCTTTCCGCTGGAATTCCTGCAGGAACTATTGTTAATATTGTAAAATATCTTATCTCACGCACCATGAATCCGGACCACGACAGGGGTCGGACGATGAAAATTTCACATCCATGGAAAGCGATGATTCGGCCCGCCGTCGTACTGGCGGGGATCCTCCTTGCCTCCACGCTGGTGGGATGCTGGGGATCCACCGTCACGGGGGACGGATCGACCGCCGTCACGGTCACGACCGGAGGGGGAGCCTCCGCCGCCGCCCCGGCGACCGCGTCGTCCCGATCGACCCCGCGCCCACTGGCTGCGACGATCCCCTCCACAGTGACCGCGATCCGCTTCACCATCAGCGGCGCGGACATCGACAACGTCGTTCAGACGTTCCCCGTCACAGGGTCGACGATGAGCGTCACCCTCCAGGTGCCGAACGGCCCCGCAAGGACCATCCTCGTCGAAGCCCTCGATTCGGACGGCATTTCCCACTTCCGGGGGGCGACCGTCATCGACGCGACGGGCGTTGCGCTCGCGGTCACGATCGTCATGGATATCGATCCGTCAAACCCGGCGCTCCAGACGTGGACCGTGGTCGACAACACCGTTTCTCCGTCGGCGACCCTGAACCGCCTTGCGCAAGGCGATGGGATCCTCCTTGCCGGAGGAAGCTACGGTGAGGTCCTCTCCTCGACCGACGGGGTTTCCTGGACCTCCAGGGACTCCAGGAACGTCTCCGGAAACATCTCCGCGCTGGCCTTCGGGGACAACACATTCCTGGCGATGACCTCCACCGGGAATTTCACCGCCTTTCCCGCTACCTGGACAAACCGCTTCTACGGTGCCCCGAGCGACAACGTCGACAACTGGGCCGCGAGCGGAACGGTCGTAACCGTCGGCAATCCCGTCGCGGACATCGCCTTCGGGGGTGGAATCTTCGTCGTCGTCGGGGACAACAGCGCCTTCCGCTCCCTCGATAATGGAGCGACCTGGTCTCCCGGGACAATCTCCGGGATTTCGTATCTGTCCGCCATCTCGTACGGGAACGGCCGGTTCATCGCTGCCGATGCGGCAAGCGACAACGTCGTCGTCTCCACCGACGGCATTCTGTGGGATACCGTGACGACGGGACTGACTTCACCCGAAACCCTCGAAAGAATCGGTTTCGGCGGCGGGCTCTTCCTGCTGACCACCTCCTCGGGAGACGCCTACACTTCGCCCGACGGGGTTTCATGGGAACAGCGGACACGGTTCGCGGATCTCGCCGGTTTCGACACATCTGTGCTGCGAGTCTCCTACGGGGGTGGGGGGTTCCTGATCGTGACGGGGGCGCCCGTTCAGATATTTTTCAGCACCGATTCCGGCGACTCCTGGATCACCCTGGATCCGTTCGGCGGCAGCAGCAGCTATTATCTCGAGGACGTCTCGTACTGGAACGGAGCGTTCGTCGGGGCGGGCGGCGATTACATATCCCCCGCCTTCGGACTCGTATTCCGATCCGGAGACCTGTAATCCGGCAAGATCGTCGTGACGCTGCGGCAGTCCGCCGCACGCACAGGGGGAACCGCATGACCTGGATCCTTCGAAACATCGGCATCACACTCGCGCTGCTGGGCGCCTTCCTCGTGCCGCGGGCCGATGCGGGACAACTACTGGTATCCCCCGCGGACCGGGAATGGGCGAAGAAGGCCGTCGCGGAGGAAAAGACGCTCTCCGCGCCCGCGGGAAAAAACACCGTCGCGGTTCTCTACTTCAGCAACCGCACCGGGGACCCGTCCCTCGACCCGATGCGCAAGGGAATCCCACTGCTCCTCGTCACCGACCTGTCCGGCGTCCCGGGCCTTACGGTCATCGAGCGGACGCGGCTGCAGGCCCTCACCGAGGAGACGGCGCTGGGGGCTTCGGGCCTCGTCGAGCCGGGGACCGCTCCCAGGGTCGGAAAGCTTCTCGGCGCCCGATGGCTCGTCGGTGGGGAGATCGGGCGGGAGAAACCGACACGGATCGATCTCACCTCGAACGTGGCAGACGTCCCGGCGGGAACGACGACCGGGAAAACGTCCTCCGGGGGAGAGATCGAACAGCTCTTCGAGGTCGAGAAGGACCTCCTCTTCGGCGTCCTGAAACTGATCGACGTGAAGGTTACGCCGGAAGAGGAACAGCGCCTTCGGAAGCCGTGCTCGAAGAGCGTGACGGCGCTCTCCTCCCTCTTCCTCGGCGTCGACGCCGGCGACCGAGGCGATCTCGACAAGGCGGAAGGGTACTATCGGAAAGCGCTCCAGGTCGACCCGGGCGTCTGCATCGCCTCCGACGCGCTCAAGGAGATCGAGGCGGCCCGTGCTTCCGGCGCAGGCAAACGGAGCCGGCAGATCCTCAAGACGATCCGCGGCGGGACCACCCTTACCGATTCGTTGACGACGAAGGAGCCGCTGCTCCAGGGCGGGAAGCCGCAGGACATCCCCGTACCTAGGACGTCTCCCGCAAACATCAACCTGACGTTTCCCTGAGGGTGAGCTGATATGAAGCGAACCGCCGCGATGATCCTGTCGGTCCTCCCGCTGCTCTTGTGCACCGGGGCCCGCGCCGCAGACCTGTCGGTCGAATCCGGTGCACAGCAGGAGTACTGGGAGGATACGAGGGATTCCTCGGGGAGCCAGACGCTCGTTCCCCTTCGGATCGAATGGAACAAGGGGGACGCGACGATCGGCGTGCTGACCGGTGTCGTCCACACCGCGATCGACTCCCCGGGGACGTCGAACCCCTCCCTCACGAACACCCTCGACACGAAACTCAATCTTTCCTACCTGGTCGAGGGGAAGCTGCCCGTCGATCTCCTGATCGGCCTGGACTTGAACCTCCCGACCGGGAAGACGGACCTCTCCATCTCCGAACTCTCGCTGATCCAGGATCCGGAAATCGTAACGATCACCACGTTCGGGGAAGGGGTGAACATCAACCCGACTCTCTCCATCGCGAAGGTGTGGGGACCGTGGTCCGCCGGAGCGGGGATCGGCTACAACATCCGGCGAACGTACGATTTCAGCACCGAGGCGGGATTGTCAGACTACGACCCCGGGGACATCTTCTCGTTCAACGCCCTGCTGCAGCGGGATACCTCCCAAGGCCTCGTCGGGCGGGTCTTCGGAAATTTCTCCCGCTTCGGGAAAGACCGCCTTAAAGGAGCGGACTATTTCCGGGATGGGGATTACACGATGATCGGGGTCGGCATTTCGCGGGCGGTTGGGGCATGGGAGGCGGACCTCAATTTCCGTGGTGCCTTCCGGGGAAAATCGGAGGTCCTTTCCGGCGGATCGCTGGCAACGGAGCCCGAGAAGAGCCGGGGCGACGAATGGAGCGCAGAGGCGAGCGTGCGCCACGCACTTCAGAAGGATGTCTCCCTCTCCGGTTCGGTACGGGGCTTGATCGTGGGGAAGAACGGATACCCCGAGGGGAACACCGGCCACAACGGGACCAAGGAGAAGATCGCGCTCTCGGTCGGATGCGACGCCCGTTTCGAGAGCGGGATGACCGCGGGGGTCAGCCTGAAGGGGTTCCTGATGAACGAAGAGGCTCAGACGATCCCGCGGCACGTCGAAGCGCGGACGGTCCGGGGGATCTCCCTGGCGTTCCGGATCGGGCTTAACTGACCGTTACCCGTATCCGTCGCGGCGTCAGCCGCCCCCGGGGAACAGATCGTCCGCGGCCTTTCCGCAAAGATCGAGGAGCGCCTGGATCCCTCCCGCGGGGCCGGTTCGCGATGCGGTCCGAAGGACCTTCCCCGTTTCGACGTCCACCAGCCGCAGGTCCATCCGGACGCGATTCCCGACCGTGAGGTATCCGCCGAAGACCATCTGGCGCGCTCCCGTGATCCTGCCCAGGCGCAATCTCGTCGATTCGTCCGACAGCGCGGAGGAGCCGAGCCGAAGCTCCTCGACGGCGAGAAGGAGCTTCTGGCGCTCTACGACGGGTAGGCCGCGGCCACGGACCGTCTCGACGATCCGGAGCGACAGAACCTCCCCGATCCCCTGATCCCCGGCGGCTCCGGGGGAGACGTCCTCGGGATCCCACACCGCCACCGCCGCCGGGCCCGAAGGGGTAACGGGAGCGGAGGCGCAGCCTGCGAGAACAGCGACAATCAAAAGCAGAACAAGGGCCCATAAGCGCACCTTGTGATGCTGGCTTGTGGTTTGTGGGCCTGTGTCGAGGGTGACGCAGAGCATTTAGTTCGCCCGTTCCTGGACCTTGTCGTCCTGCTTCAGCGGGCGATCCTTCCGGGTCACCTTCGCGCGGGAGAATTCGGGCTCGACGGAGAGGACCTCCATCTGGGCGACGACCTTCGGCGCTGCGGCGAGCTTCTTCCCCTTGTAGACGATCCCCTCCCCTTCCTCCAGCACGTCGAACCGGGTTCCCTTGACGACCCCCTGCTTCATACCGAGGTTCAGGAGAACCTCTTCTCCGTCCACCCTGGCGACAAAACCGCGGAGGGGATACTTCTCCATCACCATGCGGAGGATGTCCCGGTTGATCCGGAAGAGTTCCTCGTCCACGGAACCGGCGGGGTCCAGGGTCCGGATCTCCGTCTGGACGATACCCGAGGTTTCGGTGTCGATCACCCGCATCGAAAGAACGGAACTTTCCGGCAGGTTGAGCAGCGATCCGGTCCCGATCAGGCGCGCCGCGAAAAGCTTCCCGAGTTTCAAGGCGGTTTCGGGATCGGCAAGCTTCGAGGAACCGAGATTCAGCTCCTCGAGCACTCGCTCGACCAGCGCGCGCTCGACGATCTTCACCCGCCCCGACGCGTTCAGGTTTTCGGAGAGCCGCGTCAGCAGTACGGTTGAAAAGCCGTCACGCTCCGAGAGTCCGCCCTTCTCCTGGAAATCGACGAACGTGAGCACCGTCGGCCCGGAGCTCCACTCGTCCTCCTTTTTTATCCCTTCGCTCTTCTGTACCCGGAAACGATCCGCCAACTCCTTCACCAGCCGGTCCATCCGCTCTTTCCGTCCGGCGTCCTTCGAAAGGGCCACCATCTCCTCGGCGCGGCGCGCCAGCGTGACGGCGAAGGCGTCGCCCGGATTCACGGCGAGGGCGCCACGATACGAGGCGAGCGCCTGATCCCACTTCCCTTCCTTCTCGAGGGCGACCCCCTTGTTCGTCGTCCCCTCGATGAAATACGGGTCGATCTCGACCGCCTTGTCGAACAGCTCCTGCGCCTTTCCGTACCGGGCGGAGCTCGAATAGAGGCGCCCGAGCTGGTTGTAGCGCGACGCCTGCTGGTACGGCTCCCCCTCCGTGCGGGAGGACGCCTTGACGTACTCCGCCTCCGCCTCCTTCTTCCGGTTCTGGGCGTAGAGGATGTCCCCCTTGACGACGTTCACATATCCGCGCCCGGGGGCTTTCTCTTCGACCTCCTTCACCATCGCAAGGGCCTTCGAAGGGTTCTTTTCCCTGGAGTAAACGGTGGCCAACCCCTCCTTGCCGAGCACCTCCGCCTCCCCGCCCTGCCTCGAAAGGCCGGAGAAGACCGATTCGGCTTCTTTCAGTTTCTTCTGCCGGAGCGCCGCGTACCCCTTGACGGCCCGCGCCTTGGCGTTTCCCGGATTCTTCTTCAGGACCTCGTCGCCGAGCGCGCTCGCCAGGGCCGTCTCCTTCCGCTGCAGGGACCGCTCGGCAACCCGAACGAGCATCGCCTCCGTCGCCTTCCCGCCGCCCTGGAACGAGTCGAGGACCACCCCTCCCGGTCCGACGACGCGCACCGAGGGAAGGATCACGCGAGCACCGAAGGCATCGCTCACTTTCCCTCCCTCGTCGATCAGAACGGGGAACGTCACCCCGGCCTTCCGCGCAAAGCCGGACGCCTTCTCCTTCGCGGACGTCGTGATCGCCCAGACGGTCAGTCCGCCGGCCTTCGCGCCTTTCGCAACTTCGTTCAGCGTCAGAAGCCCCTCCAGGCTCGGCCGCGAATCCGCGTCGAAAAAGTAGAGGACCGTCATTGGGCGACGATTCGACGCCGAGAGGTCGTAACTTTTTCCCGCCGCGTCCTTCAGGGAAAGGGCCGGGGCCGGAAGACCCGGCCCGATCGTACCGAATGCGGCTCCGGAAACCGCGAAAACCCCGGCGGCGACCAGTACTCCGAGCAGCGATCCGCGCAACCGAGTTCTCATTGGGTCCTCCCTCTGCTCATCCTTGGCTCAAGCCACGCAACGACGGTCCCGCCGGCGGCCGATCGGGCGACCTGGAACCCGTTGCTGGCCCGCGACGCCTCCTTCCCGTTCACGTACAGGACGGAGTCGTACCGGTAGATCCCCTGGTCCGCCTCGGCCGGCACGGGGAGTCTGTGCCGGAACTCGTACCCCCCCGGCCCGTCGACTTCCTTGTAGGAATAGCGCTTCGAGTTGATCGTCTTCCCGTCGGGGGCAACGATCGCGCGGCTTTCCTCTACCGAAGGCTTCGCCCCGCTGGCGGCGACCAGGTCGAAGCCGGTCGTCGCCTCCGCCCCTTTCCCGCGGGCGATGGTTTTATCCGGGTTGATCACGACGCCGTACGCATGCACGGTCGGGGGGACGGGCGTCGCCGCGGGGACCTTGTATTCCGCCTGGATCTGCTCGGCGGTCTTCGTCCTCTTCATGACATACTCGTCGACGAACCACCCGACCAGGTATCCGGCCGTCCCGCCGATCAGGGCCCCCTTCAGGGCGCCGGTCTTCCCGTCCTTCTGGTAGCCGATGATCCCTCCGGCGAGCGCTCCTAAAGAGGTCCCGACCGTGCGTCCGGTGGTGTTCTCCCCGGTCGAGGCGCAGGCGCCAAACGCGAACGCCCCCGCGAGAAACAGCGCCACCCAACGCAACGGTTGCCCATTCCGCATCATCCTTCCCTCCTCCTTCCACCCATTACCGTTTCTTCCCTCCCGACACGGGAGCCTCGTCCAGCTGCTTCCCCCACTCTTCCAGCACCTTCCGCTTCCGGTCCTGCGCCATGGCGAGGTACTTCTTCGCCTGCGCATTTTCCGGGTCCTGGCGCAGGACGAATTCGAACTTCACGATCGACACGTCGATCTTTCCCTGTTCATAACTGCGGATTCCCTCTTCCAGATCCTTCTGAACGGCCGGATCCGGCGTCGGCTTCGCCTTCGCCGCAGGCCCCTCTTCCTTCACCGCTCGGACAGGAAGCTCCCTTGCCGCCTTCGGAGTCGCGACGGGCGGTGCCGGAGCGGCACTGCGCAAGAGATCTACGTCGAGCGGGACTTCCGCCCCCTGGGCCAGCTCCACCTGGGCCTCCCACGTTTCATACCCGGCGAGCGTGATCCGGACCTCGTGTTTCCCCGGCGGTGCCTCCAGCCGGAGCGGAGCGGCCCCCTTCGACGCACCATCCAGGAAGACGACGCCACCCGGAGGAGTCGTCGATACCCGAAGGGAGGAGGAGATGGCTTCCTTCGGAACGGCGGCGGCGGGAACGGCCGGCGGTGCCGGGGGAGCCCCATCCCGTCCACGCGTAAAATGGTAGATCCCGCCGCCCGCGGCGGCCAGCACGGCGAAGGCCAGGGCGAGCACCCACGCGGGCGTCCCCTTCTTCGCGATTTCCGGCGAACCCTTCGGCGCGGCCTCGACCGGACTCTCTTTCCGGAAGCAGTCGCGGAGGGTGGCCGCCAATTCGTCGCCGGACTGGAACCTGTCCGCGGGATTTCTGCGCAGACACCGTTCCACCGCCTCGGCCAGCGCCGCGGGGATCTCAGGGCTCCGTTCCGACAGGGGAACGGGGGTCGCCATGGTGATCGCCTGGAAGACCGCCCCGAGGCTGTCCCCCCGGAAAGGACGCTCCCCCGCGCATAACTCGTACAGGATGATGCCGAGCGAAAATATGTCGGAGCGTCCGTCGACCGGTTCGCTCAACACCTGCTCGGGGGACATGTAGGCCGGGGTCCCGAGGACCTCTCCCGCCTGCGTCCTCAGGTGCTCGGCGGTGTCCTCGATCCGGGCGATGCCGAAATCCGTTATCTTCGGCTTTCCGTCGGACCTGACCAGGATGTTTCCCGGCTTTACGTCGCGATGAACGATCCCTTTCGAGTGTGCGTACCCCAGCCCTTCGGCGATCCTGGCGCCCAGGTCGGCGATCTCCTCGGGAGAAAACCGCTTCCTCTTCGCAAGGTCGTTCAGCGCCTCCCCTTCGAGGAACTCCATCGCGATGTAGACCGTCCCCTGGTCCTCGTCGACGTTGTAGACGCGAACGATGTTGGGGTGGTCGAGACGGCCAAGGACGCGGGCCTCCGCCAGAAACCGTTTCACCAGCGTCTCGCCCTGGAGGCATTCGGGACGAAGGACCTTGACGGCGAGGATCAGGTCGAGGTTGGGGTCGTGGGCCTTGTAGACGATCCCCATCGACCCCTGTCCCAGTTCCTCGAGGACCCTGTACCGTCCGTAGTTCATCAACGCCCCCGCTTCACCGTGCCAAGGAACTCGAGAATCGTCCCGACGGGGATCAGGTACCCCCGGTCCTTCGTCCCGCGGAACCTCCCCTTGACAAGCCCGGCAAGGTTCCCTGCCGCGTCGAACGCGGGCCCGCCGCTGCTACCGGGGATCGTCTCCATGGTGACCTCCCAAAGGGGCATCCCGCCGGATACCCTGGGGCTATCTCCGACGCGCCCCTCACGCACACGAAGTTCGCCGCCGTCTGCGCACCCGAGGGAGTACACCGGCTCGTCCGGCGTCAGGCGATTCCTCCCCCGTTCCTCAAGGGGTAATCCGGGTACGGGTTCCGCGAGATCGATCCGGGTCAGGTCCCGCAGGGGATCCCTCGCCACGATCCTGCCGGACAGGATTCGACCGTCGCGCAGGCGAACCGTGACCGTCTCGACCCGATCGAGGTCGTGCGCCGTGGAAACGATCGTTCCCGCCGCGCCGACCAGCAGACCGGAAAAGCGGATCTCGCGGCCATCGCGGCGCGTCCGGAGGCACGCCACGAATTTCTCCCCCGCGGTGACCTCCACCGGGGCCCCTCCACGATCGATGCAGGCGCGCAGATCGTCGGGACTTCCGGGAGCATGCGCCTCCGGGGCGCCCGGTCCCCACTCCACGACCGACGCGAGGGGAGAGCGCGGGGAGACGAGCAGTGCCCGGACGTCCTGTCCCCGCGATGCAAAGATCCGGATCTCCGCACCCTGGATTTCATGCCGCGTGACGTCGAACCCGGACGCAGCGAGGCACCACTCCAGCCGCGTGGCCGTCTCCGGAGCGGGAAGTTCCACAGGATAGGGGGCGAGGAGCTCGCCGCCCGACGCGGAAATGGAGAACAGCAGCAGGAGAGCGATCCGCGGAAGGACCGAAGGGACGGTCATCCGGTCTGGAGAACAAGACCCAGCACGACCGTCACGTTATCGTGCCCTCCCGCGTCGCACGCAGTCCGGACCAGGCGGTCCGCCCTCGCTTCGAGTGAGAGGTCGGACGCGAGCGTCTCTTCGATAAGGGAATCCTCGACCATGTCGGTGAGACCGTCGGAACAGAGCAGGAAGAGATCCCCGGGGTACGCCTTCCCCGAGATCAGGTCGACGGCCACCGAGTCGTGGATCCCGACGGCCCGCAGGATCATGTGCCGATAGGCGTGAACCCTCGCCTGCTCGAGTGTGAGCATCCCCTGGTCGACCTGTTCCTGCACAAACGAGTGATCCTTCGTCACCTGCCGGAGCCGGTCTTCCCTGAAGAGGTAGATGCGGCTGTCGCCGACATGTCCCAACACGTAGCCGTCGGCGGTGAAAACGACCACCTCCCCGGTGCAGCCCATATCCTTGTGCGACCGCTCCCGGGCGGCAAGCTCGCGGATGCGCTGATTGGCGAGAAGGAACGTTTTCCGGACGAGATCCTCGGCCTCCTCCCCGGTGGGCGGAGATCCGTTGGAAAGGAGCTCCAGGACGGTGTCGGCGAAGATGCCGCTGGCCACCTCCCCGGACGCCGCCCCTCCCATCCCGTCCGCCAGGGCCAGCAATCCCAGTTCGGGGGAGGAGACGAACGTATCCTCGTTGTTGGAGCGGCGCATCCCGACATCGGTCCTGCCGCACGATTCGATCCGGATCATACCCATCATTTATACCCTATCCGGCGCCTTCCAGAAAGATCAAGCCGCGCGCGGGGGATCGGCGCCGGGTTGACTACGAATTCCCCGTGGGGCATATTGATGTCGCCGATATGAAACGCCCACCGATCATAGTTGTGCAACTCATACACCTCTCCGGACCGTTGAAGGGGCAGATCCAGGAGTTCGCGGAAGGGTCTATCCTCGTCGGCCGCCACCCGTCGTGCCACGTCCGGTTCCCGGCCGACGTCACGGTTCTCTCCCGAAAACACGCCGAGATCGTTCGGGAGGGGAACCAGTTCCGTCTCGTGGACAAGAGCACCAACGGGACGTTCGTCAACGGGAAGCGGATCACGGAGACGTTCCTGAAGAGCGGGGACGTCCTCGATTTCTCCACGTGGGTCTTGAACAGCTTGTCCAGCACGGCGCCGCGCCCCTTTTCGGTCTTCACGATCTGGTCGTACCGTTCGTGGATGCGCGCCGTTTCCTGCTCGAGAACCTGCCGCG
>Ga0163199_1001277_pt1 | contig 15713 bp, 13 predicted proteins | sample PL_2010_150m_FD_113537 | JGI IMG/M metagenome (GOLD analysis project Ga0163199, IMG submission 113537) | Freshwater microbial communities from Powell Lake, British Columbia, Canada to study Microbial Dark Matter (Phase II) - PL_2010_150m | ecosystem: Environmental > Aquatic > Freshwater > Lake ... | reverse complement strand
GCCAGTGCGGAACTGATCACAGTCGACGGTCTGACCGCGCTCGAGCATGCCGTGGACATTGGCATCGCGGCCACCTGCGCTGAAGCGGTGGGTGTGATGGACAAGACGATGGCGATCACCGCCGAATACCTCAATACACGCAAGCAGTTTGGCGTCTTCATCAGCAGCTTCCAGGCACTGCGCCATCGCATGGCCGACATGAAGATGCAGTTGGAACTCGGGCGCTCGATGAGCTATTACGCAGCACTGAAACTCAATGCGCCAACGGCGGAGCGTCGGGCGGCGCTAGCACGCGCCAAATACCAGCTTGGGACTTCCATGCGCTATGTCGGCCAGCAGGCGGTGCAGGTGCACGGCGGCATCGGCGTGACAGACGAATACATCGTCAGCCACTACTTCAAGAAATTGACGCAGATGGAAATGACTTTCGGCGACTCGATGCACCAGCTCGGCGAAGTGGCCAGCCGGATGCAGGACACGGCGGGTGTTTTTGCCTGAGACTGATCCTGCTCAGCGCACCAAACGAAGCAGCACGGTCGGGCTGTAGCGATTGGTGCTGATCACGCCACCAAGTCCGAAATCGACCGCCCAGGCCAGTGATGGAAGGCGTACGTCGGGGCTGGATGACCAGTAGAGAACACTGGGCGTGAGGGGAAACGCGTTGCCGTCGATGGCCGGATCGAAGCGGCCGGTGTCCACCAGACTGGACAGTTCCTTGACATTGGGTATGCGCCAGGCGGTCTGTGTCCTGGCATAGGCGAGCGCCTGTTCGTGGGTAAAGGGGGTCGGCGTTCCACCGCAGATACCCGCGCTCCAGACTTGCCCCTCGCTGCAACGGCGCCAGACCAGTCCGGCCTGAACATCGGTCACTTCGGCACCGCTGCTTGAATAGGTGTATCGCGCCTGTGCCTGCGTCTGACCGACCGAAGTCAGACCGGCCACCAGCACCAGGACCCACCATGGTGCAGGGGGGCGCAGCTTTGCAACTTTTCTCATGGAAAACTCCTTCAAATACCTCGTCGCCAGTCCATGGGACCCCGCTTGCGCATTGTCAGCGCACAAGGCGTACATAAACTCCGCTGCTGGCGTTGCTGTCGGGTGCGAGACTGCCACGGGTGAAATCCACCAGCCAGACATTCTTCAAATTCGGTGCGTACCTGGTCGCCGAATAATAGGCGCCAATCCTGGCGTCCACAAACCAGACGGTGTCGATAGAAAAATACAAATCGAGTGAACCGTAATTAACCAGACTCTGCAACTCCGTGCGCGATGGCAGCCGCCAGTCGGAAAAACCACACAAAGCGGCCGCATTGGTGGCTGCCTCCAGCGCCTTGGCCTCCAGATTCCTGGCGTCGCCCGGCAGTGCCACCAGCGCGGTGCTCTTGCCCTGCCACACCAATCCCGTGATGTTGTCCTTCACGCATTCGGCTTTGGCATACGGCCCCAGGACGACCGGATTCTGACTCGCTTGCCGGATGACGGTGCTATAGCTCAGGCCCGCCTGCCCAGCCGCGCCATCGGAACTCGTCACGTCACGGCCGGTCATGCCGTCCTGCCGGTCGTTCAGGGCAATGGCGGTGGGACTGATGCAACTCACCAGCACGTCACTACCGGCCGCGTAGCACTGCCCGGAATTGACACCGCTGTCAACCAGCAAATTGACTACCGTGAGCGGCGTCAAGGCGCTGGCCGTTGCCGCCAGGGTTTGCGTGCTGAGCCAATAGCCACCGTTGGCAACGGTATTTGACGAGAGCGTGATCAACTGGCTGCCAGCCACACCCCCCGGCGTACAGCTCACCGTGAAGCCGCTTGCCGTGCGATTGGTCGGCGTCAAACAGGAGCCATTGGCAATGGAGAGCGTCGCTGTCAGAGGCAGGTTCAGCCCACTCACGGTGAAGGTGCTGATATCGCCGATAGTCGCTGTCAGCGGTGTCACGCTCAGCACGATGGGTGCCTGCCCCGAACTCTGAACCTGCCCGTCACCACCCACACAGGCTGCCAATGCCGAGAAGGCCAAAGCGCCCAGCAGTCTTTGGCAGAAGTGCCCACAAGCGGTTCCCATGTGATGTTTATCCTTTTGCATGAAATATGTTCTCCCTCATCATCGTTGCACCCGACTCGACCTCGGCATCCCATTGAACCTCACCGACCTACGCGCTCAGACCAGCAGTCGTGACGACCGTGGTACATGCGCCATCAGAAACTCCATCTGGTCAGCCAGAATGCGGCGGTTGCGCAGGATGAAGTCTTCCCACAAGCTGGGCACGTAGGGTGTGTACAGCAGCGGCATGCCCGCTTGTTCCGGCGTACGGTGGCTTTTGCGATGATTGCAGGGCCGGCAGGCAGTCACCACATTCATCCAGCTGTCCAGTCCGTTCTGTGCAAAGGGGATGATGTGTTCGCGTGTCAGAACTTCCTCACCAAAGTGCGCGCCGCAGTAAGCACAAATATTGCGGTCACGCGCAAACAGCTTGTGATTCGTCAGTCCGGGCCGCAGTGCAAAAGGATTGATGCCGGATACGCCACGCGTACCGATGATGCTGTTGACAGTGATGATCGACTGCTTGCCGGTCATTGCATTATGGCCACCACGAAAAACGGCCACCTGCGCCCCCATCTCCCAGCGCACCTCCTGCGCCGCGTAATGGATCACCGCCTGCTCCAGCGAAATCCATGATTGGGGCAGCCCCTGGGCTGACAGCTTCAAGACCTTCAAAAAAAGCCTCCTGAAAAAGACATTCTGTCGTCAACCATGAACCCGCCTGTCATGCCGGACCAGATCCGGCATCCAGTGCCTTTTGCACCATGGATTGCGGATGTTGAAACCCCGGACTTGATCCGGGGACGCAATGACAATCCCTGGCAGCGATGAAGCAAACTGGCAGCTTCGCGGCGTCCCGCTGCCCGATCGCTCGGCTAAGAGACAATATAACCTGTTTTTGTGACAACCCCGCTTGCGACGCATCAACACAAAGCGCCGCAGGCTATCCAGAAGATATCCAATCAATGAAGGTTTTCCGCGGCTTCCACCATCCCGGTCTGAATCCGGCCTGCGCGCTGACGATAGGCAACTTTGACGGCGTGCACCGCGGCCATCAGGCCATGCTGGCGCTACTCAAGAGCGAAGCCCAGCAACGCGGCGTGCCGAGCTGCGTCCTGACCTTTGAGCCGCATCCGCGCGACCACTTCGCAGCCATCCTGCACAAACCGGACCTGGCACCCGCGCGCATCGGCACCCTGCGTGACAAATTGCTGGATCTGGCCCAGTGCGGCGTCGATCAGGCGGTGGTGCTGCCCTTCGGTCAGGGACTTGCCGGACTGAGCCCGCCCGCCTTCATCGACGAGGTGCTGTTGCAGGGACTGGGCGCTCGCTATGTGCTGGTGGGCGACGACTTCCGTTTTGGCGCCAAACGCGCCGGCGACTATGCGCTGCTTGATGACGCCGGCACGGCGCAGGGCTTCGACGTGGCGCGCATGAACAGCTATGAAGTGCATGGCCTGCGCGTCTCCAGTTCTGCGGTGCGCGATGCGCTGTCGCAGGGACGCATGGAGGATGTAGCGCGTTTGCTGGGCCGCCATTACCGGGTGTCGGGCCATGTGGTGCACGGCCGAAAGCTGGGACGCGAACTTGGCTTCAAGACCTTGAACCTGCGCTTTGCTCACTGGAAGCCCGCCGCCAGCGGCATCTTTGTAGTCCTCGTGCATGGCTTGACGCCAGAACCGCTACCCGGCGTCGCCAACATGGGGATTCGCCCCTCGCTGGACCCGAACGATGTCAACGGTGGACGGGTGCTGCTCGAAACGCATTGTCTGCAATGGCCACAGAGCCTGGGGCCGGAGGGAGCCTACGGTAAAATCATTCGGGTGGAACTGCTGTACAAATTGCACGACGAACTGAAATACGACGGTCTTGACGCCCTCACCCGGGGTATCCGGCAAGACTGTGACGATGCACGTGCCTGGCTCGCCGCCCGAATTTGACCGGGCCAGACCGACGCACCTTGCCCCGCGTTCCGTTTTGCTCAAGCCCTGCCGTCAAGGCGGCACCGTGCACCCTTTCCGAGATCGAGATTTGTATGACTGACAAAGTGGATTACCGAAGTACCCTGAACCTGCCCGACACCCCTTTCCCGATGCGCGGCGATCTGCCCAAGCGCGAGCCAGGCTGGGTCAAGGATTGGGAAGAAAAAGGAATTTACAAGAAGCTGCGGCAAGCGCGCTCGGGCGCGCCCAAATTCGTGCTGCACGACGGCCCCCCTTACGCCAACGGCCAGATTCACATGGGGCACGCGGTCAACAAGATCCTGAAGGACATGATCGTGAAAGCGCGCCAGCTCAAGGGGCTGGATGCGGTTTACATTCCGGGCTGGGACTGCCACGGTCTGCCGATCGAAAACGCCATCGAAAAGAAGTTTGGCCGCAATCTGGCGCGCGACGACATGCAGGCCAGGAGCCGTGCCTTTGCCACCGAGCAGATCGACATCCAGCGCAGCGAATTCAAGCGCCTGGGTGTGCTGGGCGACTGGGACCACCCTTACCGCACCATGGATTTCAGCAACGAGGCCGACGAGATCCGGGCTTTCAAGCGCGTCATCGAACGCGGCTTTGTCTACCGTGGCCTGAAACCGGTTTACTGGTGTTTTGACTGCGGCTCCAGCCTGGCCGAGTTCGAGATCGAATACGCCGACAAAAAGTCGCAGACGCTGGATGTGGGCTTTCTCTGTGCCGAGCCTGACAAGCTGAGCGCAGCCTTTGGTGTGCCCACACTGGGCAAAGACGCGTTCGCCGTGATCTGGACCACCACCGCCTGGACGATTCCGGCCAATCAGGCACTCAACCTGAATCCCGAGCTCAGCTACGCGCTGGTGGACACCGAGCGCGGACTGCTGATCCTGGCAGAGAGTCTGGTCACGCCATGTCTGGAACGCTATCAGCTCACCGGGTCGGTGATTGCAACAGCAGTCGGCACCAAGCTGGGCGGCATCAAGTTCAAGCACCCACTGGCGCATGTGGACGCCGGCTTTGACCGCTTCAGCCCGGTCTATCTGGCCGACTACGCCACCGCCGTGGACGGTACCGGCCTGGTCCATTCCTCACCCGCTTACGGCGTGGAGGATTTCAACAGCTGTGTCGCGCATGGCATGGCCTATGACGACATCCTGAACCCGGTGCAAGGCAATGGCACTTACGCCGCCGACTTTCCGCTGTTTGGCGGTCTGCACATCTGGAAGGCGTGTCCGGTCATCATCGACACGCTGCGCCAGGCGGGTCGGCTTTTTGCCACCAGTGACCTGGTGCACAGCTACCCGCATTGCTGGCGCCACAAGACGCCGGTGATCTATCGGGCCGCGGCCCAGTGGTTCATCCGCATGGACGAGGGCGAGGGTGTCTTCACCAAAGACAAGGCGCCCAAATCACTGCGCAAGATCGCGCTCGATGCGATCGAAGACACCGCCTTCTACCCGGAAAACGGCAAGGTGCGCCTGCGCGACATGATTGCCGGGCGACCCGACTGGTGCATCAGCCGGCAGCGCAGCTGGGGTGTGCCGCTACCCTTCTTCCTGCACAAGGACAGTGGCGAGTTGCACCCGCGCACGATGGAGATCCTCGACATCGCTGCCGACATGGTGCAGCAAGGCGGCATCGAAGCCTGGAGCAAGGCCACAACCGAGTCCATCCTCGGCGCTGCAGACGCCGAACATTACAGCAAGAGCAGCGACATTCTGGAAGTCTGGTTCGACTCCGGCACCACACACACCACGGTGCTCAAGGGTTCGCATCCGGGTTGCGGCCACGACGATGGCCCCGAGGCCGACCTCTATCTGGAAGGCCATGACCAGCACCGCGGCTGGTTCCACTCCTCGCTGCTGACGGCCTGCGCCATGTACGGCCGCGCGCCCTACAAGGGCATCCTGACGCACGGCTTCACGGTCGACAGCAAGGGCCACAAGATGAGCAAAAGCGCCGGCAACGGCGTCGATCCGCAGGAGACCTCGAAGAAGCTGGGCGCCGAAATCATCCGCCTGTGGGTCGCGGCCAGCGACTATTCTGGCGACATCGCCGGCGACGAGAAGATCCTGGCACGCGTCGTCGACACCTACCGACGCGTGCGCAACACGCTCAAGTTCCTGCTCGCCAATGTCAGCGACTTCGATCCGACCACCGATGCCGTGACACCGCATCAGATGCTGGAAATCGACCGCTACGCGCTGTCGCGCGCGGCGCAGCTGCAAAGCGATATCCTGAGCCATTACGAGGTCTATGAGTTCCACCCGGTGGTCGCCAAGCTGCAGATTTACTGCTCGGAAGATCTGGGGGCCTTCTATCTGGACGTGCTGAAAGACCGGCTCTACACCACAGCGCCAAAATCGCTGGCAAGGCGCAGCGCACAGACCGCGCTCTGGCAGATCACACAAGCGATGCTGCGCTGGATGGCGCCCTTCCTCAGCTTCACCGCCGAGGAAGCCTGGGCCGTGCTGGGTGCGGCGGGCAAGACGCCCGGCGCCACCCGTGAGTCGATCTTTATGGACAACTACATCGATCTGCCGGCTGCCGACAATGCGCTGCTGGCCAAGTGGACCCGCATCCGCGAAATCCGCGACGGCGTCAACAAGGACATCGAAGCACTGCGTGCCGCCGGCAAGGTGGGTTCTTCGCTGCAAGCCAATGTCGTGCTGACCGTGGCGCCCGACGATCACGCCCTGCTGGCCAGCTTGGGGCAGGATCTGAAGTTTGTCTTCATTACGTCCAAAGTGACGTTGCGCGCAGGTGATGCCCTGGCCATCCAGTCCAGCAGTTCAGACGACAGCAAGTGCGAGCGCTGCTGGCATTACAACGCTGACGTCGGTGCCAACAGCGCCCACCCTGGCCTGTGCCCACGCTGCATCAGCAACCTGCATGGTGCCGGTGAGCAAAGGAAGTTCGCCTGATGGTTCGCAAGTCGTCCTTGGGTGCCGGCAGAATGCTGCAGTGGCTGGGTCTGTCCCTGATCATCCTGATCGCGGACCAGTTCACCAAGGTGCTGGTCATCGGCTATTACCAGTTGGGTGCCAGCACCGAAGTGACCAGCTTCTTCAACCTGGTGCGCGCGCACAACAGCGGCGCTGCCTTTTCGTTCCTGTCGGACGCCTCCGGCTGGCAGCGCTGGTTCTTCAGTGTCATCGGCGTGCTCGCCGCCATCCTGATCGTGTGGCTGCTGCGTTCGCACAGCGGGCAAAAGCTCTTTTCCTTCGCCATGGCCTGCATTCTGGGCGGCGCTGTCGGCAACGTGATTGATCGGCTCCTCTATGGCTATGTCGTCGACTTTCTTGACTTTCACTGGCGCAACTGGCATTTTCCGGCCTTCAATATCGCTGACAGCGCGATTACCATTGGAGCAACCTGCCTTATATTGGACGAACTGCTGCGCGTGCGGCGCGCCCGTTAGCAGCTACAAGATGAGGATGAAGGTAATTTTGTGACCCATTTGCTCAACCTGCTGGCGGCGATCGCCCTGCTGGTCTGGGGCACACAGCTGGTGCGTACCGGCATTGTGCGGGTCTTTGGCGCGAGCCTGCGCAGCATCCTGTCCAAGAGTGTCAAGAATCGTCTGACCGCCATGCTATCGGGGGTGGGTGTAACGGCTCTGGTGCAGTCCAGTACCGCCACCGCGCTGATTGTTGCCTCCTTTGTCGGCCAGGGTCTGATGACTCTGCCGTCGGCTTTGGCCGTGATGCTCGGTGCCGATATCGGCACCAGCCTGATGGCCCTCGTGTTTTCACGCGACCTGTCATGGTTCTCACCGCTGTTCATCTTTATTGGCGTCGTGCTGTTCATCGCCCGCCAGAGCACCACGGTGGGACGCATCGGACGCATTCTGATCGGTCTGGGCTTGATGTTGCTGGCGCTGCAACTGGTCACACAGTCAACCACTGTGCTGACCCAGGCGCCGGCCATCAAGGCCTTGCTGGGGTCGCTGAGCAGCGACCGGATGCTCGAAATCACCGTCGGTGCGGTGCTGTCGATCTTGAGCTACTCCAGCCTGGCGCTGGTGCTGCTGACCGCCACACTGGCCAGCACCGGCGTCGTGCCGATCGATGTGGCGCTGGGGCTGGTGCTGGGCGCCAATCTGGGCAGCGGCTTGCTGGCGGTACTGACCACGCTCAGCGCCAACGTGGAAACGCGCCAGGTGCCCATTGGCAACCTGGTATTCAAGCTGATCGGCCTCGCGATCGTCGCGCCCTTCATCAGCGTATGGCTGGACAACGTGCGGCCCTGGGTCAGCGAAGTGGCAGCGTTGGTGGTGCTGTTCCATCTGACTTTCAACGTCGTGGTGGGCCTGCTCTTCATCGGCCTGACCCAGGTCGTGGCGCGACGCGTCGAGAAGTGGCTGCCCAAGCTGGAAAAAAGCACGGTGGCAGGCCGCCAACGTCATCTGGACCTCTCGGCGCTGGAGACACCGTCACTGGCCCTTTCGTGCGCCGTGCGCGAAGCCATGCATCAGGCCGATGTGGTTGAAACCATGTTGCTGGGTGTCTATGGTGTGATCAAGAACAACGACCTGCAGTTGGCACAGGCGCTGCAGAAGATGGACGATACGGTCGATGAGCTCTACGCTGACATCAAGTACTACCTGACCAAAATTTCACGCGAGGCGCTGAGCGAAGGCGAGGGCCACCGCTGGACCGACATCATCAGCTTCACCATCAACATGGAACAGATCGGTGACATCATCGAACGCGTGCTGGAAGACATCGAAAACAAGAAGATCAAACCTGGGCGCGAGTTCTCCGAAGCCGGCATGGCAGAAATCACCGATCTGCATGGCCGTCTGGTGGACAACCTGCGCTTGGGCATGAGCGTTTTCCTTGACGGCAATTTGCGCGATGCGCGCAAACTGCTCGAAGAAAAAACCCGTTTTCGTGATCTCGAGCGTGAGTACGCCGCCACGCACCTGGAACGCCTGGCCGTCAACACGCCTCAGAGCATGGACACCAGTTCGCTGCACATCGACCTGATCAGCGACTTGAAACGCATCAATTCGCACATCTGCTCGATCGCTTATCCGATCCTGGATTCAGCCGGCGTCCTGGCACCGAACCGGCTGCGCGATCCGGTGGCACCGCATTCGGTCAAGCCGCACCCAGGGCGCATTCCAGAATCAAGGCCGCCTCGGTCGTAAACTCATCGCGCTGCAGGCGTTCGATCAAATCAGGCACTTCGAGCAAAGCGAACTGCGCCACTTCACCATCCTGATTGAGCGGCTGCACGCCGTCGGGCACGATGCAACGGTACCAGTCAACCCGCTCCACCACGTAGCCTGCGTCCGCGCCATCGGAACTGGGCTTGCGCAGCAGCACTTCACCGCCACGGCGCAGGTCAGTCAGCGCTTGCATGTGCAGACCGGCCTCCTCCCAGGTCTCGCGCGCCAGCGCCGACGCCAGGCTGTCCTCGGCAGACACCATGCCGCCCATCAGCGTGTCCCAGAGGCCCGGGTCGTTGGCCTTGTCGAGCGAACGCTGCTGCACCCAGAATCGTCCGTCGCTCGTGCAGCCGACCAGATGCACGGCGCGTGTGGCGATGCCCAGGGGCCGGCAGACGCCACGCTCAACACGGGCAATTCTCTGCCCCTGGGCGTCGCACACGGCCAGTTGCTCGTTACGCCAATGCTGGCGCACCCGACCCACCCCCTGCTCCCGCAGAGCGTCGGCCAGCGCCTGCAGCGCCGGCGTGGCGTCACCCAGCAAACGCCAGTGCGAGTCGCTGCCACTGTGCTCAAGCTGCAGCAAGTCCCGGGCCAGTGCCGGCCGATGGGACATCAGGGGATCAAAGAAGTCCGCCTCCACCGAGCCAATCACATGTTGCTGCCAGAGCAGCGGCAAGCGCGGTCTGAAGGGCAGCTGATCGGCCCTGGCCAGCAGAGCCGCGCGCCACTGCGGATCGACTGCCAGCCTCACAGAGTCAGGATGGTGCAGCCGGTGGTCTTGCGTGCTTCCAGCGCAATGTGTGCTTGCTGCACGTCTTCGAGCTTGAAACGCTGGTCGATGCGGATGTGGACTTTGCCGCTGCTCACGACCTCAAACAGATCATCGGCCATGGCCTGCGTGGTCTCGCGCGTCGTGATGTGGCTGAACAGGGTCTGGCGCGTCACATAAATCGAGCCTTTCGGGCCCAGGATGCCAGGCGAAAACGGTGCCACCGGACCCGACGCGTTGCCAAAGCTGGCCATCAGGCCGAAGGGTGCCAGACAATCCAGCGACTTGTCCCAGGTGTCCTTGCCCACCGAGTCGTACACCACCTTGACGCCCTTGCCGCCGGTGATTTCTTTCACGCGCGCCAGAAAGTCCTCGCTCGCATAGTTGATGACAAAGGCCGCACCGTGCTCCTTGGCCAGCGCACACTTGGCGTCGGAACCGGCCGTGCCAATCAGTTGCAGCCCCAGCGCACGCGCCCACTGGCAGGCAATCAGGCCCACACCACCGGCGGCGGCGTGAAACAGCACAAAATCGCCGGCCTGCAGGCCACCCTGCGGCAGCGTGCGCTTGAGCAGGTACTGCGCGGTCAGGCCCTTGAGCATCATGGCGGCACCGGTCTCGAATGAAATGACGTCGGGCAATTTGCAGACGCACTTGGCCGGCATCACGCGCAGATCGCAGTAGCTGCCCGGTGGCTGGCTGGCGTAGGCGGCACGGTCACCGACCTTCAGGTGTGTGACACCCGCGCCGACCGCCTCCACGACGCCAGCGGCCTCCATGCCGAGTTGCAGCGGCATGGGCATCTGGTACAGGCCGCTGCGCTGATAGACGTCGATGAAATTCAGACCCACGGCGTGATGCCGGATGCGAATTTCGCCAGCGCCGGGCTCACCAACGGTCACCTGAACCAGTTTGAGTTGCTCCGGTCCGCCGTGTTGGTCAATCCGAATGGCGCGGGAAGTCAGAGTGCTCATGGCAGGAATCCTTGTTGGTGAAATTGCCTCTATCGTGCCACGAAAATCCGCCAAATACTGTCGCAAGGTCATAGGGAAATCACGCGTGTCTTGTTACAGTCCTGCCGTGGCTGGCTATTTTTCCAAGCTCACGCCTCTCTTTACCGCCCTGCTCTCCAGCGCCTTCCTGGGCGAAGTGCCGCACCTCTATCACGTACTCGCCTTCCCGCTGATCATGGGCGGTATCGTGGTCTCTTCGAGACGCTGAGGGTGACAGAAGTGGCAGCTGTCATCCCGGACTGGTAGTTTGTCATCCCGGACTGGTAGTTTGTCATCCCGGACTTGATCCGGGATCCAGTGCCACGCCAGCACTGGATTGCGGGTCAAGCCCGCAATGACAAACAGGGCCGCAATGACAGCCCTATTGCGCCGATGACAGCCCTAAGGCGTCAGGGGCAAGCTACTGTGCCTGGAAGCCGCTGGCCTTGATGATGCGGGCCCAGGTCTGCGCGTAGGCCTGCTCGCGGCTGGCGAGTTGTTGCGGCGACATATAGCCCACCGTCAAGCCCATGGCGGTCAAACGCTCACGCACATCGGGCATCGCAATCACCTTGGCTACCGCCTCCGAGAAACGGTCAATCACAGCCTTGGAAGTGCCAGCTGGCGCAAAGATGCCGTAGTAGGGAACGTCTTCAAAGCCAGCCAGTCCAAGTTCGGCAAAGGTTGGCACATCTGGCAAGGCCGCCTGGCGCGCGCCACCCAGTACGGCGACGATACGAACCTTGCCTGCTTTGTGGTTCTCGATGAAATCGGGAACCGAGGCGACGCCGGCATTGATCTGATTGCCCAGCATGTCGGCCATCATGGGCGCGCTGCCACGGTAGGGCGCGGCCTGCAGGTCGAGTGCGTACTTCTGGCCTATGACCTTGACCAGAAATTCAGGCACCGAAGCGGGTGCCGGCACCCCCACTGTGCCTTTGCCGGCGCCCTGGCTGCGAACCCAGGCCACGTACTCGTTCATGGACTTGGCCGGCGTGCCGCCCGATACCGCCAGCACATTGACAAAGGTCGCAAAGCCAGCGACCGAGACAAAGTCATGGGCTGAATCGAAGCCGGGATTCTTCACCACCAGCGGCAGAATCGAAATCGTGTGGTCATGCGAGAGAAAGAAGGTGGTGCCGTCTGGTGCTGCAGCTTTGAGCGCCTGCGCGGCAATCTGGCCGCCCGCACCGGCACGGTTTTCCACAATCACCGTGCTGCCAAGCTGATCCTTCAGCTTGTCCGCCAGAGTACGAGCAATGGCATCGGTGCCACCACCCGGCGGAAAACCGACCATCAACTTGATGGTGCCGGTCTGCGCCTGCGCCATACCGGCCAGCAGCAAGGCGCCGAGCGCGATGGATTTGACCAACGCTCTTGAGAAATTATGAAGAGAGGAATTGTTCATGTGAGACTCCATTCGAATATTGACCATGTTAAATCCTGGCCGTCATCGCGAGGTCGTCAGGCCGTGGCGGTCCATGCAGTCAATGGATTGCCACGTCGCTGCGCTCCTCGCAAAGACGATCACCGGTATCAAAACGTGCCTGGGTAAGCACCACCGTCTGCCAGCACATTCTGGCCATTGATAAAGCCCGCATGCTGGCTGCACAAAAAGGCGCAGATGGCGCCAAATTCCTCGGGCGTACCAAAGCGCTGCGCGGGGATGGTTCTCTTGCGCGCTTCGATGGCCGTCTCGATATTCACACCGGTCTTTTGCGCAGCCCCGCTCATGAGCGCCTTGAGCCTGTCGGTATCAAAGGCGCCGGGCAGCAGATTATTGATGGTGACGCCCTGACCGGCCAGTTTGCTGCGCGCAGCGCCAGCCACGAAGCCGGTCAGGCCACTGCGTGCGCCGTTGGAGAGCCCCAGAATGTCGATCGGCGCCTTCACGGCACCCGACGTGATATTGACGATGCGACCAAAACCGCGCGCCATCATGCCGTCCACCGTCGCCTTGATCAGTTCAATTGGGGTCAGCATATTCGCGTCCAGTGCCTTGATCCACGCCGCTCTATCCCAATCCCGAAAATCACCAGGCGGCGGGCCGCCCGCATTGGTGACCACCATATCAAAGTCGCGCCGCTGTGCAAATACCGCCTCGCGCCCCTCGACCGTCGTGATGTCCGCCGCCACAAATTGCACACTGGCACCGGCCGGGCGCAGCGCGTCTGCCTCAAGCGCCGCCACTGCGGCCTGCAATACCTCGGAACGGCGCGCCACCATCAGCACATGAACGCCTTCGCGTACCAGCGCCTGAGCGCAGCCAAAACCCAGTCCCCTGCTGGCACCGCACACCAGAGCCCATTTGCCCGAAATACCTAAATCCATCGTCATTACTCCATCTGATCTACCCATTGTCCATGATTCATGCAATCAGTTTGCCACAACACAGGAACCCGAGCTCACTGCTTCCACGATCGCTCTGGACAGCGCTCCATAGGCACCATGAATGTTGTCGGGTGGCCAACCCACCGGATCTGCCGTCGACGCCGGAAAGTCCTGACCAGCCACGATACGCAGCGGGTCAGCCCTGGGGCCAAAAATCGCTTTGTAGCGGCTGATGACGCTATAGCCCATTTCGGCTGCATTGTCATAAATGATCTTGTTGCGCGCGTTCCAGCCCTCGACCTGCGTCGCCAGCGTGGCACCGATGTCGACCCAGTAGTACCGGGCATTGGGCGCGATGGCCTTCAGCGCCTGCAGCAGTTGCCGCTGACTCTGCGCAAACGAGGGTTCAAGCTGATTGGTTCCCAGCACAATCACCACCACATGGGCACTGGCAATGAATTCCCGGTCGATTTCAACACTTTCCAGAGCCGACTTCTCGATCTGGCCGCCGCGATGGTTGATCGAACGACCACCGTCATAATTGATGATGGAAACGCCACCAAGTCTCTGCTGTAATTTCAAGGCCAGGCCGTTCATTTGCAGACCGTAGGCAATGGAATCGCCCAGAACATAGGAGCGCCGGCTGGTGGCCCTGCGACAGGCCGCCTGCGCGTCTGCTGCGTCCAGGGCGGCGACGATAGCGAGCGACAGTTCCGCATCAAAGCCGTGAACGTTGCCCGGACCCCCATAACCGGCTTCCGTGCTCCAGCCAGGGAAGTTCTGTCCCGGTTGGATGTTCAGTGGATCTGCGTCGGCTCCGAAGATCGCCTTGTAGCGACTGATGACGCTGTAGCCAAGCCGGTCCGCGTTGTCGTAAATAATCTTGTTGCGCGCGCTCCAGTTGGCAGCATGAACCGAAATCGTGGCACCAATATCAACCCAGTAGTAGCTGGCATTCGGCGCAATGCTTTTGAGCTCTCGCATCAGCTCCTGCTGGCTTTCGGCGAACGATGCTTCGCGTTGTTCCATGCCAAGAATGATGATGATGACGCTGGCTTTTTCGATGATTTCACGGTCTGCCGTCACGCTCGCCAACGCTGACTTGTCCTGCGGACTTCCAGCATGGGTAATGGATCGCCCAGCGCCATAGTTGATCAGCGACGGGCCTGCCAGCCTGGCTTGCAACCTGGCCTCAAGCTTACCCAGCTGGAGACCCAGGCCAACGGAGTCGGCCAGCACGTAGGACGACCGACCCGATGCCGCTGCAAGCGGCAGCTCGGATGCGAGCGCCGTGGCGAAATGGCACAGCGCCAATCCGCCCAGCACCAGGTTTCGTATCAGTTTGGGCAACATGAGGGCAGTTCAGCCACGACGCGTAAAAACAAAGATTCCGGCAATCACCAGCACGGTACCGCCAGCAACCCAGAGTGTAAACGGCTCACCCAAAACAAGCACGCCCATCAGGATGGTGGAGAGCGGCCCCACCATGCCGACCTGCGACACCACGCTGGCGCCAATGCGCTCGATCGCCATCATCACCAGCAGCACCGGCAGCACCGTGCACAGCGTGGCATTGAGCACGGAGAGCCAGATCACCGGTGGCGCCACCAGCGCTGCAGACCAGGGACGCAGCAGCACAAACTGCGCGATGCACAGCAGGCAGGCGACGCTGGTGGCCAGTCCCACCAGGCGCAGCGAGCCCAGGCGCTGCACCAGTTCGCCGCTGAAGATCAGGTACCAGGCATAGCTCACCGCGCTCAGGAACACGAGCAGCGCACCGAGTGCCACGTCGCCGCCGTCGAGCTTGACCTCGTGACCAAACACCAGCAGCACGCCGCTGTAGCTGACCAGCATGCCGATGACCTGCATGCGCTTGATGGTGCGGCGGTACATCAGCCAGGCCAGCGCCAGCACCAGTGTCGGATTGAGGTACAGGATCAGGCGTTCCAGCGAAGCACTGATGTAGGACAAACCGGAAAAATCCAGGTAACTGGCCAGGTAGTAGCCGCTGAAACCCAGCCCCAGAATCCCGAGCCAGTCCTTGCGCAGCAGCGCCGACTTACCCCGACTCGCCCACCAGGCCATCAGCACAAAGAAGGGCAAGGCAAACAGCATGCGGTACATGATCAGCGTCACCGCGTCCACCCCATGCCGATAGGCGAGCTTGACGATGATGGCCTTGCCGCTAAAGGCTATCGCGCCGGTGGTGGCGAGCAGCAAACCCGTGGCGCGGTTTGTCGAACCTGCTGAAGCGTTACGAGTCATTGTTTGCCAGCGTGTGTGGGTCGAGGGCGGCCGCTGGGGCACTCAGCGTAGCGGCATGAATGCGAAGGGACTTCCCGCTTCCTGGTAACGGCATCAAGTGCCAAGATTGGTTTTTGGAAGTCAATCTACAACCTTTGGAAGGAGAAGTCCCATGCAAGAGATTACACGAGTT
>Ga0163199_1001276_pt1 | contig 15714 bp, 14 predicted proteins | sample PL_2010_150m_FD_113537 | JGI IMG/M metagenome (GOLD analysis project Ga0163199, IMG submission 113537) | Freshwater microbial communities from Powell Lake, British Columbia, Canada to study Microbial Dark Matter (Phase II) - PL_2010_150m | ecosystem: Environmental > Aquatic > Freshwater > Lake ... | reverse complement strand
GATGGCATCGAAAAGCCGCGCATGATTCCAAACGAGCGAGTGGTCGGAAAAGGATTGCTCAAAGTTGTGTCAACAGGAATGCTTGTTGAAGATGAAAGCACAGCGTTGATGTGGCGTGGGCTCATGCTCACCAAAGCAGTCGAACAATTTCTCAACGACGTGCACTGGGGCGAACTTGATTACCTGCTCATCGATATGCCGCCGGGTACCGGCGATGTGCAGATGGGTCTTGCGCGCATGTTGCCACGCACCGACCTCATTATCGTTACTACTCCTTCAGTGTCTGCACAAAAAGTTGCCATTCGTGCAGCCGACATGGCGCGTCGAAGTTTTTTGCGCGTCGCTGGCGTGATCGAAAATATGAGCGCGTTCACTTGCGAACACGGCGAGTCGTACCCGCTCTTTGGCCAAGGCGGCGGTCAGGCACTCGCCGACGAAATCGGTGCGGTGTTGTTGGGTCAAGTTCCCATCGAAGCAGCAGTTGCTAACGGTGGCGACATTGGAGAGCCAATTGTGTTGACCTCGCAAGGTCCAGCGGCTCAGGCATTTCTTGCAATTGCAGCCAACATCATGAACACCACAGTTCCTGTTACCGAAATGGGTGGTTGCACTGCGCGCGACCCAGAGGCCGTGCAGGTTGCAATCAGTAAACGCAGCTAATTGACGCTCGTTAATTGACGTAGTCTGCGTCGCCCGGCATCGCGATGCCGATCACTTTGCCATCAGCATTCGTTTTGAGTTGCGGCAAAATTGTGGTTGGCATTCCAATCTTTCTTGCAGCCTGCAACGCTTGATCGGTAGTCGTGTGCGGCACTAAAAATTCAAGATTGCTCGTCGTTGGCGGAATCATTGCCAACTCGCCGCGCTTGTGCATTGCCAAAGCCTCTATTGGCGCAACCCACAAACTCGCGATCGTTTCATTGTCATCGTGCAGTGGCTCTTGTGCGTCTGGGGCTCGCGCAATAAAAAACCTTGTATCAAATCGGCGCGGCTCACCAACAGGTGTGATCCAGTGGCTCACATAGTGAATGTTGTCGGTAACAAGGCGCAATTGTTCTTGAGTGCACAACTCGATCAATGACAAATCGCCGTCGTGCACAGCATGACGCGCGACATTGAAACGGTCAATCTTGTTCTCGTCATCAAAACGCACAATGTCATTGCTCTCGACAGACCGTGCCAGCAATACTCCTGCTTCTTCGAAACATTCGCGAATTGCTGCAACCCAAAAGCCAAGTCCACCCGCAGGCACCCCAAGCAGTGCGCTGGCTTCTACATCGCTCAACCCATCGCACACCGACTCCAACTCAAAACCATTATCTACAGCGTCTACTCGCCCACCCGGAAACACATACATGCCTTTTGCAAACACTGCTTGCAATGTGCGCTGCAACATAAACACCTGTAGCCCATGTATTGGGTGATCGCGCACCAGCATCACCGTGGCTGCAGGGCGCACGGGCACAGAAAGTGGATCAAAATCGTTTTTTGCTTCAGACGTGTCGGCATTCATCTCTATGACAGTAGGTTGCTAGACGTGAATCCCAACGACTCACAGCGCCCACCATCGGTCGATGCCCTCGCGCGTGACTTGGCGGTGCGCCACAACCTGCCCCATGCAGTGCTTGTGGATTGCGCCCGTTCAGCCATTGCTGCAGGCAATCCTGCAGATGCCGACAGGCTTGCAGCCGAATTTCACACTGCCCTGTTGCGAGGTGTAATCAATGCAACGGGTGTTCTCTTGCACACCAACCTTGGTCGAGCACCTATCAACTTTTCTCAACAGGCACGGTCGTCCACACTCGAGTTTGATCTTGCAACTGGCGAACGCGGTTCGCGTCAGCGATCTATTGGCAGCCTGATTGCCACATTGTGCCAAACACAGGCTGCACTTGTTGTCAACAACAATGCTGCAGCCATCATGCTCGTGCTCGGCGCTCTTGCGCATGGACGAGATGTCGCAGTGTCGCGCGGCGAATCGGTCGAGATCGGTGGCGGTTTTCGTATTCCTGATGTGCTCGAGCAAAGTGGTGCGCGACTTGTCGATGTTGGCACTACTAACCGCACGCGCTTGCGCGACTATGCCAAGGCTGTCGAGTCAAAGAAAAACGACATTGCACTACTGCTGAAGGTGCATCCATCCAACTTCAGTGTCAATGGTTTTGTCGAAGAGACGCCGGTAAGCCAACTCGCGACACTTGGTGTACCTGTTGTTGCTGACATCGGTTCAGGGTTGATTGATGAAACGTGCCCGTGGCTCACTGGCCCCGCACCAAGTTGGTTGGTTGGCGAGCCAGCAGCCAAGCAAGCGTTGCAAGCAGGCGCTTCACTTGTCACATTTAGTGGCGACAAACTGATGGGTGGCCCACAATGCGGCATCATCGCGGGCAATGCAGATCTCATTGCAAAATGCAGTGCTCACCCACTCGCTCGAGCGTTGCGCCCCGGCGCACTGGTTATTTCGGCATTGCAAGATGTGGCGCTTGCCTACCTCGACAAACGCGTTACTACCGACATTCCTTTTTGGGCAATGGCCACAACATCTGTTGACCAATTGCGCGTTCGTGCTCAGCACATCATCGATGCGACTGGTGTTGGCCAACTCGTCAACACTGTTGCGCTCCCGGGTGCTGGCTCTACGCCTGGTGCATCAATACCATCAATTGGTATCTCTATTGCGGGCAATCATCTCGAAACATTGCGCACCCGAACATTGCCCGTTATCGCGCGCGTGATTGAAAGCAACACCGTGCTCGACTTGCGTTCATGCTTTGCACACGATGACGCCGAATTGATTGCGGCGCTCAGCTCTCTTTCAGCTCGGTAAATACCAATGCGCATCATCGCCACAGCCGGCCATGTCGATCACGGCAAATCGTCACTTGTGCAAGCTCTCACGGGCACCGATCCAGACCGCTGGGAAGAAGAAAAACGTCGCGGTCTCACCATCGACCTCGGTTTTGCCTTTACGCAACTTTCCAACAACGAAATTGGATTCATCGATGTACCTGGCCATGTGCGCTTCTTGCGCAACATGCTCGCTGGTGTTGGCGGTATTGATGCGTGCATGTTTGTCGTTGCAGCCAACGAGGGTTGGAAGCCTCAAACCGAAGAACACTTGCGAATTCTTGATGCTCTTGGTATTACTCGCGGCATCATTGTGCTCACCAAGACAGATTTGATTGACGATGAGGCGCTCGCACTTGCTTTTGAGAGCGTGCACCAACGAGTGCGATCTACATTTCTCGAGCACGCTCCCGTCGTGTGTGTTTCGATACACAACCCTTCAACGCTCGACATTCTTCGCGGGGCTATCACCGAGCTTGTTATAGCGCTACCTCCTCAATCCGATACTCACCGACCACGCATCTGGGTAGACCGTGCATTTGCCGCAAAAGGTTCGGGAACGGTCATCACGGGCACGCTTACTGGCTCGTCCTTACGTGTTGGTGACGAACTTGTGTCTTTACCAAATCAACACACAGTAAAGATCCGTGGCATTCAGTCCAACGGAATATCTCTTGACAAGCTTGAAGCAGGCAACCGATGCGCGCTCAATCTCACCGGCATCGACCATCTAGAAATCAATCGCGGCGATGTTTTAGTTATCGATGGCCAATGGCTTGGCACAAACAAGTTTGATGCATCACTCAATGTTTTAGCCGCGATAGAACACGCAGTTTCAAAACGCGGCAGCTACATGATGTACATCGGTTCGCGCGAAATTCCGGTCGCGCTGCACACCATCGGTTCAACAAGTATTCACAGCGGTAAGTCGGGTTGTATTCGGGTGACGCTTCCAGTCATCCTGCCGATTGCGCCTGGCGACCGCTTTATCCTGCGCGAGTCTGGTCGCGATGAGACCATTGGTGGTGGCCAGGTTCTCGACATTCAGCCAATCATGCGCACCTCAAAAGCCACGCCCAATAGTGACGTATTGAGGCTGGTTGCCGAACGTGGCTGGGTGCAACTGAGCCAATTACATCTCCTTGCTGGGCGCATCGTTGATATATCCGAAGTTGAGCAGGTGCTCGACGGGTGGGTCACGACCCATCACGCTTTCGACCAAGTGAGCCAAGAGTTGTCGGCACACATCACTGCATCAAAAGATCTCGGTGTCGACGTGGCCACACTTTCACTGCAACAACGGCTTGTATTGCCAACTGTTCCCAACATCACCGTGCGCGATGGTCGCGCGCGGAGCGTCGACGCCAACGACATTGCACTTCACCCAATGGTGCAACAGTTCGCAGATGCCGGATGCATGCCGCCCGATGCGGCGTCACTCGACAAATCAATTGTTCGACAACTCGTACAGCGCGGCGTGCTCGTGCACTGCGATGAACTGTATTTTCATTCTTCGGCTCTCGAAAAAGCAATCGCTTCTGCGCGCTACTTACTGATAGCGAATCCACAAGGTTTTACTGTTGCTCAGTTTCGTGAGCACCTCGGTGTGTCACGCAAATATGCGCTACCGCTGATCAATCAATTAGATGCAACTGGTTTTACTCGCCGCCGCGAAGACTTGCGCATTGCCGGACCAAAACTCTAAAACGTTTTAGGCCAACGTGCGCCGGCTACGACTCAGTACGTAAGCGCCAAGTACTGCTACCCCGCTGCCAGCAATTGCAAGTGGCGCAACATATTCATCGTTCACGAAAACGCCAAGAGCAAGCGACACGGCTGGCATCAAATACAAACTCGCTGCAGCGCGCGTTGACCCAATGCGACCAGCCAGCATCACCATCGCATAATGCGCAACCGCTGTGCCAAGTACTCCAAGAGCCAATACTGCTGCGAGTGCCGCCCATGAAAAAGGTCGGTCATTGTGCAGTGTCGAATAGATACCAAGTGGTGCGAGCATCACAACGGCCACAATTTCTGCTCGCCACAACACAGGCAATGCGCCGTACTGCTGCTGAAGCGGGCTTGCAATGTTGAGCGCAAACCCATACAGCATGAGCGCGCCGATAATCAGTGCAACTCCAAATGAACTCGAGGAGCCTTCACGAATACTTGGCAAAGCAATCAACACCACTCCAAGACAACCAATGCCAAGACCAGCAACCTGTCCGCGCGGCGGTAATCGACGCGCAATAACTCCAGCGACCATCGCCACAAACAACGGCGTTGCACCGTTAAGCATGCCCGTCACGCTGCTTGATACATGCTGCTCGGCAAATGGAAACACTGTCAGTGGCACCGCAAGCCACACAAGTGCGAGCAGCACAATATTGCGCCACGCACTGCGCGGCACTGGGGCACGAGCACCTGGCACAAAGGTAAGTGTGATGCAACCGAGCACAACACGCATTGGCGTGATCATGCCTGGCGCAAAGGATCGCAATGCAATTGAGATGAAATAAAACGATGATCCCCACACCACACCTGGCGTGAGCAACAACAACCAATCAAATGGTTGAAGTGGTGCAACTTCGGCAGCCGACCTGCGGGCCGATGCCTCGTTATTCACTTGCTGGTTTGCGCATCTCTCGATAGTCGCGCGCTGCTCCCTCGAGAGGCTCGACTTCAAGAGTGATGCCATCAATTGCCACAACCCTGCACACGGCACCTTGCACAAGTGGTGTTGATCGGTTTGCGCGCGCATGCCACTTCGCGCTCTGTACCAACACAATCCCTTCAGGCGAGATGTCAGATTGAGCAATACCTTCCATGCCAATCATCCATTCGCGCCCAATTGTCGGAGTTGCAAAACGAGTGCGCACCATCGACGGCATGCCAACAATAAATGCAAGAGTCATCATTGCAATGCCGCACACAAGAGTGAGCCACGACATCCGCATCGAGCTTCCGTCGATCGGTTGATACAACGTAAGCGACGCAATGCTAAACAACGCAAGACCAATTCCTGTCCACAGCCGCGGCACACCAACTTGTACATCGATGGCAAAGGCAAACACTGCAAGCACGATCATCGCTACTGCCCACAAATGCACTGGCAATGCAGCGAGACCATAAACACCAAGCACCAAACACACGGCGCCAACGAAACCCGCGATACCAATGCCCGCGGTGAAAAACTCAAATATCAGAAGCGACAAACCGATTGCAAACAACAAGTACGCCACAGGAGGGCTTGCAACGGTGTGCATCAATTGTCCTGTGAGTCCGAGTTTGAAAAATCGTGCTGTTGTTGCGTCTCTCACCATCAATCCGCTTGAGTCAAGCGACTCAACCACTGTGTCCAACATGCGACCATCAATTGTCAAGCCATCGAGTGCATACAACATGTTGCGCACTACAGGCACGCCCTCATCGGTGCCAACATTTTTGAGCACACCCATTTTTCGTGCATCACTAAAACCAATGCTCGAGTTTGTCAACATCGCGTCGGCAGTTCCAAAACTCACTAACGAGCCACCCACACTCAACAACTCTCCACTGTGGCCAATTCGCGCACCTGGTGCCATCGCAGTGACATCGGCAACTGCAAGCATTTGTGCCGACAAGCCATATGCACGAGCGCCTGTAGGGCCCACCCATACTGCTACCGGAATCGTGGCCGACGAAATCTTTTCTAAGACTTGTGTCATGCGCTCTCGGGAAACAACCGCACCGCGCGAATTCACTTGCAGCACGATGGCTTGTGCACCATTGTTTGTTGATCTTTCTATTGCCGCCTCAATCTCGGCGACCACCACGTCATCAAGCAGACCACTGACCGCCACAACGTCTACGGGCGCCAACTGGTCTGCCGATATTGGGTCGGCGGATACACCAGAGTTCATCGATAACCCTGCTGCTCCAACAATCAGTGCCACTGCGCCTACACGCACCATTTTCGAAAACTTCAGCAACTGATCCTCCGGGGTCATCTCTCTCATGCATTACGCAACTTGTCTTACCTCAACAACTTACGGTATCTGCCTCAAACGCTAAGATTCCTCGCGTGCATATTTTGCTGGCCACCGATGCCCAATGGGTTCTTGACGAAGTCCTTGCAGCCCTCGGATCACCCGACACTTCGTTCACCGTCTGTCGCAATGGACGTGATGTGCCAGAAGCCATCGCCACTCGCACACCAGATTTAGCCGTTCTCGACTTGCAAATCGGATCAATGGGCGCAATGGCCGTGACTATGGATCTTCGCCTCGACCACAGTGATCATCGCATCCCACATGTTCCGGTGTTGATGTTGCTCGATCGCAAAGCCGATGTGCATTTGGCTCGCCGCAGTGGCGCAAATGGTTGGATCATCAAGCCACTCGATGCGCTCCGTTTGCAGCGTGCAGCACATGCGGTTGCCAGTGGTGACTCGTGGCATGACGGCGAAGTACTCGCCACTCAAGCCTAAATCTTACTAATCTTTCTGACTTTTTGTAAATCGCACTCACTCTGCGAAACCCTCCTGCGAAACTAAACATATGGTTGCCGCTGCCCTTATCGATATCCACATTCCTGCACATCTCCTGCCTCTCGACGGACGCTTTGGTAGCGGCCCATCCAAAATTCGCTCAGAGCAGATTGATGCCGTTGTTCGTGCATCGCGCAACATTCTTGGCACATCACATCGCCAAGCGCCAGTAAAGAATCTGGTTGGTTCGGTGCTCGATCAATTGCGCCAATTATTTCAACTGCCACAAGATTGGGATGTTGTTATTGGAAACGGCGGAGCCAGTTTGTTTTGGGATGCCGCAACATTCGGTCTCGTCCAGCATCGCAGCGGACATTTGGTTTTTGGCGAGTTCTCTTCAAAGTTTGCTCAGGCCTCACTTGCTGCGCCGCATCTTGGCGACCCACTCGTGATCGAGTCTGCTCCTGGCACAGTGCCCACAATTGAGCCAGCATGTGTCGATTCCAATATCGACACATTTTGTCTCACGCACAATGAGACTTCCACGGGTGCATCGATGCAACTTTCTCGACCGGCCACACCTGTCGATGCACTCGTCGTTGTCGACGGAACTTCGGCGGCAGGTGGCATTGCATGGTCGCCGAGCGAAGTCGATGTTTATTATTTCTCACCACAAAAAGGCTTTGCGTCCGAAGGTGGCACATGGATTGCATTGTGCTCACCTCGCGCAGTCGAGCGCATCAACAAGATCAAGAGCGCTGGTCGTTGGTGTCCGCCATCACTCGATCTATCTCTGGCACTCGAAAACTCTCGCGCCAATCAGACATACAACACACCGTCAATTTCCACATTCGTGATGCTCAACGAACAACTTGGCTGGATGCTTGACAACGGTGGCATGAGTTGGTGCACCAACCGCACCCAGCAATCGGCTGACATCTTGTATGGGTGGGCCACGAGCCGCCCATTCACCGAGCCATTTGTGACCAACCCACAGCATCGCTCGCCCGTTGTTGGCACGATTGACTTCATCGATGTCGATGCCGCGCAGGTTGCGACCGTGTTGCGCAACAACGGCATTGTTGACACCGAGCCATATCGCAAACTTGGTCGCAATCAGTTGCGCGTCTCCATGTTTCCTGCCGTCGATCCGTCCGACGTGCAACTACTTACATCCAGCATCGACTACATCGTGGAGCAACTCTCATGACCAAAGTACGCATTGTTATTGCCGAAACCATCGCCGAAACTGGGCTCGATCGCCTTCGCGCAGCAGGTTTTGATGTTGATATTCAAGTCGACAAAACCCCACAGCAACTGCACGCGATCTTGCCAGGTGCAAGCGCATTGATCGTGCGTTCGGCAACCATGGTCGATGCCCAAATGCTCGAGGCGGGCCGCGACCTGATGGTCGTTGCGCGAGCAGGTGTTGGTCTCGACAACATCGATGTCGATGCGGCAACACAGCAGGGTGTCATGGTGGTCAATGCCCCACAATCAAACGTTCTTTCGGCTGCCGAACACACCATGGCTTTGATTCTTTCGATCGCACGCAATGTTCCTCAAGCTCATCGCGCTCTTGTTGCAGGCAGATGGGAGCGCTCAAAGTGGGAAGGTATCGAGCTCGCTGGCAAGACTCTTGGCATCCTTGGTCTTGGTCGCATCGGCACGCTCGTTGCCCAACGCGCACGAGCATTTGACATGCGCCTCATTGCATTCGACCCATTTGTCTCTCCCGATCGCGCGCGCGATCTTGGTGTTGACATGCTCACACTCGAACAAGTTGTCGAGCAATCCGATGTGCTCACCATTCACTTGCCAAAAAACAAAGAAACAAACGGCATTCTTGATGCAGCGATGCTGGCTCGCGCAAAACCGTCACTGCGTATTGTCAATGTTGCGCGCGGTGGCATCGCCAACGAAACCGATTTGGCCGATGCACTGCGCAACGGCACTATTGCAGGCGCAGCACTCGACGTGTTTGTAAAAGAACCAACCACGGATTCGCCACTCTTTTCACTCGACAACGTCGTCGTTACACCTCACCTTGGCGCGAGCACACGCGAGGCACAAGACCGAGCGGGCGAAGTAGTTGCCGACATGGTGCAACTCGCGCTCAATGGCGACTTTGTTCCGTTTGCTGTCAACATCGAGGCCGAAGACGCCAACGAAACGCTCAAACCATTTGTGCCACTCGCCGAGCGCCTTGGTCGCGTGTTTGCTTCACTGACCGACAACATGCCAACCAATGTCGAGATCACCACCTCGGGCGAAATAGGCGCATACGACCCGGGATTTATTGCAATTAGTGCGCTCAAAGGCCTGCTTACTGTGTGGTCAAAAGAAACCATCAGCCTCGTCAACGCCCCTGTGATTGCGCGAAGCCTCGATGTTTCAATCACCAGTATTGCCACAACCACTACAACACATCACGACTACATCAACCTGATCACTTTGCGTTCGTCGACTCGCAGTCTTTCCGCGACGCTCACAGGCCGTCGCCGCGAAGCGCGCATCGTCATGATCGACGATCACCTCACCGACATCCCACCATCCGAGTTCATGTTGGTTGTAAAGAACGACGATCAACCTGGTGCTATCGGTCGTGTCGCCACTGTGCTTGGCAATGCCGGAATCAACATTGCCAACATGGATGTGGGCACAACCGAAATTGCGGGTAGCGCGTTGATGTGTATCGCCACCACCACTCAGGTGCCAGAGGCGATCATTGCCGAGTTGCAAGCATTATCTGGCATCTCGAGTGTGACGCCAATCGGCGCCTGATTTTTACTAACTTTTTTCGACTAGTTCTTTTTACCAATTCGGCGCGCTCGCTTTTCGCGCACAGGTTTTTCAACAACGCGCACGAGTTCATCATCGATCACATCGTGTCGAGTGCCCCAGCTGCTTGCGAGTGCCTGGATCATTGCTGAGGCAGGCAGTGCCATCACTGCGCCAAGTGGGCCAAGAACTGCGCCACCCACCATTGCTGCACCAAATGCAACTGCGGCGTGAACATGCAGTGTGCGCGCGGTGATGCGCGGCGCAAACAAATAATTTTCAAGCTGTTGATACACCAAGATGAACCCAACTACAAACAGTGCCTTAAACGGCGAGTCGAGGAATGTCAGCAGCAATGGCAACACGCCTGCCAAGTAGGTTCCTACGACGGGCAAGAATTGTGAGACGATGCCAACCCACAACGCCATCGCCACAGGCGCTGGCGTACCAATCGCCTGAAATGCAATCCAATGAAAGAACGCCGAGATCAGAGCGAGCAACGCACGCGAATACAAGTACCCACCAGTTTTTTCAATCGCCAAATCCCACGTCTTCAGTACCGTGCGCTGTTTTGCTTCAGGCAACCTGCTGCAGATTGCGCGGCGCATCTTTGGTCCATCGGCTACGAGGTAAAACGCAAACAAAGAAACCGTCAACATCTGAAACAAAACGCCGAGCGCACTTGTTGACAAACTGATAGCTCGGCCACGCTGGTTGTCAATAAATGTTTGCACCGGACCATCTGGGTCGGAGATAGATGCATTCACTTCTGCTGGATCGATATGAGTGCTAAAGGTGTCATTCACAAAATCAACGGTGTCATTGACATACGTTTCACTATGTGTGAGTACGTCTGCAACCTGGCTGCCCACCAGAGTGCCGATTGCGCCAATAAATAACACGCTAAACGCAAGTACACCAAACAAGATCAGAGCCGTTCCGCTCCCTCTGCGCCAACCGCGCCGCGCCAGCCGATTGACACCGGGTTCAATGGCAAGCGCAAAAAACATGGAGACCAACAACAGCAATACAAAACTTGAAAGCTGGTGAAATAATTCGCGTACAACCAACGCACCCAACAAGCCGAGCCAAAAGACCACAATCGCACGAGGCACCCATTTCGGCATTGCGGCATCAGTGTTTGTCGTCACGAACCCACATTACTCGGCATCCAATTCGTGTGGTTTGATCCATTTGATGGCACGATACAGACGTGGCAAAAATCAACAATCCATTCCCAAACAACGCTGCTGTTACCGAATTGATCAGCACCGTGCGCGACTCACTTGGCGATGCATTGCGCGCTCGCGTGATTGGTCCAAACGGTGATGCTCGCAGTCAAGAACTCATGGATACACCTGGCCCAAGATGGTTTGACGAAGATCGTCCTGTGCGACGCGTACATGCCGACACCTCGATGTTCATTGGCGGCCTTCGCTCGCTCATGATCCAAACATTGCACCCACTCGCCATGGCTGGCGTTGCCAATCATTCAAATTACAAAACTGATCCGTGGGGTCGCTTGCAGCGCACTGCAGATTTTTTGGCCTCCACCACATTTGGCCCTGCAGATGAAGCCCAAAAGATCATCGATCGCATCAAGCATGTTCACGGTTTCGTTAATGGCATTGCTAGCGACGGCAGGCCGTATTCGGCAAACGACCCGCACCTGTTGCTCTGGGTGCACGTTGTCGAAGTCGACAGCTTCCTCACCTCACATCAGCGCTATGGCAAGGAGCCTCTCGATCAGGCTGGCCGCGATGGTTATGTTGCCGACATGTCGCTCATCGCTGCAAAACTTGACGTACCAAACCCTCCCACAACCGAAAAAGAACTCAGCGAACAGTTGCTCTCATTTCAACATGAACTCAAGAGCACTCCAGAGTCGCGCGATGCAATGAAATATTTATTGTTTCAACCACCGCTTCCCTTTCCAGCACGCGCTGCGTATTACGCACTTGTTGCTGCAACGGCTGCCACACTTCCCCCATGGTCACGCCCAATGTTGCGCATTCCATATCTACCGCTCACCGAGCGCTTTGCACTGCGACCTCTCGGATCAGGAATCACCAAAGCGTTTCGTTGGGTCACTGCGCCAACTTCGCCGTACCAGCAGGCTCAGGCTGCTCGAACGGACAGCACCAACGTCAACACAAACACAGAAAGTTGACCGTGCGTTAAAACGCACGTCGTGCTAAATAGTGCGCGCGGCTTCCACAAGTGCGTTATATAAGTTCTGTTGCGCAGAATCATTCATTGCGGTGTCTTCGGGGTGCCACTGCACTCCCACCAACCAATGATCGGTGTGCTCGATACCTTCTAACAAACCATCTGGTGACCACGCAACAGCAACGCAGCCTGGCGCAATTTGGTCAACTATTTGGTGATGAAACGAAGAGCCGCGAATTGCAGTAGTTCCTAACGCACGAGCAAGCCTGCTGCCATCTTGAATGCGCACGTCGTGCACCGCAAACGGCGCTCCCTCAGGGAAGTTGACTGGCTTGTGCAGCACCTGTGTATCGGCATTTGGCAGCGTGGCAATTTCTTGCACCAAGGTTCCGCCCAATGCAACATTGGTGATTTGCAGTCCGCGACAAATTGCAAGCACTGGCTTACTCATACGAATTGCAGCTTTGACCATCGTTGACTCAAAAATGTCTTGGTCGGTCAAGATGCCGTACACATAGACACTCGGTTCTTGCCCATACAACGTTGGGTCTACGTCGCCACCGCCCATCAAGATCAGGCCGTCGAAGCGCGACATCAACTCATCAGCATCTTCATCGGTCAATTGTTGTGGCACCACAATCGCTGGCTCGCCACCAGCCCGCAACACTGCATTGGTGTAGACATCACCCGCAAAGTGCACTGCACTGCGCGAGACACGGCTGGCAGGGCCAACGCGGCCGGCAATTGCGATGATTGGCTTCACTATTTCTTTTCCAAAAATTCGGCGTCGGCCAGATCCTGCAACCGGCCCGTAGCAAGTTTGTTTGTCCGAAGATCATCGACTGAAACGAATGGAACCTGTACATCACCAACCGAAATCAAAACGTGGTTTCTGAAAGCCTCAGCAAAATCGAGCCCGGTTGCAAACGTCAAGATGTCAATTCGTTGCGGTTCACGGCCCAGTTGCACTACCGAGTCTGGCCTCTGAAAATCCGCAGCGGTCAGTCCTAATTGGCCAAATCCGAACTCGTCAAGCGCTGAAACGACTCGATCAGCGTTTTCGGGGTCAGTCCATACCCACACATCGAGATCCTTTGTATATCGCGGATGACCGTGGGCAGCAACTGCATAACCTCCGATAATCATGAAACGGACATTATGCGAGATGAATAATTCGATAAATTCTTGAAAGTCTTGGTTCAGGTTCATTAGTCCATCCATGAAACTCTTTGCGAATTTTCTCTACTGCTTCCAACCGCTCAGCATGCGGCCGCGTACGCCAATACATCCAAGGCGGATCTTCCTGACCCAAACGCTTAATTGTCACTACTTTTTCGATCTTTGACACGTTCAAATTCTACCGTAAATTGTTAATCAACTTGCGTTGGGACGCAACACAATCTTTGAAACGTCCCCGTTTGTGTGTGCATACTTCCACCAACCGCGCACATGTTTGCCGACCATCGATCGCCGCAATCGTCGGGTATCAAAATGTCCCATCACCCCCAAGTACGAGTTGACGCTTGCCCTAAATGCTTCACACTCAGCATTGCTGGGCACATGCCCCGCCACAACCGCATTATGTCGCATAATTGAGTCGTAAAAATTGCCCTTGGTGCGCTTGCCGACATACATCCGATTGGGTTTCACTACTGCCCCCAAGTACCGCACACCATGGCTGTAGTGCTGCAAATAGATCTTTTTTGGATGCAACTCAAGCGCCAACTCATTCGCAAGAAAATTGCGTAAGACAGGGATGAGTGATGTCAAATGCTCACGGCTCTCATGCACTAGCACAAAGTCATCTACATAACGACCGTAGTACTTCAAACCCAAATCATGCTTGACGAAATGGTCAAAGATATTGAGATAAAAATTGGCAAATACCTGACTGCTCAAATTGCCAATTGGCAAACCACAATCGGCTGGTGAATAAAACAAACTTTTATCCTTCGGTAAGCCATCCCAATCACTCGGCTTGCCTCGAATCACACAGTTTTCACTTGGCTTGTTCATCAATACGATCTCGCACAGATTCTTCAACATTGCCGAGTCTGCACCAACATATTCGACATCAATAAAATCGCTCAGGCGCGAAAACAACCTGCGCGCGTTGATATGCATAAAGAATCCTCGAATATCGAGTTTCAGCACATAACAATCACGTGAGTAATTTTGCGAACACCGCCGAATAAACGAATCCAGTCGATTGATTCCAAACAGCGTCCCCTTGCCAACCCTGCAGGCATAACTGTCATAGATGAACTCGTGCTCAAATAGTGGATTCAGTTTGTTGATAATGAGGTGATGCACTACCCGATCTCGAAAGTCGGCAGCAAAAATCTCACGCTTCACTGGCTTGTCAACTACAAATGCCACACTTCTTCCAGGCACATAACTACCCGAGTTGATTTCATCTCGCAAAGCCAGCAACTCCGACTCGTAATCCACTTCAAAAGCGAGCGCATTCATCGTGTTGCGCTTATTGCGCCGACAGCCGTAATACGCCTGAAGCAACTCTGCCAAAGTGACACCAGGGGTTGGATAAACCAGTTCAAGTTCATCCAACCCCACGGTCAGATCATGTGCTCGCATCAAAAACCCCGCACTGGACGCACGTAGTTCGTGTTGTTCTTGTTGTTGTTGTTCTGATTGCCGTTGTTGAAATTCTGGTTCCACGCGTTGTTGTCGTCGTTCTCAGAAGAACTCCAATAGTTGTCAGTCGAAAAACCACCAACACCCGCTACAGAAGGATGTTTTGGTGACACAAAGGGCTCTTCGAATCACACTCGTCAACTGCGCTTCGTGTATTTTCCACACAGTCTCCTCCTCGCTTTTTAACACGATCATTGCTCACTCTTGTCAGCCGTGACCAACAAAATTCAGGCGTTCAGGCTGGCATTTCTCCAACCTGTGATCTGCTTTGAGATGGTATCCATCAACTCGATCAATTCAGCTTGCTGTTTAAGAGAAAGCAGTTTCAAGTCACAGCACAACCGCACTTCCAACTTGAGCAACTCAAAATCGTCCAAAAACGCATCCAGCAATGGCGCTTTGTCTCGCGACCGATTGACCCGATAAATACTGCGCAACAACCACAAACAGTCACGCTTCATGTCTTGACCTAAAGTGTACTTAAACTCGCGAGTAAACCCCTGGGTTAGCACATTGATCCGCAGTGTCAAACGATATACGTCACGAAATACCGGCAAATCTTGATACAGCGCCATAGCTACCCCTCACAAGATTTTTTTGGTGGCGCCAGCAAGGCTGGTGCCACCAAAAATAAAAAATTTAAATAGATAAATAGTTAAATAATTAAAAAGCCCGCACTGGACGCACGAAGAACGTGGCGCTCTCGGGGATGCCGCCCTGACCGCCGTTGGTGAAAGTCTGGCCCCACGCGTAGGTGTCGTCGGTCTCAGAAGAACTCCAACTGTAGCCAGCCG
>Ga0163199_1001274_pt1 | contig 15715 bp, 9 predicted proteins | sample PL_2010_150m_FD_113537 | JGI IMG/M metagenome (GOLD analysis project Ga0163199, IMG submission 113537) | Freshwater microbial communities from Powell Lake, British Columbia, Canada to study Microbial Dark Matter (Phase II) - PL_2010_150m | ecosystem: Environmental > Aquatic > Freshwater > Lake ... | reverse complement strand
GGCGGAAGAAACGCGGGCCGAGCTGAGCCGCTTGCTCGAAGAATCGCTCAACGAAATCTATGTTTTTGATTCGGAGACGCTCCATTTTATTCAGGCGAATTACGGCGCGCGGCATAATCTCGGTTATACACTGGACGAACTGCGCGCGCTGACGCCACTTGATTTGAAACCGGAATTCAACGCGCAAACATTTGGCGAACTGATCCAGTCTTTGCGAACAGGCGAAAAACAAAAGATCGTTTTTGTGACCCAGCATCGGCGCAAAGACAACTCGCTCTACGATGTCGAAGTGCATTTGCAACGGGCGAACTTTGAAGGGCGGCAGGTGTTTGTGGCGATCATTCTCGACATCACCGAGCGCAAACAAGCGGAATTGATTTTGCGCGAGAGCGAAGAACGGTTTTCAAAAATTTTTCAATCCAACCCGGTCTCTATCGCCCTTAGCACATTTGAAGATGGACGTTATGTGGATGTGAACACTGCTCTTCTGGAGACATTAGGTTACGACTCAAAAGATGAAGTGATCGGGCGCACGTCTGCCGAATTAAATATATGGGCTGATCCTACTGAGCAGAGTAAAGTTGTTGAGGAACTTCGACAACACAGACCTATCCGAAATATGGAATTACGTGTTCGCACTCGTAGTGGCGAAGTGCGTGACACCTTACTGACCCTTGAGCGAATTGAGATTAATCATCAGCCGTTCACATTGGGTTTTGCGATAGATATAACAGAACGCAAACAGGCGGAAGTGATTTTACGCGAGAGCGAAGAACGGTTTGCCAAAATTTTTCACTCCAGCCCGGTCTCTATCGCCATTAGCACATTTGAAGATGGACGGTATGTAGATGTGAATGATGCCTTTGTGGAACTATTGGGTTACGACTCAAAAGATGAAGTGATCGGGCGCACGGTTATCGAATTGGGTATATGGGCTGATCCGGCTGAACGGAACAAATTTATTGAAGAATTTCGACAACGTGGGCTTATCCAAGATAGGGAGTTTCGTATTCACACCCGTCGTGGCGAAGTGCGTGATGCTCTACTGTCTCTTGAGCGAATTGAGATTAATCATCAGCCATTTGCCTTGGGTTTTGCGATAGATATAACAGAGCGCAAAAAGGCGGCAGAAAAACTACAGGCAAGCGAGGACAGGTTTAGAGAATTTCTGGATGCTACACCGGATGCGCTGATCATTGTTAACAAGGACGGCAAAATTATCCTCGTTAACCAACAGGTGGAAAAACTGTTTGGCTACACCAGAGATGAATTGCTCGATGAAACTCTTGAGATTCTTATCCCGAAACGATTTCGTGCATCCCACCTTACCCACCGCGCTGGTTTCTTTGCGAATCCGCACGCGAGAGAAATGGGTGTCGGCTTGGAACTTTACGCATTGCGCAAGGATGGCAGTGAGTTTCCCGTTGAGATCAGCCTCAGCCATCATAAAATAGAGGATGATGTTGTCGTCCTCAGTTCGATCCGTGACATCACCGAACGCAAGCGGGCTGAATTAGTATTGCGCGAGAGTGAAGAACGTTTTTCTAAAGTGTTTCACTCCAGCCCGATTGCCATTGCCATTAGCACACTGGCTGAAGGGCGGATGATTGACTTCAACCAGGCTTTTATGCGGATGCTTGATTTCAATTCGAAAGATGAATTGATTGGCAAGACGAGCACCGAGTTAAACTTGTGGGCGGAGAGCGCTGACCGAACTGTTATGGTTGAGCAGCTCCAACAGAAGGGTTATGTCCAGAACTTGGATGTTCGTTTTCGCACTCGCAGTGGCGAGGCGCGTGTTAGCTTAGCGTCTATTGAGTTGATAGAACTCGACGGCAAACAATATGCCTTGAGTTTTTTGTTGGACATCACCGAACGCCAACGTCTCGAACTGCAACAAAACCGTCTTGCCACCGCGCTCGAATCGGCGGGCGAGATAATACTCATCACCGATATCGATGCTAATATCCAATACGTCAATCCGGCGTTTGAGCACATCACCGGTTACACGCGCGAAGAAGCGATAGGTCGAAAACCTAACATACTCAAAAGCGGAAAACATGGAGAAGATTTTTATCGCCTGATGTGGGGCGCGTTGCTTCAAGGCGATGTGTGGCATGGAGTCATTACCAACAAAAAGAAGAGCGGTGATCTATTTGATGCTGAACAAACCATCGCGCCCATTCAAGACAAGTCAGGCGGCACACTTGGTTACGTGACAGTGATGCGCGACATCACCGAGCGTGTGCAGCGCGAGCGCGAACTGGAAGCGATTGCTCAATTGAGCGTGGCACTGCGCTCCGCACCGGTGCTGGCCGATATGATGCCGTTACTCCTCGATCAGTTAATTGATTTGCTCAAAGCAGACAGCGTTGCATTGATCATGCGCGATGCGGTGAACGGAGACTCGGTGGTGGAGGCAGTGCGTGGTGCCCCGATCCTCACCATAGGTGATCGACTCGCGGCAGGCAAAGGGGTTGCCGGTTACGTGATAGAAAACGGACAGCCCTATTTGAGCCAAGACCTAGAAAACGATCCGCGCTTTGCTCGCCGCATCATGATTCAAGGACAGTGGGCGGCGGCATTTGCTCCTCTTGCCACGCGCGAACAGATCATTGGCGCGTTGTTTATTGCTCGTCAATCTACATCGATCCCCAACGAAGATTTGCGCTTGCTGAACACCATTGGCGAACTCGCCGCCAGCGCCATTCACCGCGCCTCACTGCACGAACAGACGCGGCGTCGCCTTGAACAACTTTCCACCTTGCACAACATTGACCGCGCCATCAGTTCCAGTTTCGATCTTCGCCTGACGCTCAACATTGTGTTGGATGAGCTGAGGCAACAGGCGGGCGTGGGTGCGGCCTCGGTTTTGTTTTTGAATCAGCATTTGATGACGCTGGAATATGCAGCAGAGCGCGGCTTTCCGCGTCAACTGCCTAAAGACTCTCATCTCACTATAAACCACAGCTATGCCGGGCGTGCCGTGCTGGAACGTCAAGCGGTTGTTGTCGATCTCACGCCATCAACAAGATACCCTCATCTGGATATTCTTGCCAAGCAAGGCTTCAGCCGATACGACGGCCTGCCGTTGATCGCCAAAGGCAAGATCAAAGGTGTGTTGGAAGTTTTTTCACAACCGTCGTTAGGGGCAGAACAAAACTGGGCAGAGTTTTTGGAGACGGTGGCGAGTGGGTTGGCTCTTGCCATTGACAGTATGGAATTGTTCAACGAGTTGCAGCGTTCAAACTCCGAATTGATAATTACTTACGATGCCACCCTAGAGGGTTGGTCGCGCGCCCTTGATCTGCGCGACGAAGAGACCGAAGGACATACACGGCGCGTCACCGAAATGACTCTGCGTCTGGCGCGGGCAATGAATTTGAATGAGACGGAGATCATGCACATTAAACGCGGGGCGTTGTTGCACGATATTGGCAAGCTGGGCGTCCCCGACAACATTTTGCGAAAGCCCGGACCGTTGACCGATGACGAGTGGGTCATCATGCGAAAGCACCCGCAATATGCTTACGACTTGCTACAACCGATTCCTTTTTTGGCGATGGCACTGGATATACCGTATTGCCATCACGAGAAGTGGGACGGGTCAGGTTATCCGCGCAAGTTGAAGAGTGACGGCATCCCTTTGGCGGCGCGCGTCTTCGCCGTCGCCGATGTGTGGGATGCGCTGCGCTCGGATCGCCCGTATCGTAAAGGTTGGGAAGAGGAGAAAGTGCGCGACCACATCCGCCAACAGAGCGGCACACATTTCGATCCGCAAGTGGTGGAGGTGTTTTTGGGGTTGGAAGATTAAAATTCTGGCTCTCCCGAGTTTAATGGGAAACTAGGAACACGTCATTCCGAGCGGTGTTGTTCCGCGAGGAATCTCTGGGACAATCCGAGAGATTCCTCGTCGCAAAGAACGCTCCTCGGAATGACATCTCAAGTATTCACGTCAAATCCTGCAGAGCCAAAATTCTTTCAACATTCAGGGTTTAAAAGCAGAACGCTGAAGGCGCTGAGAACGCTGATGATCGCTGATATAAAAAAGAAACAGCGTTTAAGCAGCGAAGATCAGCGTCATCAGCGTTCAAAGGTTTAAAGTTGTTTAAGATTCAGATTCACCACCCCGATGCCGCCGACTATCAGCAACGAGCCGACCACCAATCGCCAGTCGGCCACTTCGTTAAGAAACAGAATGCCCAGCACGAGACCGATCACCGGAAAGACGTAAGTGACGAGCGAGGCGCGCGTAGGTCCCCAAACATTGTTGAGGTAGAAGAAAAGGATATAGGCAACACACGAACCCAGCACCCCCAACCATACAACGGCAAACCAGCGCAAACCGCTCGTAGGCAGGATCAACGATTCGACACCGGGAGCAACTCGCGCCGCGATGGGAGTAGAAATCCAGATAATCGAATCGGCGATCAATAACACCATAGTGGATTGAAGTACGGGGGGCTGACCGCGCAGATATTTTCTGGAGAAAGTGATCGCTACTGCATAACTGATCGAAGCCAGCAACACCGCCGCTTGACCCCAGACACTGCTTTTCAACACGCCGCTCAGATCAAAATCTCGGCTGACCAAAACCATAATGCCAATGAAGCCGACGATTAAACCGGCGATGCGCGGCGCGGTGATCTTTTCATCGTGCAACCAAAAGTGGGCGATGACGATGGTGAACAGCGGGACGGCGCCATTTAAGATCGAAGCCAAACCCGAGTCAATGCTTTTCTCGCCCCAAGTGATGAGGAGGAATGGCACTGCCGTGTTGAACATGCCCATGAACAAGAAGGCTAACAGAATGTTGCGGTCGCGGGTGATGGCTTGTTTTTGCCAACGCATGATGATCAGCAAACCGATCAAGCCGAAGAGCAAGCGAAAGGCGACCAACATAAACGAGCCAAAGGGTTGACCGTATAACGCAACGGCTTCGCGGCTTTCATCCACCGCGATCTTGATCCACAAAAACGACGACCCCCAGATGAGTCCGAGCAGCGCAAATGCGCCCCATTCTTTAATTTTCATTTTTTCCTTTTAGGTAACTGCTCAGCCGATTCGTCATTGCGAGCGCACTCCGCGAAGCAATCTCGGTCGCGCTACGAGATTGCTTCGTCGCATCCTTCGACTTCGCGCGAAAACCACGCGCTCCGCTCAGGACGCTCCTCGCAATGACGCGAACGATTCGTCATTGCGAGCGCACTTTGCGAAGCAATCTCGGTCGCGCTACGAGATTGCTTCTCGAAGACTCGCAATGACGCTGAGCAGATTTGATTTTTGGATTTTGGGATTTTTGTTTTTACTTCATCCCCATCATTTTCAACGGCGTGGCAAGTAACTTCCTCAACCAGCGTTGTTGTTGCGTAGGATTCTCTACATCGCGCAAGCCGGCTTCGTAGTTCATCAAACCCTCCATATACTTTCCTTGTTTGAGCCGCACTTCACCCAACACACGAAGAACTTCAGAGCGCATCACTTTATCTTTTTGTGGATCGAACAGGGTGAGGGATTCGTTGAGCGAGTCGGCGGCATAGTCCAGTTCGCCCATTTCGAGATAGAGGCTGCCGAGGTTGCCTAGCGTTTGCGCCGTGCGGGTCACGTCGTTGATCTCACGAAACTCGATCAGCGCGATTTTGATCATCTGCAAGGCCAGTGGATATTTTTTTTGGGCGCGATAGATCACGCCGAGATTGTTCTGCATCTCCGCCGCCATCTCGCGGTCCTCTTCGGCGAGATACGCTTCGTGCGCTTGCTCAAAACATTTTAGCGCGTCGGCGTATTCTTTTTTTTGAAAATGGGTCAGGGCGGCGTCGCGGAGGGAAGAAGCGGGCATAGGAGATGGCGAGTGGCTGATAGCAGATTGCGTGATGCGTGATGCGTGATGCGTGATGCGTGATGTGCGATGTGCGATACGCGATATGCGATCTGCTATCCGCGATCCGCTAGAACGTGATATCGAGCAAGCCTGCGGCGATCTCGCGTAGTTTGTCGGGGTCGTTGGAGGCTAAACGCATGGCGATACGAAGATACGATTCGTTGACCGGCTGACAGACAAAATCTTGAAGCTCTTGCGGCAGGTCTTTGAAAGTTTCAAAAGCGCGTCGCGCCGCATCCCACTCGCCGACGGGACCTTGTTTCTCAAAGAAGTGTTCAACTTTTAACCCCAAGACCCAAGCCAGTGTTTCGAGTTCGGGCACCGAGATGGGTCTCTCACCGTCTTCGTAAGATTTGATGCGAGTCGATGGCGCGCCGATGGCGGCTGCCATTTCTTTTTGCGAGACGTTGTGTTCGAGCCGCGCCTGTTTAAGTTGCGCCCCGATGATGCGTTGGCGCAGACTCACTAATTGATCGGAACTGATTTGGGTGATCCGTTCGGGGGCTTCGCTTTTTACTTCGTCGCCCCAGAAGTGCGTCAGAGGCGTGTCGAAATAATAAGCAAGCAGTTCAAGTTCGGGCAGCGAGATGGCTTTCTTGCCCAACTCAAAAGAGACGTATCCGGCGACGGTGATGTCGAGCACCGCCGCACACTCTTTGGGTGTTTTGCCAGCCGCTAACCGCGCATCACGCAACAATACGCCGATGATCTTGGCGCGCAGGGTGAGAGATTTTTTATCTGCCATGAACGATGAAAATTTTTTCTGTCATTGCGAGCGTTCTTTGCGAAGCAATCTCGGTTGCGCGTTGAGATTGCTTCTCGAAGACTCGCAATGACGTTTAATTTTAGCGTCGCGTGATTATAGCATCCTGTTATTAACGACGGCGGTTTGCCTGCATGATCATATCCGCGCTGCCGCCGAAGATTTCGGGCGGCAGCTTGAAGCCGTGCGATTCCAAACGCGGCGTGAAGTTTGGACGTAAGCCCGTGGGTTTCATACCAACAGGTTTGCCGTCTGAACCCAATGTCTCGTCATATTTAAATATATCTTGCGTCACAATGGCTTCGCCTTCCATACCATTGACCTCGGTGATGTACGTCACCTTGCGTGAACCATCCTGCAAGCGAGATTGTTGAACAATCAGATCCACGGCTTTGGCAATCTGTTCGCGGATCACTTTGAGAGGCATATCCAAGCCGGCCATGAGACCCATTGTTTCAATACGGGCAGTGGCTTCGCGTGGGTTGTTGGCGTGCAGTGTGGTGAGCGATCCATCGTGACCGGTGTTCATTGCCTGCAGCATGTCAATCGCTTCACCGCCGCGAATTTCGCCCAACACGATTCGCTCCGGGCGCATACGCAATGAGTTCTTCACTAGATCGCGAATGGTGACTGCGCCCGTGCCATCGGAGTCAGCCGGGCGAGCTTCGAGACGCACGACGTGCGGCTGCCCTAACTGCAACTCGGCCGAGTCTTCGATGGTGATCACCCGCTCGTCTTCGGGGATCATGCCGGAGAGGACGTTGAGCAAAGTCGTTTTACCGGAGCCGGTGCCACCGGAGACAACGATGTTGAGGCGCGAGATCACACAGGCTTTCAAGAATTCGGCGATCTGCGGAGTCATCGATCCAAACTTGATCAGATCATCCATCGTCAATTTCTTGGTGGAGAATTTACGAATCGTGATCGTCGTGCCGTCAATGGCGACGGGCGGGATGATGACATTGACGCGGCTGCCATCGGGCAGGCGGGCGTCTACCATTGGCATTTTGCGATCTACGCGGCGACCTAATGGACGGATAATGCGCTCGACCACGCGCATCACGTGTTCGTCATCGTCAAAGATCACGTCGGAGGGGATGAGCTTGCCTTTGCGTTCGATATAGACTTGCTTGGGTCCGTTGACCATCACTTCGCTGATCGTGGGATCGCGCAATAATTTTTCAATCGGTCCAAAGCCGACGATCTCATCCACGATTTCGTTGAACATATCCTCGATCATGACGCCGGGCAAACTGACGTTTGCCTGACCATAGACTAAATTGAATCGTTCACGCAGCATCTGCAAAACTTGCGGCGTGCGTTTGAGTTCTGCCGTGTCTTCCACGCGCCCGGCGATTTTGCTTAAGAGCCATTTTTTTAAACGGTTGTAGTCTTCGTCGGAGAGTCCGCCGGGTTTGGGGTGCGCCGCTTCGGCGGCCGGTGGAGAGGCGGTGGGCGCGGCAGGCGTCGGCTGACCCGCTGTGGGAGTCGGCTGATCTTTTCCGGTTTGTAAACGGTTACGGAGCGTCATGTCAATACCTTAGAGCGAATTACGAATTGATCTACGGTTGGCGCCGCAGTTGCACTGCGGCGCGCGGCGGCAGTCCAACTGCCGCCGAAACGTAAATCAAAAAAGGAAACCGGCATACTAATAGAAATCGAATCAGGCTGATCAAGTGTGCGGTGGTTCATCTTCGAGAGCCAGCCAAATGATTTGATCGCGATTGAGCGTGATGAAGGTGGCTTCGTAGGTGAGCTGCCCATTGAGATCATATACTTTGGCCGAGGTGATGGCGACGAATTTGTCTACCAGCTCAAGTTGATCTTTGATGCGCCGATCTTGCGACAGATAAATCTCACCTTGGATTTGGTGCGTGGCAGTTTGAACGCGCACATACACGGCGTCCTTGCGTACAACGCGGGTAAATACTTTGCCTTTGTCATCGTATTCAATGCTCATCGTTATCCTCCAACGTCTCTGCGCCACACCTGACAGGTCTTGCTAAATTTAACGTCTGCTGAATTATAACCAGACCTGTCAGGTGTAGTTGAAGCGATTCCTAAACCGTGTAGGCTACGGGCAGTTCAAATGAAAATACAGATCCTTGCCCCGGCGCGCTTTCTACTTTAATTTGAGTGTGATGCGCTTCTAAAATGCGATAGACCAGCGCCAGCCCTAAGCCGGTGCCGCCATAGCGCCGCGTGGCAGAACCGTCGAGTTGATGAAAGGTGTGGAAAAGTTCTGGCAAGCGACCAAAGGGGATGCCGATTCCGTTGTCGCTGACGTTGGTGAAGACGCGCGAGTTAGATTGATCGACTTCAAGGGTCAGTGTGACATTCTTGCCTATCGGCGTGAACTTAATGGCGTTATCCACTAATTGCGAGATGACCCAATTAATTTTTTCAATGTCGCCTTCGGCGAAGACCGGCTGCGGCGGCAGGTGGCTCATTAAATTGACGTTGGCTCGTTGTGCCTTCGGCGCGGCGCGGGTGATGACCGAGGATGCCAAGTCGGTGATGCAGAACGATGATATGTCCAACACCAATTCACCCCGCGCGGCGCTGGCCAGCCGGATCAGATCGTCAATCAGCCGCTCCAAACGATTCGTGGCTTGCAACGTGGATTGCATCGCGTCCATTTGATCGGCGTTCAACGCCCTCAACATGTTATCGGCGAGTAGACTGACATAGCCTTTGATTTGCGAGAGCGGCGTGCGTAATTCGTGCGAGACGTTGGCGACAAAATTTGTTTTGAGTTGATTCACTTCATCCAACTTGCTCAAGGCTCGCTCAAGTTCGGCGGTGCGTTCCAGCACGCGCCTTTCGAGTTCGCGGTTTGCCGATTGCAGTGCGGCTTGCAATTCCAAGACTTGCACCATGATCACAGTGTCGAGATTCTCGCGCGAGATCATTTCTAACTCGACCAACGTTTGCCCCAGCATTTGAGATTGACCTTGCGCATTCTTCTTACGTTGGTAGTCCAGCGCAAGGCGCAGTTGATCTTCGGTGACGAGATTCTTGTCGAGCAAGACTTCGCCCACTTTGGGAACGAGAATGTCCACAATGTGAGGCACTTTGCTGCTGTCTTTCGACGCGGCGGCTTGCCCTTCTAGCAACAGAAGTGTCAATGTGAGATCGGTGTTGCAGCCAGGACAGCGGCGGTCCTCGGGGCGGATCGTGGTATGGCATTGCGGGCAGATGAGATCGAGTGTGTCCATTTATTCTTCTAACGTGCTGATGTCACCTTCGGGTAAACCTTGCGCGCGGGCTTTCAACACACGCCGCATGATCTTGCCAGATCGAGTCTTAGGAAGCTTGTCGGCAAACTTTACTTCTTCCGGTCGGGCGATGGGACCGATATGCTTGGCGACGTGCTGACGCAATTCTTCGGCGAGCGCATCCGATGGCGAGAAGCCCGAACGCAAAATGCAATAACAATAGATCGCCGTGCCTTTCACTTCGTGCGGCAAGCCAATCGCCGCGGCTTCGGCAACAGCCGGATGACTCACCAATGCCGATTCAACTTCGGCCGTCCCGAGTCGGTGCCCCGATACTTTGATCACATCATCCACGCGCCCGATGATCCAGAAGTAACCATCCTTGTCGCGCTTCGCCGAATCGCCCGTCATATATTTTCCGGGATACTTGCTCCAGTATTGTCGCACATATCGCTCGTCATCACCATAGATCGTGCGCAACATTGCCGGCCATGGATTCTTGAGAACCAAATATCCTTCGTCGCCATCCGGCACAACGTTGCCGTTCTCGTCAAGAATTTCTGCCTCTTGTCCAAAGAAGGGGCGCGTGCCGCTTCCCGGTTTAAGCGGCATGGTCGGCGTGGGCGTGATCATGAACATGCCTGTTTCCGTTTGCCACCACGTATCCATGATCGGGCAAAGTTCTTTGCCGATCACTTTGTAATACCAGCGCCACGCTTCGGGGTTGATCGGTTCGCCAACGGTGCCGAGCAAACGCAGTGAGGAGAGATCGTGTTTGTGGGGCCAGGCTTCGCCGAATTTCATCAGACCGCGAATCGCTGTGGGCGCGGTGTAGAACACGGTGATGCCGTATCGCTCCACACATTGCCACCAACGGTTGGGATACGGATACGCCGGTCCGCCCTCGAACATGAAAGACGTGGCGCCGAGCAGCATCGGACCATAAACAATATACGAGTGTCCGGTAACCCAACCGGGATCGGCGGCGCACCACCAGCGATCATCATCTTTGAGATCGAAAACATATTTGAGCGTGGCGTATATCCCCACCATGTAGCCGCCGTGCGTATGCAGAATCGCTTTCGGTTTTCCGGTGGAGCCTGATGTGTAAAGAATGTAGAGCGGGTCTTCGGCGTCTAAAATTTCTGTGGCGCACTTGCCATTAGCAATCGGCAGTTTGGCGAGATCGTGATACCAGTGATCGCGTAATGGCTCCATCGGCACGTCGTGACCGATGCGTTTGACGACGACGACGTTTTCTACGCTAGGACATTTTTTGATTGCCTCATCCACCGTGCGCTTGAGTTCGACGATCTTCCCGTTTTGGTAGCCGCCATCGGCGGTGATGATCAACTTCGATTGACTATCGTCAATGCGTCCTTGCAGCGCGTCTACCGAAAAGCCGCCGAACACCACCGTATGTACCGCGCCGATCTTAGCGCAGGCGAGCATCGCAAAAACAATTTCGGGGATGCGCGGCATGTAAATCGTGACACGATCTCCTTTGCCCACGCCCATCGCTTTGATAATGTTCGCCATGCGAGTCACTTCGCGGTTCATGGCGTAATACGAGAAGCTGCGCTCAACCTTGCCGTCTTCACTTTCCCAGATCAACGCTAATTTATTTTTGCGATACGTTTTGAGATGACGATCAATGCAATTGTGGACGATGTTGGTTTTTGCGCCGACGAACCACTTGAAGAAAGGCTTCTTCGAGTCGTCGAGGACTTTGTCCCACTTCTTAAACCATTCCAACTCTTCGGCGCGCTCGCCCCAGAAGCCCGCCAAATCTTTATTTGCTTTTGTCGCTAAGGCTTCCCAATCTTTGATATGGGCTTGATCGATCACGCTTTGCGGTGGATAGAAAACTTCACCTTCAAGTTTGGGCTGGGTGGGCATTGTGTCCTCCGAGAGAGTTTGGGGTTTAGACCGACGCGGTTTTAGAAACCGCGTCGGTCTGCGTATAGGTTGATTCTAATGGAGTGAGGGGAGATTGGCAATACGTTGCTATTCCTCTATCCTGATTTATCCACCTTGTATCTTGCGGGACGTTCTCGCACGGCGTGAGCGGGCATTGGCAGCACCAGACTAATATGCTGATCGGATTCTTCTCGGAATTCAAAAGTGCGCGCCGCGTTTTTAAAAGATTCAAGATATTTGTAATAATCTATCTTGACCGCTTTATATATCAATTCATAGAGTCGCTCATCTTTTCCGAAAAAGATTCTACGCTCGTTGACTGAGGTCTTTTGTGGTTTGACACTATTAATAGGAAGTGGCATCGCGTAGCCAATTTCAATCTCAATTGCTTCGATTCCTGCCAGAGTGCCTTTGGTGCGGGAGATTTCACGGTAATCAGTCGCGCGCATATTTTTAGTGAGATAGTTGGATAACACCGACTCAAGGGGTTGATTGCGCGAAGGAGTGACTCGCACAATAAGAGCTAAGCTAAATGTGTTTTCTTGGTTGCGCGGACCCGCAATGAACACTTCATCATATTCCGTCTCTTTCCCTTTTGTTTCGATCACTTCCCACTGGTCGGGGTAGAGGAAGGTGAAGTCTAATCGAGGGTTATTGCTCTGAAATTGAGTATAGTTTTTCAGATTGCTCATGGCAAACATCTTTATTCAGTCGCCGAGGGCGAGAGCGATTTGAGGCACACGACGGGTTCTTTCGCCAACAAAGTGCGTAAGATTGAAAAGTCGGGTAAGTTAAGTGCTTTGGCAATTGCCTTGTCTATTTCGGCGCGCACAGGATCCTCTGCCATTTCGGGCAAAGATTTAAGAGTCTTATTGCATAACTTGTCGTAAGCCGATGTAAGTATTTTGAGTTGCGCCGTAGTGAGTTTGTGGATGTTGAGGACGGGCATGGCGGCGAGAGTTGGTTTTTTAAATTTAACCCACGCGCCTCTTGTTTCAACGCGGTTGGCGATCAAAGTTAATATTCCCAAAGTTGAGTTAAGCCACACGGCGAGGACTTTCTCGCTTCGCTGCGCGGCAACCTTCTTGGTGAAATTAAAAGTCCACCAACTGCTTGCGATCACGGGCTTATCCAATCTAACTGAAATTGCTTTTTGTGTATTGAGCCATAGACGTTCTGCGATTAACAATCTCCCCGATAGTTCCCACAAATCTTCAACCTTCTTCAAACGTCGTCCGGGTTTTGCTTTTGGAAGGGGCGTGAGATAAGCGTTCGATTCTTGTTCGAGCGTAAGCACCGATTCGGAATCATGTCCCCAAAAAGCGGAATAGGCTGTGACGGCATTGTTATGGCTCAGTTTAAATCCATCATGGATGTCGCGAGCATCAGATCCCAAAGTTCCAAGTTCGCCTAAAGGGCACAAAGCGAGTCGTTTGTTCTTGCGTTGACCGGGTAAATGCAATTGTCCTTGTTGCAAGTGATAGGCGGCGCGGGTGAGATCGATTTGAGCAAAGGCGCACGGCAACAGCCAAGAGGGTTGCGCTTTGAGATTATCTTGAGAGATAGTAACGGCTTCGCCTAACTTTTTATTGCCTAACACGATCTCAAATCCGCCTTGACCGGCAAAGAGATCGGGGATGCCATTTCGCATCACTTCGCTAGCGACTGTAAGTGCCTCAAATATCGTGGTGGGGTTGCGCCACAAGTTGATGACAACGGCTGGTGGAGGGTTGTCTTTTGCATCGCTCTTTCGCATCACCATCATCACTTCGCTCAAATCTGTGCTTTCAGAAAAGTTCCAGCGTTGCGGGTCTTGACTGGTGATGATGTATTCAATGTGATAGCCCTTGTTGATCAGTTCCCGGCTTTCACTCCACGACACGCCGGAGAGCAATGCTTTCGGCAAGATCAGCGCAATGCGCCCCTCTTGTTTAACGTAACGATCGGCAATGGCAATAAAGACGGAGCCGAGACCGGCCGTGATGTTCGCTTGCGCCTTTTGATCTTTAACCAGCTTCTGCAATTTCTTTTGCATCGGCTCGCGTTCTTCATCTGGCACAGAACCAAAGAGCAAGTTACCCCCTACGCTTCGCGTGAAGGGCGGGTTCATCACGCACAAATCAAGATCAGGGATGGGTGGAATGAGAATACCTTCATCGCCGGTGCTTGTTGCTTGCTGCGCGTTTGGCATTGCGCCAAATAAATCAAAACCCATTTGCTGCTGACTCTTCTCTAAAAATTCCAGGCTGCCCAAACGGTGATACTCGCCACCTAATGGCAAACTAAATAGATTCATCTTCTTAAAAGGAACATCAGGGACTTTGAGAGCCAGCGTAGACGCGGTGAGATGAATGGCAGATGCCAATACGTCGTAGCCATACAAAACTTCTTCGGTCAACAGTTTGTGCATTTCAGTGGGTTGAGGTTTTTCCCCCTCTAACGCACTTGCTCTAAAATGGTTATCAGTGATCGCCTCTGCCGCCGCCATTAATAAGGTGCCCGTTCCACAGGAGGGATCGGCGATGCGAAGACGACTTATCTGTTGAAGGTCATGCCATTCAATCGGAGTTGCCGAAGGGCGCAAAGCAAGTTTGAGAAGTAAGGTGGCGGCGGGGATGCTGGTGTAATACGTGCCAAGATATTTTGCTTCGGAAAGCAGGCGATGATAAATGCGCCCCATGAGATCATGTCGCAGAGCGGCGCGCAACTTCACGACCTCCATAGCCGCTTTCGCTAAATACTCGAGGGCGTTGAAGATGCGCATGGTGTTGCCGATCTTCAAGATGGTTTTGATCGCCAGATGAAAGATCGGGTAATAATCAATCTGATCTATGATGATCTGCCACTGTTCTTTAAACCATAAAATATAATCGCTCTTGGGGTCTAAATCGCGCAGGCTGGCAATTTTGTCGTGGTGATTTGCCAGAATATCTTGTGAGATCATGGCATTGATGATGATCAGCCCGCCAATACGCGAGGCGGCGCTCAATTGTTTTAAAGAGAATCCTGCTTCCCATTCATTGGCAGGTTTTTCAAGAGGTCGAAACCCGAACAGTTTTGCAAAGCGCTCTCGCGGACCCCGGTAATCACAAATCACCATCGCAAAGTGATCCACAGCAATATCAATGATCGAAACGGCTTTCGCCACAACATCTTCACGCAATAAATCTTCGAATGCACCTACCAGCGCATCTTTTAAACGATTAAGGTCGCCTGAGAAATATCCGGTTTGTCCTGACTCGGTAATGACGTTGATTTGCAACGTGCTAGATGACAACGCCTCTTTAAGTTCAGCAAAGTCAGTTTGTCGGAGTGATTTCGGATAAACGATTGCGACCCCAATATGAGCGATGCCTTCTTCAACGCGGTTCGTTGCGGAGTCGGATGCTTTTTGAACCGCATTATCTTGATCGTCTACTTCACCCTCAATCATTAAACGCAGCCCGTTGTACTCTACTAATACATCGGGCATCCGACGCGCCCCGCTATCAGCGACGCGCAAAATTTTTTCGGGCGCGGAGATGATTCCTTTTTCTTGCAACAACTGAGCGAGTAGAACATTGAAAACTTCTTGGCGATAGGTGTTCATGTTCTCTATTTTACTTGCATATTGTTGTTACGCTACTACTATCCGCCCCATAACACTCGCACCAATCCGAAGTGTCGCCGTCGCTGACGCCCTTCCACAAAAAGAATCGGGCAGAGGTGCGGAGGCAGAGGGGTCCGCCCGTTGAACGTTGATCGCTGCTGATGCGGCTGGCGGCATAACCGAGGCCGCGTTGATCGCGTTCTTGAATCAGCCACAGGCGATCACTTTCGTAATCGCCGCGCTTCCATTCCATCTCGCCGCGCATGGCGAGCGTGATGGCGAAACACGGCGTGAGCATGACGGCGAGCCAAACGAGAATCAAAAATATATTACGGATGTAGAGG
>Ga0163199_1001271_pt1 | contig 15719 bp, 11 predicted proteins | sample PL_2010_150m_FD_113537 | JGI IMG/M metagenome (GOLD analysis project Ga0163199, IMG submission 113537) | Freshwater microbial communities from Powell Lake, British Columbia, Canada to study Microbial Dark Matter (Phase II) - PL_2010_150m | ecosystem: Environmental > Aquatic > Freshwater > Lake ... | reverse complement strand
TTTTATCGTTCAGGTCGGTCGGGTAACGTTTAATTTTTGATTTACGCGTCTTTCTGCTCATGGGCTAAATGTTCACTATTCTAACTCATAGCTATTTTTGATACTTTTGAAACACGCACTTAGTACGTAGCGGACAGTGATTTTGTTATTGGCTTAATGCCTAAAATCACCTGTACCCTTTAATTTTTTGTTGCCTTTCGGAGGCTCCCATGAAACGACTTAAGCTAAGCCTGTATTTTTGTCTGTTAATCCATGCATCGTTAACGCTTGCCCAAAGCTGTAATCCCAACATAATCGCCGATGCGCCGAACAGCCGTTATACGATGAATGTGAACGGCACGGTGTTTGATAAAAAAACCGCTTTAACCTGGATGCGTTGCGCGCTGGGACAAACGTGGGATAATGGCGAATGTACCGGTTCAGCACAAATGTACCGATGGCGGCTCGCATTACTAGCCGCTAAAAAGACGGTGTTTGCCGGTAAAAAGGATTGGCGCTTGCCTAATATAAAAGAGTTGCAATCTTTAGTTGAAAACCGTTGTTATGATCCGGCTATCAATCTAACGGCGTTTTCCGATGCAATTGGATCTAGGTATTGGTCTTCCTCGCCGGTTGCTTACGGTAGTAACTACGCCTGGGATGTCGGCTTCAACTATGGCTACGGCGATTGGAGCAATAAGGGCAATCACTACTATGTTCGCTTAGTACGTAGCGGACAGTGATTTTGTTATTGGCTGACAATAGTAGACAGACCATAGTTTTCTCTGAAATGTTATGAGGCCATTGAAAATCAATGGGGCGATAAACGCCATTCACATTGCCATCATTAGCTGGATGCAGAGGAGGCAGGTATGAAACTGCCAAATGGAGCACGCGCGGTCGTTGACATAGAAAAATTGCGCGACTATTGTTTATCAGCGCAGCGCCCGGAAGGACGCCATAAGGCCAGGGTGTTCTTGTCTGCATTGGAAATGACAGCATCTGATGCGGACACGTTGCGCGAGATTTTGCTGGCTGCAGCGGTGGTGAATAACGCAGTTTCCATGACAGATGTTGATAAATACGGCTGCCGCTATGCGTTGGATGTTCTTGTAACGTGGGGTAGTCGTGAAGCACTTGTTAGAAGTTGTTGCATTAACCCACGATGTTCCAGAAAAACAGCTCCGCCGTGGTCAGGTTGAAACGGTGGTGGAATTGCTCGCTCCGGGTGTGGTGGAAGTTGAGTTCTCCGACTTGGATGGGAATCCTTACGCTGTGTGTGCAATACCGGAAAATAGCTTGATGTATTGCATCATTTTCTTGATGCGGTTGCGGCCTAGGAATTCGGGCAATGTGGGCCGTTTCGATTCATCTAAGGTGGCAGGCTTTGAAGCCCATCATGGGTCTAGTGATTTTTTTGATAAACCGGCGGTTGAGGGTGGCATGATCAACGTTGACGCCCCGTTCCTCATATCGAGCCGTCAACGGTTAAAATAGCCTGATTCCAGCCCATGCCGACAGGCTTTGCGACAGAACCCTTTTTTCTTCATCAGGCAGTGTTTGATAAAGTGCGTAAAGGCTGGCGCCATAAAAATCACGACAAATATCGGCGCTTTGATAGAATTGCTCGAATTCCACATCCGGATGCTTATCGTCTGCCAAAAAGCGCTCTACCCCCTAATATTCTGACATGCAAAAAGACCCAAGCGCCAACTATCAAAATAGTCAGCAAGCCGTACTGGAGATATTGCTAAAGCACAAGCTTGTTGCGGATTTGGTGCATAAACAGGACATGCCTCACCATGAGCTGGTGGAAACGCTTGTCCGCAAAGAGAACATGGCGCAATTGCAGCAGATACTTAATCATTTACCTTCTTCGGAAATTGCCCATATTCTGGAAGAGTTACCCCCGGAAGATCAATTGCTCATCTGGGAGCAACTGGATGATGAACATAAGCGGCTCATTCTGCTGGATGCCCCGATTCCTGTTCTGCAAATACTGGGAAAACAAGACTACAAGACTGAAAAATCCAGGGTCAAAGCGTTTGATTTATACGAAGGCCGCCTGCATGAGATTTCGATTAATACGCCCCAAGACTTGATTGAGGCCAAACCTATCTGGATAGATTTGGTTGCGCCGACGTTTGAGGACCGAATATGGGTCGGCGATATTTTTGGCATAGAATTTCCCGACCCGAATAAATTGAGTGACCTGGAATCAAGCGCCCGGTTTTATGTGGAAGAAAACGGTGAAATTCACTTGCATTCGGATTTCCTGCTTGACAAAGAAGACGTATCGCGCAACGTCGTTGTTGCTTTTATCCTGTACCGGGATATTTTGTTCTCGATTCGCAAAGAAGAGCTGCCCGTCTTTCGCCTTCAGCGTTTACGTGCGCTGAGTCAGGCCAATTACGTGTCCGACTCAAGGGATATGTTGCTGGATCTTTACGCCGCCAATGCCGAATATTCGGCCGACGCGCTGGAAGATGTTTATCTGGCTTTGGAAACGGTTGGCAACCATGTGCTCAGTAAACAAATGAGCGATGAAGAAGCCGCTAAAATATTAATCGACATTGCCAATGAAGAGGATCTGAACGGGCGGATTCGCAGGAATGTGATGGATACGCGTCGCGCGGTTTCATTTCTGATGCGCGGCAAGTTTTTGGCAAAAAACCAATGGGATTACTCACAACAGATTCTGCGCGACATCGAATCGCTGGACGGTCACACGGCATTTCTTTTCGACAAGATCAACTTTCTGATGGATGCGGTCGTGGGTTTCATCAATATCAACCAGAACAAGGTCGTCAAGCGCTTGACCGTCGTCAGTGTTGTCTTCATGCCGCTCAATGTATTGGCCGGTATCGGTGGTATGTCCGAATTCTCAATGATGACAAAAGAAATACCTTGGCCGATCTCATACAGTATTTTTACCCTGGGCTTGGTCATTGTCGGCTGGCTTACTTATGTTATTTTACGGCTTCTTGAAAATCGCGAGGAACGCGGTAAATCAGGCAAACGTTAGCCCGAACGCTGCATGTTGAACTGAAGCAGCGGCGCAACGGCCGCAGAATAGGCCTTGCTCAAGGATTTCGTTGTTGTTTTCAATTTCTGTTTGATGAGCCGGGCAACGTGATCGCCGCATTGACTTAACTGCGGTGATGCCGCGGCAAGCGCTGTTGTGAGTTTTACCGTGAGTGCGTCGAGTTTGGGCCGGGTTGTTCCGGCGAGATCGGGCGCGTTGTCGAAGCGGGTCGTCCGGGCCTGTCGCCACTCTGCAAATAACGCGCGTTGTGCGGCTTTCGACGCTTCGATTTGCGCGCGGAAAAAACGCTCCGCCCAGGCTACAGGCAAGCCCCGGCGCGTAGCTTGTTGCCCCATGCCCCTGATGACGGCCTGTTCGCGCGCCGGATCGTCGATTTTTCCGTGGACATTCCATTTGTAGCGTGCGACATCTTCGGCCAATTGCAAGCGCTCTTCGATGAGCGCCAGTACGGGGCCGACAGCCTGCGTGACATCGCAGGAGACGCGCCGGGGTGTTTTTTCCTTAGCCGGAGCGGGATGGGCGACCAGCATGCCGGCCATTGCCAATGTGATAAACCGTAATGGCATGATGATTCCTTTATTGAATAGGAAAGTCGAAATAAGTGCTGGGATACGGCTCGTTTTTCAGCGTAAAATGCCACCATTCTTGCGCGTAAGGGATAAAACCGTGTTTTTCCATCACCAGTTGCAGCAGCATGCGGTGCGCGCGTTGCGACGGCGTTGGCGTGGGCGCCGCAGCCCAGGATTGGGGGCCGAAAAAATCAAAAATGCCGCCCATATCGATGTTCGCTCCATCGCTTAGCGACACCAGCGTCAGATCGACCGTACTGCCTCTGCTGTGGCCTGAGTGTGATGAGATATAGCCTTCCTTGAAAAGCCTGGACTTATCTATAGCGGGGTAGTGTTTGCTTTTCATCAGGTTGTCGTGGGAATCGCCGGCCCAGCGCACGAAATGATTGACGGCGCGTTGCGGGCGGTAGGCGTCGAAGATTTTCAAGCCCAGGCCAAAAACGGATAATTCCCGTTGTACGGCGCCAAGCGCGTCGGCGGCAGGCCGGCTCAGTATCGCGCGGGGGTTGATATAGCCGTCGATGGGTTTACCGACAAAATTGCGATCCGAGTAATAGTTCATTTCCAGTCTGATGCCGGGAATAACGTCGTCCAGATAAACAAAATCCTGGGGCATCAGCGCCGTGTTAGCGTTTGCTGTTGCCGTAAAAACAAGCGCGGCAACAAAAAGAAAGTGGACAGGTATAAAGCGCATGGTGATTAACGTGCAAGTAAGCGTTGTTGATTAAAGAGATTCCAGCAGTTTACTAAAAATGCCGCCGCATGAGAAATCCGCAAATATGACGATGTGCAGTCTTTACATTATATACTGACAGATAGACTGGAATTGTCGCCTAATATAGGTTTTATCGTTTACAGTTAGACTTACAAGCGAACCGTTTTATTGTTGAGCAGGACAAATACAGCGGTATTTCTAAGGATATGTTTATTTTGGAGTGAGGCATTATGATCTTGATAGTCACCAGCTCTTTGCTCAGTGATAACGTTAAAATACTCAAAAGTGAAGTTTCAAAAACCGCCTACCAAGGCGTTTTGATAGCTATTGCCGCTATTTTTATAGCGACTTGTGTGTCCAGTATTTATGTTACAGGCGAAATATCGTTGACAGGCGTTTTGAATGCGCAAAGAGGAAACGTCGGCCTTTGGGTTTTAGACGGCATTCCTTTCGTCTTCGGTTTCTGGGGGCAATATTCAAGTTCAATTATCGCCTACCAAGCCGGCGCAATGATATTCGACCAGACGCAGGAGCTTCGCAGTAAAACGGATGACCTGGTGAAGCAGGCCAATTATGTCAATACACATGATCCCGTGACCGATCTGCCAAACAGGACGCTGTTTTATGATAGGGTGGAGCGTGCTATTTTTTCTGCCACCAATAAAGATCTGTTGTTATCAGTCTTGCTGGTTGAAATTGAGAACTTTAAAGAGGTTTACGATACGTTAGGCCGCAACAGCAGTGATCTTATACTTAAGCAGGTTTCCACGCGGTTACAGGGTGTGAGCCCGGAAAGAGACAGTGTAGCCAAGATAGACGGTAATGTGTTTGCCATTCTTTTGACCGATTTTATAGATGTTGCTGAAACTGAACGGCTTGCACAGCACATTCAAACAGCATTGGAACAGCCGTTTTTAGTTGAGCGGCTGCATTTTAGCGTGCACTCAAATGTCGGCATTGTGTATTTTCCTGAACATGGCGAAGATGTTGATACGCTGGTACAAAGAGCAGGCGTTGCACTTGATTTGGCACAGAGTTCTCACAAAGGCTATGCCTTATATGATGCTTCAGTTGATAAGCATAGCCCCAGGCGGCTGACCTTAATGTCTGAATTACGCCGCGCGATAGAAAGAAATGAATTGGAGCTGTTTTATCAGGCCAAGGTGTCGATAGAGACTGGAAAGCTTTATGGAGCCGAAGCGTTGTTACGCTGGCATCATCCTGTACATGGGCTGATTTCACCGGACGAATTTATTCCGATGGCGGAGCGAACCAGGATGATCGCGCAATTGACGCCGTGGGTTTTAAAACAAGCTTTTCGGAATGCGGCCGGTTGGCATCTACAGGGAATAGAATTAAAAATATCGATAAACCTCTCGGCAAAAGATCTGCATGACCCGGAATTACCCGATCATATTACCGGCATAGCCGCGGCTACCGGCATTAAACCGGAATGGATTATGTTGGAGATTACCGAAGGGTCGGTTATGCGCGATCCTGAACACGCATTGGATATTATTAAACGGCTGCATGCTCAAGGTTACCAGTTTTCGATGGATGATTTTGGTACCGGTTATTCGTCATTGGCCTACCTGAAAAAAATGCCTTTGACCGAACTAAAAATAGACAAGTCTTTTGTCAGCGATATTATGAACAGTGAAAATGATGCCGTTATCGTTAAGGCAACGATTAACCTGGCACATAATCTTGGTCTGCAAGTCACCGCAGAAGGCGTGGAAACCAAAGAAATTATGGAAAAACTTAGGGAATACGGTTGCGATATTGCACAAGGCTATTTTTTGAATAAACCATTGGCAGTAAAGGATTTCGATCAATGGATGCGTTCTTCGCAATATTAATTTCAGCATATTATTAAAAGTCAATTACTGTTGCATGAAATAAAGGGCAAACCCAATGGGTGGCGGTTGCCCACTGTCCGACACCCCCGGCATTAGCTAGGCTTGGCGCGGTTTTAAAAAATCCTGCGACACCCAACCGTCTATCGCACCGTCGCCTTCCAGGTCAATGGCTGCCCACCCGTCTTTCTCCTTGATAACAAAGACTTCGGTATCTTTCGGCAGCAACTGCAAAATATCGAAACCGGCGCCGGCGCCGGAACGCAGCCTCAGTCCGTCGCGTGCGATGATCGTGTAGGAAATAAGAGGATCCTCGGCATGGACACGTTGCGGCATATTGCTGCTGGTCAGGAATGGGTCCTCGCTGTCGGTTTGCAGCCACAGTACGCCTTCTGCGGCGCGGCGCTTGACCAGACCCGGCAGCGTGATTTTCTTGCCGGTTTTGGGATCGGCCGCCTTGACCCATTTGGCCAGTTCGCTCGGTACGCAGTCATAATTGCCGGTATTGAGCCGCCTGAGCAAACTGCTGGACATTAAATTGCCGATGCCGGCATTGAATACGAAGCTCGATAATGCGGAAAACTGGTTGTCGGTCAGCGGCACATAAACACATTTGTCTACTTGTTCGCCGGAGTCTTCCAAATCCTGCGCCAATAATGTTTCAGCATCCTGTTCGCTGATTCTCATGCCTGGTCTTACATTATTGGTGTGTCCATAACCAATCGTCCAAACGCCGGCAGGGCAACGATAGGCTTTAAGTTTCAAGCCTTCGAATATTTTTACCAAAGCTAAGCCGCCTTCATTGATTTGTCTTGACATGATTGTCTCCACTTGAGTCGGTGTGGGGTAAGGGCGATGTTGTCGGAAATAGCCATTGCCCTCATCGTTAAGTGTTTATCTGTACTTTAACCCGTGCCGGATGTTTTTCCGTTCGCGGTTTTTCCGGCAGGCTCCGGCGGCCTTATCGTCGATCTGAAGGTCATGAATTTATTCAGGATATCGAACCAGAACGGCGCGCCCAGCGAAATGGCCAGCGCGGTTATCAGCCAGCCAAACAGTTTTTCGAGCCAGTTGGCACATGAAAATTGAATCCTGCGGTCATCACTCTGCCAGCCGATAGGCAGGCCGAAGCTGCTTAATGCGGCCATTTGCTTGATTTGCGCATCGTAACATTGTTTGGGGCTGAGCGCCTGGGCTTTGCAAAAGTCTTGCTTGATGTCGGCTATTTCCGCGTTTAACAGCTCAAGTTCAGCCCGCTTGTTTTTAACCTGCTCCGCTTTAGTGCCGTCTTTGCTTAAGTTTGCAATATCGTCTTTTAACGCGGTGGCGGCTTCTTGCTTTTTAACAAGCATTGGCGATGTTTTGGCGCCTATTTTGGCATATTGTTCGGCGGCACTAACCATTTCCTTGCGTAGTGAGTCATCGACCATCAGGCTTTTGGCGATGGTAATCGTATCGACATTGCCCATTACCGTTATCAAAAAAGCGATGACCAGCGCGACGCCCTGGGTGTGCCGCTTATACCAGCCTGTCAACCTGTCTCCCATATCGGAATACCAGTCTTCAATGTTCTTGATGGCTGCATTGAGGTCGCCGCCTGCGCTTTCAATGAGGACTTTAAGCGATTTTTTGAGGTCGGGAGGCAGCAGTGCCGTATTGTCGATCTGCCGAGCCAATGTTGCCGTGCTGAGAGGATGGCCATCGAGTATTTGTGTTACAAAGGCCATCGCAAAAGTTTTCGGGGCTATATAAGACGGGGGCTTACCCGATAACTTAAGTCGGGTTTTTGTGTCTTGCGCGTTTTCTTTAGGCTCTTTTTTCGAAATATCGACGTTATTCTGATACAGGCCGTAAATCAACGGGTTTTTATAAAATGCCTTGAGGAACTCGAAGCTCTTCTGTGAGCCGTTATCGCCGCCGAACAGCTCAAACAAACCTTGGCAGAGCTTTTTTCCGCGGCATTTAAAAAGTACCGCTTCCGCCATTTCCGTCAGCGACGAGCAGATCAGGCTCAACAATAAATAAACAAACACCAGGCCTATGGCGACATCTACTATACCGGACATATCTTGCATAAGATCACCTTCATTAGGGAAAAATTTAGACAGGGAACAGGAGCGGCGAAATATGATCGTTGTTTATGCCTGTTGTCAATAATTTTCATCGAGATGCGTGTATCCGACTGAGTGGAATACGTTAAAACGCTGCACTTATTCGGCTAACTACGCAGTTTATGAACCTGATTGGTATAATGCCGGTTCATAGCCCTCAACCCCCATTAAGACATGAATCATTATTTCCACACCTCCTTTTATAAATTATTATTTGTCCTGACGATTACCCTGATGCTTTTCGGCTGCGAAAAACCCGAAGAAGTGCAAAAATTCGCCGGCGAAGCGCAGGGGACGACTTACCATATCAGTTTCTGGTCTGAACAAGAGGCCGATACGCAAACGCTTAAAAAAGCGGTGGATGCCGAACTCAGCCGCCTTGATCAATTGCTGTCCAATTATCGTCCCGATTCCGCTATCGAACAGCTTAATAAGACAGTGAGCAGCGAACCTCAGTCCGTTAATGAGGAAATTATTGCGCTGATTGAACAGGCGCGTGTTGTAAGCCGGGCCACTAACGGCTGTTATGATTTAACGATTAAGCCGTTATTCGATCTGTGGGGTTTTAAAGATGATAAATTATCAATACCGGATCAGGCAACATTGCAGGCGACGCTGAAAGAAGTGGGTTTTGCACAAATTGATGTGATCGATGCCGCACATCTGCGCAAGCTCAACCCCGAACTGAAAATAGATTTGTCGTCTATTGCCCAGGGCTATAGCGTGTCGCGCATTGCCAAATTATTGGAACATCAGGGCATTGAAAACTATCTGGTGGAAATCGGCGGCGAATTACAGACGCGCGGTAAAAAGCCCGGCGGTGAGCCCTGGCGTATAGCGCTTGAGAAACCGTTGTCCGGCGAACGTACGATGAATAAAATTATCACCATTGAGCAAGCTGAGCCGCTGGCGGTCATGACGTCCGGGACTTACCGGCACTACTTCGATGCCGACGGGAAACGCTACAGCCACATCCTGGATGCGAAAACCGGCCGTCCGGTAGAGCATCATACGGTGTCGGTCACGGTGCTGCATGACGACCCGACACAAGCCGATGCCTGGTCTACGGCATTATTATGCCTGGGCAGAAGCAGGGGTTTGGAAGCCGCCAACAAGTCCGGAATTGCCGCATTCTTCATCGAACAGCAAGGCGAAGCGTTTAATGAGTACGGCAGTATTCCACTGGGTGCGTTGAATCAGGTGCTTATCAAATAACCGGTCTAGGTTAGTAACAAACTTAGGAGGGAAACCCGAATAGCCATGAATGAAGTGACACATGAAACAAACCCACTCGTTTTCCGAACCTGTCGCGAAATGCCCGGCGCAATTTGATAATGCGGCCCTATGTAGCGTATTGCTGGCGCACTGCGACGAGCAGGCTGTCTATCTGCTCGATAAAAATCAACATGTTTTACACTGGAGCGCAGGGGCGGAAAAATTATCGGGCTTCAGCCGGCTCGATATGATCGGTAAACCCTGTTTTCCAGGTTTCGAGATTGAAAATGCCGGCGATAGCGCAGAGCGCCAAGTCACGCTGGTTTGCGCGGATAGGCATAACATCCAGGTCAAAAAAACAGCTTACGTTTTGCATGACAAAACGGGATTATTTGCCGGCGGCCTGGGTGTGCTGGTACCCGGTTTGCAGCAGGCAGGCCGCGCCTTGCCGAAGATTGTCAACGAATCCAAACAGGATTTTCACGGTATCTTAAGTCGTTCGCCTGCGATGCGGGCGGTTTTTCAGGTGATTGAAAATGCCGCCGAAACAACGGCGACGGTACTGGTAAGAGGTGAAAGCGGTTCGGGCAAGGAACTGGTTGCCAGGGCGATTCACCAGTTGAGTGCGCGGCGTGATGCGCCGTTTCTGGCTATCAACTGTGCGGCCTTGTCGAGCAATCTGCTCGAAAGCGAGTTGTTCGGCCATGTGCGCGGCGCGTTTACCGGCGCTATCCGGGATCATAGCGGCTTGTTCCAGCGCGCGCACGGCGGCACCTTGTTCCTCGATGAAGTGGCCGAACTGCCGCTGGAGTTGCAGGCGAAATTGCTGCGCGTTATCCAGGAAAGAAATTATATTCCGGTAGGCGGCGACCGTTCGATTGCCGTCGATGTCCGCATTGTCGCGGCAACGCACCGTTCGTTGCGCGAACAGGTAAAAAACGGCGAGTTTCGCGAAGATCTGATGTACCGCTTGCGCGTCGTGCCGATATTCATTCCGCCCTTGCGGGAACGCCGCGAAGACATCGGGTTGTTGTTATGGCATTTTATCCGGCTGCACAATGCCGATAATTTTAGGAGGATTGAAAAAATCGACCCTTCGGCGATGCAGGTTCTGCTCGATTATCCGTGGCCCGGCAACGTCAGGGAACTGCATAATGTCGTCGAATATGCTTTTGCAGTCGGCCGCGGCACGGTTTTGCGTTGCAGCGAACTGCCGCCGGAATTCAGGGAGCCGCGTACCAGCGAAGCGCATAGCCGGCACAGTGCGCCGGTATCCGCCGAGCAGGAATCTGCCGCCATCCGCGACGCGCTGGCGCAATGTAACGGTATGATTACGCCGGCGGCGCGTTTACTCGGCATGAGCAGGGCGACTTTCTGGCGCAGGCGCAAGCTTTATGGGCTTTGAAAGTGTAGAGCGTGCCGTGCGCGCCTTGACGGGCCTGCGACTCGGACGCATAAGGCGCGCGCGGCGCGCCCTACGAAGGTTTTAGTTAATGTCGGAAATGATTAATTAAGAATGATCAATAAGACGCAAACCATCAACGCCATCCTGTTGCTGTATTTAACGGCATCTGCTGCTTTTGCCGAAGTCTCCATTTCAGGGCTGCCCGCAGAGGCAAGGAATAATGTTCTGCTTATGCTGTCGCTGAAAAAGGAGCGCTGCGATGCGCCTGAATGGAAAATACGCGGTTTGTTCGACGATGCGGATCAGGAGATAGACCAGGCTTTGCGTGCGCTCGGTTATTACCACGCCGTTGCGACAAAATCCCTGAATATCAACGATAAGTGCTGGCAGGCCGGGTTCACTATCGAGCCGGGTCCGCAGACTGTTATTAATGAGATCAGCATTACCGTTACCGGCGATGCGGCCGATGACGCCGGGTTTCAAAAATTGCGGGAGAAGTTGCTGTTAAAGCGCGGCAACCCGTTGCGCCATGACCAATATGAAAGCATGAAAAACCGCATTTCGTCATTGGCTATCGAACAGGGTTATTTACAAGGGGAATTCACGGAAAAAAAACTCTTGATCGATAAAGACCATAACACGGCACAGATCATAGTGGTGTTTGCTGCCGGGAAACGCATGCTGTTCGGCGATGTGGCCGTCAATCAGCAGGTATTGGAACCGGCGTTCGTCGAAAAGTACCTGGATATAAAAAGCGGGGAGTTTTATACCGGTGAACGCCTGGCGAATACCTATACCGCGCTGTCAAACAGCGGCTATTTTGACAGCATCGACATTCGTCCCGATACGCAGCATATCGACAACCAACGTGTACCCGTTACGATCAGCTTGCAGCCCAAAAGCAAGCATCATTACGCCTTCGGTGCTGGCTTCGATACCGATATAGGCCCTTTGGGCAGTGCGACGTATATCAATCGCCGCTTGAATCGGCGCGGACATTTTCTGACATCCAATATTGATTTGTCGCCGGTATTGTCTACGGCCGATGTTGAATACACGGTGCCATTGGCTAATCCCATCAATGATGCGTTCAGTTTTGGCGGCGGCCTTAAATATGAAGATACCAACAGTTACCGCTCCGATACCGGCAAGCTTTCCGCGCGTTTGAAGCATGCTTTCGGCAACGGCTGGAAGCAGACGCTGTTCATAGACTACAGTTATGAAGACTTCGATACCGGGACAAGTAAAGGCCGGACGCTGGTATTGGCGCCGGGCGCCAGTTGGCTGCGCTCCGTATCCGATAATTTGTTGCGCCCTACCAAAGGATACCGGGTGCAGTTTGATGCCGGAGGCAGTTATAAAAACCCGCTTTCCGAAGTCAGCTTTCTACAGGGCGCTTTGTCGGCGGTATGGATACTGCCGGCGCCCTGGAATAAATGGGGGAATAAACCGGGGAATGATAGCGGTAAATGGATAGCCCGGACCGAGTTGGGCGCAACGCTGGTTGAGCCGTTTGATAAATTGCCGACGACATACCGGTTTTATGCAGGCGGCATCAACAGCGTCCGCGGTTATGCGTATAAGGAATTAGGCCCTAAAGACAGTCTGGGCAGTGTTGAAGGCGGCACCTTTTTAAGCGTGTTCAGCATCGAGTATGAACACGCTATTCTCGAAGACTGGGGTATCGCCGCGTTTGTCGATACCGGCAATGCCTTCAGGCTCAATGATGTTCAGTTGAAAACCGGTGTGGGCCTAGGCGCAAGATGGTATTCGCCTATCGGGCCGGTGCGGGTGGATCTGGCCTTGCCGCTCGATGAGTCGGATTCATCATTCCAGGTTCATTTTGCCGCAGGCACAAGATTATGAAACAACGTCTCGTGCTGATTGCCGTAGTGCCGGTGCTGATAATTTTTGCCGGATTGTCGGCATTGGTCGGCAGCGAAGCCGGCAGTCGTTGGCTGTTGCGACAGGTATTTTCAAATCCGGCCATAGCCATCTCTGTTGAGGCTATACAGGGTAGCTTGCTTGACCGTATTGAATTAACCGGTCTTCGTTATAACAGCGATACTGAAACGGTAGCGCTTAAGCACGCTGTTTTCGCATGGCAGGCCGGGGAATTGCTGTTCGGGACGTTAAAAATCGTCGATCTCAGCATAGATGGTTTGGCGGTGAATACCCGCACAGCCGGGGACCGGAAAAAATCAAACCTTGATCTGGATGCCGGCTTGTCTATGCCGGTGCAGCTTGTTGTTGAACGGCTGCTGTTGACGGATATGCGGCTGGGCATAGACGATCAGGTCTACGGTATCAAAAAGCTGTATGTGTCGGCGGCGTCTGACAATAACCGGCTTAATATCCATACGCTGACCATCAATAGCCGGGAAATCACGGCAAGCATACAGGGGCAGGTCGGTTTGAGCGCGGGATTCCCTTTAAATTTGCAATCGGAGTGGCAAGTGAACACTGACGGCTACGGCTTATGGCAAGGCGCAACGGCGATAAATGGCGATCTGCATAACCTGTCTTTCGATAAGCATTTGTCGGCGCCGTTCAAGCTGGCGCTAAGCGGCAAATTGCATAATGTGCTGGACACGCCGCGCATAACGGTGTGCGGCGACTGGAGCCGGTTTCGTTGGCCGGTAACAGGCGCTACGCCTGAGATAAACAGCGAACAAGGCCATGTTGAGCTGGCCGGCACGCTTGATGATTACCGGATTACCGTCAACGGACGATTGTCGCAGCAGTATGTGCCGGATGCGGCGTTATCGTTTAACGGCAAGGGCGGGCAGACCGCGATGACTATCGAAAAACTGGCGCTGACATCAAAGACCGGGCTGTTCGAGCTTGCCGGTAAGGTCTCGTGGGTGGATGCGCCTGCTTTTGAATTGACTGCAACAGGCCGGGATTTTAATTTGGGTCTGCTCGTGCCCGAATTGCCCGGCAATCTGACGTTCAGCACCCATCTGAAAGGCAGACTGGATGCAAAAGCGTTGCAATTGGATGCCGAGATTAACCGGTTGTCGGGGCGGTTGCGCGGCTATCCCGTCAATGCCGGCGGCAAACTGGTGTTAAACGGCGACCGGCTCAAGGTCGATGCGTTGCGTATCGCTTCCGGCGCTAATCAGCTTGCCGTTGACGGTATCTTGGGGCAAGAACAGGCGGCACTTAAGATCGCTGTCGATATGCCTGCTTTGGATACGCTGTGGCCGGGTCTGGGCGGCAATCTGCAAGGCAAAGGAGAACTGCAGGGACTTTGGAAAAATCCGAGCGTGCTGTTTGCTGCCCAGGCTCAGCATTTGCGTTTTGCCGGATACAGCGCCGAGCAGTTAGCCGTCGACGTCGATTACCGGCAGGGCGGCCAAAAAACTTCCAGTATAACGCTGTCAGCCGATGCCGTTAAAACGGGGTCATTAGACATTGCAAAGGCGCGGGTCGATGTCCGGGGTACGATAGCACAGCACAGCGTTAATGCCGACATCATAACGCCGCACTGCGATATATCGGCAGCGTTGACCGGCCGTTTTGGGGAGCATAACTGGGCTGGCGGGCTTGCCAAGCTGGAACTGGACAGCAAGGATGCCGGGTTGTGGCGGCTGACGCCTGCGGGTAAAAACGTAGCGATGCGCGCCGGGCAAAAAGCGGCCGGTTTCGATATGGCTTTCGATAGCGTCTGTCTGGCGCGGCAATCGGGTTCTCTGTGCGCAGAAGGGCGTTATGCCGCCGGCGGTGATCTTGAGTTCAAACTAACAGCCTTAGATTTACCGCTTAGCCTGGTGCAGGCCTATGTGCCCGGACAGCTTGATTTAAAAAACAACCGGATTAACGGCGATGTGGGCATACAGCGTCAAAACGGCGTCTTGTCAGGGCATTACCGGTTTACGATACCCGACAAGTCGTCGATACGGTTTAAAACCAGGCGGGCATCAAGCGATATGATATTCGATGCCTCGTCGTTGTCGGGTCGGCTCAATGGCAATGTGCTGTCGGCCGATCTTGATATAGCGTTGACCGGGCGGGATTATTGCCGCGCTAAACTGGAACTGGATACAGGCACGCAAAATCTGTTTGGCCGGATAACGGCATTCGTCAGTGATGCCGCATTGATTGAGCCTTTTATGCCCCAACTGTCCGGCATCAAGGGGCAGGTGCGGACGGATTTGACGCTGGCGGGCACCGTCGAAAAACCGCTGCTCAACGGGACAATCGATGTGGCTAAAGCCGGAGCCGATATTGACGAATTGGGCATTGAACTGCGCGACATTAATTTGCAGGCATCGGCGACCGGGGATAATGCGGGGCGCATTGAACTGAAAGGTTCGGCAAAATCCGGCGCGGGGGCTGTTAAGCTCGACGGTTTTCTGTTGCTGGAGGCTCAATCCGGCTGGCCTGTTGAGTTAATGCTGACGGGAGAGAATTTTGAGATTGCAAGATTGCCGGAGGCGCAAATAGCGGTTTCGCCGGATTTGAAAATAGTTCATGCCGGAACCAGAGCTAAGGTCAGCGGACAATTAAAAATCCCGAAAGCCGCTATTCGTCTTAAGCAACTCCCCGAAAATGCAGTAAAAGTCAGCAGTGATGAAGTGATTATCGGCACGCAGCCGCAAGTATCTCAAACGTCAGATATCGATGCGGATATAACGGTTGAACTGGGCAAGGACGTCAGTTTTTCTGGACAGGGCTTAAAAAGCAACCTGTCCGGCAGCGTGAAAATCATCAATGCGCACGGAGTCCTGACGATGCAGGGCACTGTGGACATGAACAAGGCCAGTTACAAAAGCTACGGCCAGGATCTTAGCGTGCGTAAAGGCCGCTTTATATTTAAC
>Ga0163199_1001270_pt1 | contig 15744 bp, 18 predicted proteins | sample PL_2010_150m_FD_113537 | JGI IMG/M metagenome (GOLD analysis project Ga0163199, IMG submission 113537) | Freshwater microbial communities from Powell Lake, British Columbia, Canada to study Microbial Dark Matter (Phase II) - PL_2010_150m | ecosystem: Environmental > Aquatic > Freshwater > Lake ... | reverse complement strand
TGTTGGAAGTTGGATGTTGGATGGTGGATGGTGGGAGATAGAAAAAAGTTGACTGCGGATTAGAGTGAGTCTCTTTCATAACGGTGCTGTCAACGGACGCTTCGCGTAGAACAGATTGAACGAATTCTTCCGTCATAATCCGCTCAATCCGCTACCATAATCCGTTGACAGCGTTGTTAGCGTATTTCACTTTCAACTTTGAGAACGCCATCAGGCGAAATAAATTTGCGCTTTGCCGTGATTGGCGTTTGGTTTATACTATGAAAACTATGCTCACCAGTATTCAAGGCATCTACCATAACGGCAAGATCGAGTTAATCGAAAAGCCCGACAATGTTCTCGACAATACGCGAGTCATTGTGACGTTTCTCGAATCGGGTCAAATAGATTTACGCAAGCGCGGTATGGATCAAAAGCAAGTCGCAGAGTTGCGAGCCGCATTCGCTACCTTTGCCCAAGAGTGGGATAGCCCAGAAATGGGAATTTATAACAACTATGACGCCGCCAAATGATAGGTGATCAGTATGCCAACTGTCTTACGCGTCGGGCGTTATCGCTTTCTTTTTTTCAGTAACGAGAATAATGAACCCCCTCATGTTCACGTTAAAGCCGACTCAAACGAAGCGAAGTTCTGGCTAAACCCAGTTCGCTTAGCCGCTAATTTCGGTTTTAAAGCGCACGAGTTGAATGAAATCGAGCAAATCATAAAAGATCATCAAAGCACATTGCTGGAGGCATGGAATGAACACTTCAGTCGAAAGTGATACTCTTATAAAAAAGAAATTTCGACCCGCCTTTGTGCCAACAACGGCGTTAGCCAAATCAGTGAAATTCTCCAACGAAATGATGGAGGTCACACTCACAGATGGACGTATCATTTGCGTTCCAGTAATTTGGTTTCCATTACTGCATGAGGCAACACCCGAACAGCGAAGCAAGTATGAGATCGGCGGTGGCGGCATTAGTTTGCATTGGGAAGAGATTGATGAAGATTTATCAGTCGCTAGTTTGTTGGCGGGGGCAGATAGGCAATCGGCATAAAACGTAAAGCCGCAGTTTATCTCTGCGGCTTTTTTATTTCACATCTCACGTTATAATCTTTTCCATGCCGTCCGAAGATCCAACGCAGCCGCAAGAACCTCAACCACCCAAGCTCCCCGTCCTGCCCAAAGTTAATCTCGACACCGATCAACCGCTGCCCCTTCGCGTTCCGGAGAAAGACCCTCATGCCACAAAGGCAACACGCAAGTCAACAGTAATCAGTGATCAGTTATCAGTGAGTGGCAGTCAGCCATTATCGAAAATCAGAAACCGAAAAGGGAAAATCCGATTAACGATTCAACGTTGGTTGATCGTCATCGGCGGGGTCATCTTCACGATTGCTGTGATCACCGCCAGCGCAGTTGGGTCGTATGCCATCTACGAGTATTATCGAATCGCCAGCACCCTGCCCGACATCGCCGACATCAACAGCAAAGCGGCACAATTTGAATCCACTTACATCTACGACTCGACGGGCGCGCAGTTGTACGAGATCAACGATCCGCAAAAAGGCAAACGCACGCGCGTGCCGCTCGATAAAATTTCTCCGTACCTGCTGGCGGCAACCATCGCCACCGAAGATAAAGACTATTACACCAATCCCGGCTTCGATGTTCTGGCGATTGCCAAAGCGGTGTATCGCGCCTATCGCTACGGCAGTGACATCGGCGGCGCATCTACGATTACACAACAACTCACACGCGCCCTCTACTTTCGACTCTCCGATTGCGACAAGCCCGACGCCAAAACGATCTGCTACGAGCGCACGGTGGATCGCAAACTGCGCGAGATTATTTTGTCTGCCGAGATCAGCCGCCGTTACACCAAAGATCAAGTCCTCGAACTTTACCTGAACGAAATTTATTACGGCAATCTGGCTTATGGCGTGGAAGCGGCGGCGCAAACTTATTTCAAAAAAGATGCCGCCTCGCTGACGTTGGGCGAAGCGACCTTTCTCGCCGGTCTGCCGCAAGCACCGGCGGTCTACAACATTTATACCAACCGTGACGCCACTCTCGAAAGACAAAAGCAAGTGATGTTGTTGATGATTGATGTGAGCGGCGAGTGCGCCACCACTGGAAGAGGCGGCATCCGCGTTTCGAACTCGCCGCAACCGATGTGCATCACACCCGAGAAAGCGGCGCAAGCGATGTTAGAGATCCGCGCGCGCACATTCGTCCCGCCAGTCATCAACGCCAAACGTCCGCATTGGGTCGAGTACATCCGCCTCTTGCTCGAATCGCAATTCGGTCAAGAAATTTATCGCGCAGGTTTTCGCGTTCACACAACGTTGAATCCGGCGTTGCAAGATTTTGTTGAAGCCGAAGTGAAGAAGCAAGTTGATTCGCTGGCGGCGCAACAAGTGAGTGATGGCGCGGTGGTGGTGATCGATCCGCAAACAGGTTACATCTTGGCGATGATGGGATCAAATGATTACGCCGATCCGAAAGACGGACAGATCAACATGGCGATCCGCCCGCGTCAACCGGGTTCGTCTATCAAGCCTCTGACGTATGTCGCCGCCTTTCAAAAAGGATGGACGCCGGCCACCGTGATCTGGGACGTGCCAACAAAATTTCCGGACGGCGCGAACCCGCCCTACGAACCGAAAAATTATGACTCGCGTTTTCACGGACCGGTGCGAATGCGCGATGCGCTCGCCAACTCGTACAACATCCCCGCTGTGAAAGCGTTGGAGTTCGTCGGCGTGTATGATGACCCGAAGACTCCGCAGCGCGAAGGTCTCATTGCATTTGCTGAAACACTTGGCATCAATTCACTCACGCGCAAAGATTATGGATTGGCTCTCACGCTCGGCGGCGGCGAAGTGACATTGCTGGAGATGACGAATGCGTACGCGACGTTTGCCAACAGCGGTAAGCGCGTGATGCCGATTGCGATCAACAAGATCACCAACGCGGCGGGAACGATCATCTGCGCCCAACCCACCAAAAAAGATCAGGTGATACCGTCAGCCGATGGCAAGCCGCTTCCGATGTGTCAGCCTCTGCCGCAAAATTTTGGCGAGCAAGTTATTAAACCTGAACACGCATTTTTAATCAGCGATGTACTGAGCGACAACGACGCGCGATCACTGGCATTCGGAGTCAATTCGATTCTCAAATTAACTTTTCCTGCCGCCGTTAAAACAGGCACGACCAACGACGTGCGCGACAATTGGACAATCGGCTACACGCCGAATCTGGCGGTGGGCGTGTGGGTTGGCAACGCCGATTACACTCCGCTCGGACAAAACTTAAGCGGCGTGAGCGGTGCCGCGCCAATCTGGAAAAATATAATGGAAGGCGCGTGGAAGATTCTCAACAGTAAGCCCGCCGAATTTAAACAACCCGATTCCGTTTTGCGTTCGGAGATTTGCGCCGTCACGGGCGCGGCGGTGAACGACTATTGCCGCACGATGATCGATCCGCGCCGACCCAGCCAACCCGCCGTGCGTATCGAATTTTTTGCCAACGATCAACCGCCGCTCAAAGCCGATCAAGACATCGTGGGCAAAGCATTCATTGATAAGTTCTCCGCTCTGCGCGTGAATCAATTTTGCAAAAACGATTGGGAAGAAAAAACCATCGTCAACCTGACCGACAAGTTCGCGCTTAGTTACTTGGAAAAGGATGCACAAGGACAGAAGTGGGCAGAGATTTTAAAAATTGGATTCCCGATCCAAAACCTGTCGCCCGACTCGTGTAGCGAAAAATCGCCGCGCGCCAAAGTCAGCCTCATCTCGCCGCGCGACAACCAAACGCTCAATGGCAACATTCAAATCGTTGGCGTCGCCGATGTGGAGAACACGCAGTTTGATCGCTTCATTGTCGAGTATGGTTTGAGTCACGATCCGCAAGGCTGGGGCAACATCAGCGGACCGAACCCGATCCCGTTTAAGAATCCGGCGACACTGGCAACGTGGGATACTTCCAAAGTGCAAGATGGGCCGGCAACGATCCGCATCGTGGTATTTGATAAACAAGGTCGCTCGGCTGAAGCGCGCATTAAAGTGAATCTGCAACAGCCGACTCCCGTGCCGAGCAGCACGCCGTTGCCGACAAACACCCAACCGCCGACGAACACACCTCTGCCGACAAACACGAATGTGCCAACAGTAACGGCAAGCGCAACACAAGTTCCAACAGCGACGCGCACCAATGCGCCAACATCAACAAACACGCCGCTGACTCCGACTTCAACCTTCACAGCAACAAGTGCGCCGACGGCGACTCTCACATCAACATCCACCACTGCACCCGCGACAGCAACAGCGTCAGCGACAAGTGGATCAACGGCAACAAGCGCAGTGACGGGGACACCGACGAAGACGGGAACACCTTAATTCCGCAGTTGTATAATTTGATCCGCAAAGGAGAGCAAGTTGCCATGCTAAAAATTGAACTGCCACAAAAATTACAACAAGAATTTGAGCGCGCGGCAAAATCGTTTTACTCAACCGACGGTGTGCATCAAGCATTGATCGAAGCCGTCGAGTTGTGGCTCTTTCAACATCAGCAGTCTAAAGTTGAAGAGGAAGCGGCTACCAACGATTCTGCTTTTGAGAAGCTTGCGCTTGACCTTGAAAAAAATTACGCAGGCAAGTGGGTAGTCATCGCCGAAGGAAAATTGCAGGGCACAGGCAACTCGCTAACAGAAGTCGAAGCATTCGCCCCCAATGCTAAAGATCGGGTGGTGATGCTCGTGGGGTTGCGTCGCCCGAAGACAGTGGAGGTCGGATGGCAAATGGCGTTCAACTAATATGCTGGGACTCTTCGGATCGTTTTGGCATCGGCATCCAAGTAACAAGTCCGTCGGGGGCAATGCATAGTGAAGAGGAAGTTGTGCAACTGGATACCGGATATAGCGAAGAGATTTTGTTGCCATATTCTTTGTTTGAGTCTCTTAACCTTCGACGCTGGCGATTGCCTTCTTCGATCTCTCCACATGGCACAACAGTGACGGGTCAAGTCATTCGCTTTATCGAGTCACACGCTGACATTGTCATCCCTAAAACAGGAGAACGTCATCGGGTGATCGCTCAGACTTTTGAAGGCAATACGCGGTTCTTAATCGGGCGAGCCTTCTTACGACGGCTTAAAGTATTGTTGGACGGTGTAGACCAGCGCACTTGCTTGCTCCCTTTAAATTGGAATGACTAGATTTAACAACCTTCGGGTCTCGCGTAGCGGACCCGAAGGTTCTATTAACACACCATGACTCGATCTCAAAACATTCAACGCGTTCTGTGGATCATCCTTGCGCTCAATATCGTCATCACGATCATTAAGCTCGCCGTTGGTTTCGCTACAGGCGCATTGTCGGTGATTGCCGATGGAACTCATTCCGTTGTTGATTCATCGTCCAACATCATTGGGCTGGTAGGGCTGTGGATCGCCTCGCGCCCGCCAGACGAGAATCATCCTTACGGTCATCGCAAATATGAAACGGTAGCGACGCTGGCGATTGGGGCGATGTTGCTGTTGGTGTCGTGGGAGATCGTCAAGGGAATTTTTGATCGACTCACAAGAGGCACGACACCTTCGATTGAAACGCTCGACATTGTGATCATGGCAGGAACATTTTTTTTCAACTTGGTGATCGTTTGGTATGAGACGCGCGAAGGCAAACGACTCAACTCCGATATTTTATTAGCCGACGCGACGCATACCCGCACCGATCTGTTTGTGACGCTCTCGGTGGTGATCTCGCTGGTGGCAACGCAGTTTGGTTTTGGTTGGGTGGATGTGATCGTCGCCTCGGGCGTGGTGATCTTCATCGTCAAAGCGGCGTTTGATATTTTGCGGCAAACATCTTACACGCTGACCGACGCTTCGGTGATCGATCCCAAACGAATCGAGCGGAGCGCGTTGGCGGTCAACGGAGTCAAGTTCGCCGACCGAGTCCGCTCACGCGGCAGTGCCGGCGACACCTACGTTGATCTGCACATCAAAGTGGATCATGCCATGTCCACCGATCAAGCTCACGCGATTGCAACGGAAGTCGAGCGCAAAATCAAAAGTGATGTGGAGGGCGTGGTGGATGCGGTGGTGCATATTGAACCGGCGCGCGAGCGCATCTCTGATTGGGAAGCGATCATGGTGCGGGCGCGAGCCGAAGCCGACGCGCTGGGGATCAGTGTGCATGACATTCACGCTCATCTAGAAATGAATGGCGACTATGCGATTGAGATGCACGTAGAAGTTCCGGCGCATCTTTCGCTGGGCGAGGCGCACGCGATTGCCGACGAGTTAGAGAAACGAGTTTGCAAAGCGATCCCGCGCGTGAGCGACGTGACGACTCACCTTGAGCCATTAGAGCCTGAGGTGCCAAGTGAAGAAGGCGAGACTGAAGAAGAATTGAATCTGTTGACGAAACGGATCGCGCAAACCGCCGACGGTGTTGCCGGATCGGGCGCGGCGCACGCGATTCACTTGCACCGTGTGGAGGTACATCTCACCGTCACCGTCCACGTTACTCAACCTGCCTCATCGTCGTTGGAATACGCGCACGAGTTGGCAGAAGAAATTGATCGTCGAATCTTGAATCAGATTCCCGAGATCGAAAGAGTGGTGGTGCATGTGGAGCCGCCGGAGTAACAGTTATCAGTGATCAGTAATCAGTCAACAGTTACTGATCACTGTTCACTGTTCACTGTTCACCGATCACTGCTGACTATGTCTCTCAACATCATTTCCCCCTCCGAAACCGCTTCTCGCATGGATCGCGCCTTTGCCCCGGTGCAGATCGGCACGGTGGGCGACGTGGGCGTGTTGGTCTTTGTGGCGCAAGGCGAGATCAATTGGCATCGCCACATTGACGAAGATGAAATTTTTTTGACGCACGAGGGTTCGGTCAAAATCAACACGCAGTTGGGCAATACACTTTTGCGAGTCGGTGAAGCGTTGTTGATCCCCAAAGGCGTGGCGCATCATTCGGGGTCACTCGAGTCGGCGATTGTGTTGTTGTTTCGCCAACAGGTAATGCCGGAGCGCAAGAACGGTCATCGCAAACATTTAGCAACGGGCGAAGAGCCGCCGTTGAAAAAGATTCGCTTCGCCGATGTGTTGAGCGACTCAACTCCGGATTATCAGCCGATGAAGGTGGCGACAATGGAGTCGCACGCGATGACAGTGTTCACCGCGCGCGGTTCAGGTGTTGAAGAAGAATCAAAATCGGGCGGAACGATGCTCTATGCGCTGTATGGCGAACTGGAAATTAAACTAGATTCAGGGAAGGCGTTACTCGAACAAGGACAGATGACTTTTCTGCCGCGCCAGACTCATTATCGGTTGAATGCGGAGAAGAGCGCGATTGTGGTGAGGTTTGAAAAAGAATAAAAACAAAAGATTAAAGATTAAGGATTGAATCTTCGTAACTACTCACGAGGTGTGGTGGGTTGCGTTTCTAATCCGCATTTTAACATTGTTCTGAAGTTGAGCTTTCTTCTGCCAATAGACGTGTGCACGCAAACCTTGTCAGGTAGCGGAATCCGAAGTCTCCCGACTTCGGGCAAAATCGGGAGATTTTGCGATCCATCGTGACAACCTTTGCGTGCACACCAATAGACAGAAAAATGTGTTTGGGGCGAGAAAAAAGCTGACTGCGGATTAGAGTGAGCCTCTCTCCATCCTCTTGGGTGAAGGGAAATAAAAAGGAGTCAAAGCATCATTCGCTCTGACTCCTCAATCTTTAATCTCCAATCTCTATTTAATAGGTTTAACTTCAGGTGATACCGAGGGCGGTTTATCCGATGCGCCTGCTTGCGGCTTGCTCGAGTCGTCACGCTTAAAGATCGTCTTGATCGCCTGCTCTACTAGTTGATACGCCACGTTTTGCTGGAAGCCTACAAGCCAACCCAATACGTAGAGAACAAACACGCCGTTGCCTGTTGCCCCGGCGCCAGTTCCGCTCATAGTTACCAAACCAAGTTGCGCCACCCAAAAGGCAAAGATCGCCAACACCGCGCCCAGAATCGGGTTGATGAGATACCACATCAAATGTTGTGGATCGAAATCGCGGTCTTTAGCGATATGCACCCACATAGAGCGGAGGGCACCCGACACGCCGCCCAAGCCGCCGCACAAAACGGTGATAAAGAAAACTTGATCGACACCCGTGCCGGCAAAGGCGGTGGTGACTTGCTTAGCATAAGTCAGCAGCACGCCCAATCCGGCAAGCCACGCAATGTTGTAGATCAACAATGGCACCCCATAGATCAGCGACCAGTTCTTCAAACGAGTCGCTTGAGTCAGATCGGATTCCACTTCAACGACATAACGCAAAGCATCTTCATAGTTCTGCTTTCCGCCCAACAACAAATTGCGCGCGCCGCGAATGTTATCGAGCGCGTCACGGCGGTCTGCCGAGCCGAGATTGTTGTCGCCCACAGCGCGACGCTCTGCTTCATCAATCCGGTTCCACAAGGCATCCACCCGCTCATCGGTGATCAAAAATTTGATCATCGCCTCTTGTTCCTCTACAGGCGGCGTGGGCAGAGCACTGCTAATGTGACTCGCGCTTGCCGAGAATGGATCGCTCAACGCCGAGAACGAGAGGCGCGACATTGAAAGTGAAGGGGATGCCGCCGACGGTTGTGATGGCGATGATCCTGCGGCAAAGTCTACCAATGCGCCACCGGCATCCATCCCGGCGGGTGGCGATACAGGTGCGGGTGCGCTAGGCGGTTTCGCTTCTGTGGAAGCAAATGGATTCACCGGTTTGAATCCAGCATCGGCTGGTTTTGCCTCAGCCGGTTTAGCGGGCGCGCTCACCGCTGCCGGCGGCGGAGTCAATCGCTCAGCAAGTGACGGCGTAGTTGGTTTCGATTCAACAGGTTTAGGTTGAGAAGTGGAAGGTGTCATAGATGGAGTGAAAGGCATGATAGTAGTCGGTCTGCGGATCAAGGGTGACGACGATGGAGTGACGGCAACAGGCGCAGTAGTTGGTTGAGGAACAGCAACAGGTTTCTGCGGAGTGAGAATACCTACCAACGGAATTTCATCTTCGGCATCGTGCGCCGGCATCGCTTCTTCTGATCCGGTTGCGGTGATCATAGGCGGCGCTTGAAGCCACGAACTGTCGAAGACTTTTGTATTTGGATCTTCGGTTGCGCCCATCGTCTGTGAGCGATGGACGGGTTCGGACTCCGCTGCCGCCGTTGATTTAATTGTTGCGCTGGAAGAGGCGGCAGCACCTGAGCTGGCGAACAGAGTCGCCACATCACTCGGGGCAAGATCACGCGTCGCATTCGACGATGTCGGCAGGATGTTGCGATCATCATGCGCGCTCGGAAATCGCGCGGCGAGATCTGCCGGTGAGACTTCTAAAGGTTCATCGGTGGTTGTGATCGCCGACGGTGATTCTGGTGAATCAGTTTTCTTGAATGGGTTGCCATGTTTCGGCAGAAGGATGTCGCGTCCTTTGCCGGTAAGGCTTGCGTCATTGGGCATGGTGTATTACCTCCGCGAGTTGCCGATAAGCGCGCGCCCCGGCGCCATCGGGCTGATAGGTGATCACCGATTGACTGGTAGCAGGCGATTCGGCAATCGCGTTTTCGTCCGGTATGACCATCTCAAACACTTTATCTTCAAACACGCTTCGCAATTCAGCGACGACTTCTTTAGAATGCAATGAGTCGGCGCGATACATGGTGGCTAACACGCCCAGCAGATCAAGATCGGGATTCATCTTTTTGTGAATCAGCCACACAGTTTCGAGCAAGGCGCGCACGGTTCGCATCGAAAGAAACTGGCATTGAACCGGGATCAACAATTCGTTTGCCGCCACCAACGCATTCACTGTGAGTAGACCTAAACTCGGCGGCGTGTCAATTAAAACGTAATCGAGCGGCACTTGATTGCTGGCTAATGCGTCGCGCAAACGGAATGGTGCGTTGGCTTTGTTGGCGAGAGTCACTTCTGCCGTCGCCAAGTCCACGCTACCCGGCAGAAGATGAAGGTTGGGCGAGAGGTTGCGTAAACAAGAGGCGAGTGAGGCATCGCGCGTGAGCAAAGTATATGTCGTGCGGGTAATGCTGTGCGGGTCAAGACCGCAACTGGCAGTGAGCGCCGATTGCGGATCGAGATCGATCATCAACACTTGCGCGCCGCGTTCCGCCAGCGCAGCACCCAAGTTTAAAGTGGTAGTGGTTTTACCTACGCCGCCCTTTTGGTTGGCAATAGCAATTTGTCGTGGCATCACGAAGAAAGTATAGCATGAAAACAAAATCCCAAAATCAAAAAATCCCAAATCCAAAAATCCCAATTTCCAAATCTCAAACTTCAAACAGAACGCGTATCGCGTATCGCGTATCGCATATCACGTATCACGCATCACGTATCACGCAATATGCTATCTGCCATTTGCTATCCGCCATCTGCTATAAGCCATTTGCTATTGCTATTTCTTCATTCCGTCGGGTATAATGCCGCCCGCAGTAGCAAATTCATATTGCAATTGACTCTGCGGCTCTGATGAGCCGCAATTTTTGAGTAAGGACACCCTTGAGATGCCGAAGAGAACCTATCAACCCAAAATTCGCCGCCGCGTGCGCGTGCATGGTTTCCGCCAACGCATGAAGACCGCTGATGGTCGAAACGTTTTAAAGGCGCGCCGCTTGCGCGGGCGACACAAACTGGCGACGAAGAGCAACAACCGCGTGAAGAAAGTTAATTGGAACGAAACCAAAGGCAGCAGCCGGACGAAGTAGCGCTGTTCATAAGACCTGTGAGGTCTTAAAGACCTCACAGGTCTATGACGATGCTCACACTTAAAGCCACAACCGATTTTCAGCGGGTGCGCCGCGAAGGACAATCATGGTCTCACCCGCTGGTTGTTTTAAGTGCCTGCCCTAATGATCGAAACGAAACCCGTCTCGGCATTACGGCAAGCAAAAGCGTCGGTGGCGCCGTTGCCCGCAATCGCGCCAAGCGCCGTTTGAGAGAAGCCATGCGGCGCCAAGAAAAAGAAACCGGCATCAGCGGCGGATGGGATATTGTTTTGATCGCTCGCGCGCCGTTGGTCAAAGCAGAATGGCGTAAAGTGATTGACACGCTGAATAGTCTGGTGCAAAGATCGCAGATGGCGGATAGCAAATAGCCGATGGCAGATAGCGGATAGCCAATGGCGTGATACGTGATACGTGATGCGTGATAAGCCATTCGCCATAAGCGATAAGCCATACGCCAACATGAAACGCCTTGTTCTCGGTCTCATCCGCTTTTACAAACGCTTCATCTCACCGCTTCTCCCGCCCAGTTGTATCTACTATCCCACTTGCTCCGAATACACGTATCAAGCAATTGAGAAGTATGGAATCCTGCGCGGCAGTTGGATGGGCTTTCTGCGTATTCTGCGCTGTAACCCATTCGCGCGCGGCGGGCATGACCCTGTTCCTTAATCAGTAGACCTCCGAGTTCTTAAAGAACTCGGAGGTCTGCACAGGAGTAATTGAGTTAAATGATTCAAAAGATTCGTCAATGGTGGCTGCTTGGATTCGTGTTCGCGCTGTTAGTCAGCGCCTGCGGTGCCGCGCCGGCACAATCGTGGCCCGGGCTCGCCGCTTCAACCGACACCGTCTACATCGCCTTTGGAGCAAACGTCTTCGCCCTCAATGTTGCCGACGGTCAAAAGCGTTGGCAATTCCCCGCCGAGAGTAACAGCAACGTCGGTCCCTTCTTTTCCGATCCCGTGTTGGATGGCGATGCACTGTATGTAACGTCGTACAACAAATCTGCTTACGCTTTAGAAGCAAAAACCGGCAAACAGATTTGGGAATTTAAAGGATCGACGGATCGATTGATCGCCGCGCCGGCTGTCTCAGGGGATGCCGTCTACATCGCCTCAGCCGACAACCACCTTTATGCCTTATCCAAAAAAGGTGATCTCAAGTGGACGTTCACTGCCAAGAACGGTTTATGGGCAACACCCTTTGCTACAGATAAAGCCGTCTACATCCCCTCAATGGATCACTCCCTCTATGCGGTGGATGCGAGTAATGGAAGAGTGCTGTGGTCGGTAGAACTTAATGGGGCGCTCGCCGGAACACCCACTCTCGACAAAGAGACGCTCTACGTCGGCACGTTGAGCGACACGCTCTACGCCCTCAACACTTCAAACGGCAAAGAGAAATGGAAAGTAAAAAGTGATGGCTGGGTCTGGGGCAGCGCAGTGGTTGACGGCAACACTTTGTACTTCGGCGATCTCAAAGGTTCGATCTTCTCGGTGAATTCATCCGAAGGAAAAGTTAACTGGAAACAACAGCTCGGCAGTTCGGTGCGCGGCGCGCCGGTTGTAGTCGGCGACAAATTATTTGTGACTGCCGAAGACGGGTTGGCTTTCGCTTTGAAAACTTCCGACGGCTCGACTCTGTGGAAAAAATCTATTGACGATGAAAACGCCGATCGTCTGTTGGGCAACCCGGTGGTCGTCAACGACTTGGTGGTGATCGCTCCCATTTACGCCAAGAACTGGTTGTATGCTTTGAACATTAATGATGGAACCACCAAATGGTTCTTCAAGCCGTAGGATAACACTATGTGGAATACTCTCATCCTATACCCGTTTACGAATGCCCTGCTGTTGCTCTATTCTGTCGTCGGCAACAGCTTTACGCTGGCGATTGTGATCTTCACCGTGTTGATCCGCTTGGTGACGATCCCTCTCACCGTGTGGGCGCAGAAGAATCAACAACGCATGACCGAAATGCAACCGGTGATGAAAGAGATACAAGAGAAATACAAAGATCAGCCGGAGAAACTGCAAGCCGAAATGGCGCGGCTCGGTTTTGGACCAACGACGATGTTGGGCGGCTGTCTGCCGATGCTGTTACAGTTCCCGATCATGATCGGACTCTATCAATCCATCACGCATGTCATGGCGGTCTCACCGTTGACTCTGATCGATCTGTATCACGCCATCTATCCTATATTTCCCAACTTCGATCAGTTGATCCCGGTTAACAATCATTTCTTTTGGTTGAACTTGGCATTGCCCGATCCCTATTATGTATTGCCGGCGCTGGTGGTCGCCACCACTTGGCTCTCGCAACAGATGGTGACACCCGCTCCCACAGGTGACGGCGGACAAGCGGCGGAGATGGCGCGCAGTATGAGCTTAAGCACGACGGTTGTTTTTGGGTTTATGTCGTTGCAATTCGCTTCCGGTTTGTCAATCTACTTCGTGGTATCGAATCTGGCGACTGCCATACAATATGCTTGGACGAATGAGTATCAGCGCAAACGCATCATCGCCTTCTTGAAGCGCGAGCCACTGCCCAAACCCGAAGTGAAAAAAGTGACGACGAGCAAAGGAAGTAAATCCGGCAAGGCGTTGAAGGCAGGCGCGAAGAAGTAGATCGCGTATCGCGGATGGCGTATCGCGTATCGCATATTGCGTATCGCGTATCGCGTATCGCGGATGGCGTATCGCATATTGCGTATTCGTAACAACGGAATACGCAATACGTATCACGTATCACCTATCACCTATCACGCATCACGTATCACGTATCACGTATCACGCATCACGCATCACCTATCACCTATCACGTATCACGTATTTACTCTATGTCTGATAACCGCACCTTCATCGAAACAATTGCGCCCACGGTGGATGAAGCCATCGCCGACGGGCTGCGCGAACTCGGCGTGAGTCGGGACGCGGTAGAAATAGAAGTATTAGATCAAGGCGACTCTATAGAAGATCGTCGGGCGCGGGTGCGGCTCTCCGTTAAACCTGAAGGACAGCCTGAAGACCCAACCTTACAAGTGGGACGTCAAGTATTACAAGACTTGTTGAGCAAGATGCGCTTACAGGCTCACATCGTCGCTCAATGGGGCGAAGCGACGGAGGGTGAGGAGCGCCCGCTTCTGCTTGATGTAGAGGGCGATGATCTCAGTTTATTAATTGGTCGGCGCGGCGAAACGTTGGCGGCGTTACAATACATCGTGCGGTTGATCGTCAATAAGCAGTTGAATACGATAACGAACATCATCGTAGATGTTGAGAGCTATAAAAGCCGACGCGAAGAACAATTGAAGCGCGTTGCACAACGGCTGGCAGAGCAAGCGACGCAACAACGGCGCACCCTGTCGCTCGAACCGATGCCAGCCAACGAGCGGCGGATTATCCACATCACACTGCGCGATCACCCCGATGTGATCACTGAAAGCGTGGGAGTGGGTGAGTTTCGCAAAGTGACCATCGTTCCCAAGAAAAAATAGGTGACTACTCAGCGTCATTGCGAGGAGCGTTCTTCGCGACGAAGCAATCTCATGGCGCGGCCGAGATTGCTTCGCAAAGTGCGCTCGCATGACGAATCGGCTGAGCAGTTACAAAAATAACCCGCATCAAAAAGACTTCCGAAGTCTCTCAGACTTCGGAAGTCTTTTTTTGTTGCAAGTGGCTTACAGAGAGTTCGGCTCGGTAATTGCTTTGCAATGCTCTCTGCCGACGGTGGATGTTAGAATAATTTCCACTGAACATCTATGACCGAAGAAAAAAAGCTGGTGATGTATATTGAGGACAATCTGGATAATCGCACGCTCGTCGTGCGGGTGCTGGCGGCAGAAGGGTACGACATCGTCACCGCTAGCGACGCGAAAGAAGGGTTGTCACTGATAAAAAATATGCGCCCCGCCGTAATCTTAATTGACATCAACATGCCAGAGATTGACGGGTTTGCCCTCACCGCAAAATTACGCAAGATGAAACATCTCGACGGTGTTCCGGTGGTCGCCATCACAGCCAACGTGATGAAAGGTGATCGCGAAAAGACCTTTGCCGCCGGTTGCGACGGATACATCCAAAAACCGATCAACGTCGATCTGCTCCCCCAACAGATAGCAAAATTTATCAAAGAGGCACACACACCATGATCGCCAATTCTCCTGACAACCCACCGGTCAACCTCAAACGCAAATCGGTCCATCCCAAAGACGCGACGATTCTGATCGTTGAGGACAATCCATCGAACTTTGTTTTGATGGCGCGTATGCTCGCCTATATGGGTGTGCAGCGTTGCGAATGGAAAACCTCTGGCTGGCAGGTAGTCGAATTCGCCGACACCCTGCCCCAAGTCTATTTAATTTTGATGGACATCCGCTTGCCCTACGAAGACGGTTACGCCGCGTTGAAAAAATTGCGCGATCATCCGCGCTTGACTGACACCATGGTCGTGGCGGTCACCGCCGAAGCCAGCTCGGAACAAATGGCAAAAGCTCGCGCGGCGGGTTTCGATGGCTTCATCGGCAAGCCGCTCGACCCGGATAAGTTTCCCGATCAAATAACCCGGATGCTGCGCGGTGAAGAAGTGTGGGAACTCGGAACGCCTTAATACCTCGCGCGCCTCATCTGCCGCTCAAAACTGATTGCAGAGTGAGTTGCCATGTCGGATTCCATTACCACTCCCCTCAGCCGAGTCGTGCGCCCCTCGCGCAACCCGATCATTTGGATCGGGCTTGTTATTTTAGTGAGCCTGATCGCCGAAGGCTTGCTCGTCGCCAATTATTTTCAACTGACGCCAACCGTCCAACAAAACTTCGCGCCCGATTCGAAACTCCTGCTTAACGTCATTTCAATAGGGTGTGTTTCATTTGAGTTGAGACAAATTCAAGAAGCCAAAGGCAGTTGATGGTAGGCGCTTTGGCTGTTTGAAATAAACGGTTCAGAGATAGGCGCATGCAATCGAATCATTTTAAC
>Ga0163199_1001269_pt1 | contig 15746 bp, 12 predicted proteins | sample PL_2010_150m_FD_113537 | JGI IMG/M metagenome (GOLD analysis project Ga0163199, IMG submission 113537) | Freshwater microbial communities from Powell Lake, British Columbia, Canada to study Microbial Dark Matter (Phase II) - PL_2010_150m | ecosystem: Environmental > Aquatic > Freshwater > Lake ... | reverse complement strand
GGGTAGTGCGCATGGGGGATGCCACAATGACCAAATTGCCGGTCATGGAGCGGGTGATTGATTATCCCTTTACGGAGGAAAAAAGTGCCCTCATGGATATGTACTTGATCAGTCAGTGTCGCGCTTATATTGGCATGATCTCTGGAATATATAATGTGGCTGAATTATTTCAGCGCCCGATGATCACAATGAATCTGAATAATTGGATGTTTGGCCCCCCTCCGAAGAAAGGCGACATGGCTATATTCAAGCATGTATATTCAAAGTCAAGAAACCGATTCCTTTCCGTTCGTGAATGGCTTGCAGAGCCGTGGGGTGCAGTATCATGGTCCCACAAGATTGGGGATGATTACGTGTTTTATGAAAACACCCCCGATGAATTGAGGGAAGTAGTTAAAGAATTTTTTGATCGTGGTGACAACTGGGAGCCAACGCCATTGCAATGCCAGTTCGCCGAACTTCGGGTTCGCCGAGGGAAGGAGATCATAGGCAAGGTGATGTTTTCTGCCGACGATGTCACGCCATACTACCGCAGAGATGTTGTTAATTATGATTTGGTAGAACGTTATCGATTGGCTTCACGTCTGGATTCAGCAGTCGGAATGTTGGGAACAAAATTCCTACAGCAAAATTGGAAATTTGACATAACGGATGAGAAACTTGCGGAACAATATGGTTGCGTCAAATAGTCTCATGTTACTGGGCTATTGTTTGCTGTTAAAATCTAAATGGATATTAGGAGCCGCACACATGGGATGTTCCGACATCATTGCCTTCCTCAAAGTGAGGCGGTTGCCCTCTGAGCTTGCGTCGCCCCCCAAAACTGCCGGGGAGAAACTTTCTTCCGAAGCTTCAAGGGGGACATCAGCGGATATAAATTTGATCGGGACGATGCCAATGCCCGGTAAGATATTTATCGACACCAATATCGTCATTTACGCGCTCGTCCAAGCCGCCACCAAAGCACACCTTGCCTCAAACAGCCAAGAGATTAAAGGGCATTTGCGTATCGTCAACCCGTTTGTTTGACCGTATCTAAATAGGTTGTCAGCCAGCTCGAGAATAGTCGGCTATCGCAACCATTGACCGAAGCTGATTTTGTGATAATCCGGGTGCCCAGAAACTGTTATGTCTAGATTTCCACAGCAGCGAGCTAATACTGATCCCGTACTCTCCCGTTTGCTATGGCGTCTCTGGTGTCACCTTAGCCGACATCGCCGGTTACAGTTTGGTTTGATACTGCTCTTGATGCTCGTCAGTGCATTTGCAGAGATGGTAAGTCTTGGCGCTGTAGTTCCTTTCTTGGGTATTCTTATCACTCCCGACAGAGTGTTTAGCCAACCTATGGTGGCTAGTGTGGCGAGGATATTTGGTATTGCTTCACCTGCCGAATTGCTGTTTCCCCTGTCTGTTGCATTTGCCGGTGCCGCAATGGTTTCTGGCGGAATTCGAATGCTTTTGCTGTGGGGTAGTACTAGGTTGGCATATGCAAGCGGCTCTGATCTTAGTATTGACATATATCGTCGAACTCTCTATCAGCCCTACCAAGTACATTTAGCCCGTAACAGTAATGAGGTGAGTAGTATCCTCGACTACAAGGTGGGTTACGCCGTCAATGTTCTACTTCAGATGTTGTATCTCACTAGTTCAATGGTGCTGATAATTGCTTTGATGATGGCATTGCTTGCCATTGATGCGGTAGTTGCTTCTGCGGCTGCGGTTGGTTTTGGAACCAGCTATGTGCTGATTGCTTGGATATTACGCAAGCGATTAGGCAATAACGCACAATGTATTGCTAGGGAAACTACTCGAGTAATCAAAGCTGCGCAGGAGGGGCTAGGAGGTATTCGTGATGTGTTGCTGGATGGGACCCAGCCATTTTTTTGCAGCGTTTACAGGCAGGCTGATTATCCATTACGGTTGGCTCTAGGTAACAACCTCTTTATCGGCGGAAGCCCTCGTTTCATCATGGAAACCTTGGGCATCGTGTTGATTGTTATTCTAGCCTATAACCTTAGCCAGCAAGCTGGTGGCATTGCTTCATACATGCCCGTACTTGGTGCACTGGCACTGGGCGCGCAACGATTGCTACCGTCTTTACAGCAGAGCTATGCTGCCTGGAGCAGTATTCTCGGCAGCCAAACTATCTTGGAAGAAACGCTGGAATTCCTTGATCAACCACTGCCCTCGGCGGCGTACCAGCCAGTCCCCCCTCCGTTGCAATTTCAGGAGGCCATTCACTTTGATGCGGTGCATTTTCGTTATGGTAGTGACACCCCTTGGGTGTTGGATGGTTTCAATCTGAGTATCACAAAGGGCGCCAGGATCGGCATTGTAGGGGGAACGGGTAGTGGCAAAAGCACCATGCTCGACCTGTTGATGGGACTGATGGAGCCATCACAGGGGGCGATATTGGTGGATGGGGTGCCGATCAGTGGTGAAAGATTGCGGGCATGGCAAAGAACCATTGCTCATGTGCCGCAAAGTATTTATCTGGCGGATACCACCTTGGCCGAAAACATTGCTTTCGGCGTGCCGCAAGAAGAAATCGACATGGCGCGGGTGCGTCAGGCTGCTCGTCAGGCAAGAATTGCGGACTTCGTCGAGAGTCGTGCGGAGGGTTACAACATTTTTGTTGGCGAGCGAGGCGTTCGTCTTTCGGGCGGTCAGCGCCAACGCGTTGGTATCGCCAGGGCGCTGTACAAGCAGGCCACCGTTCTGGTGTTTGACGAGGCCACCAGTGCTCTCGATAATGCCACCGAACAAGAGGTGATGAATGCCATTGACGGACTGGATCGGGATCTTACAATCATAATTGTTGCCCACAGGCTCACCACCGTGAAACGGTGCGACAGTATCGTCGAGCTCTGTAACGGCCAAGTGGTGGCGCAAGGTACTTACGAGCATCTGTTGGAGTGTAGCTTGAGTTTCCGCAAAATGGCTATGGCGGCTGAATAGCAAACTTGACTAGAACGTTTTGCTATTCGCTGTAATTTTAAGAGATCAAAGTTGCATATGCGTGCATTTAACGGTTGTACAGAAAGGCATCTAATGCGGTTTTTTGATGTAAATAATAAATTCAGGCACATCTTGATTCTGGAATCCAAGGATTGGTGGGAAAATTGCTGTGATTACTTTGATCCTGCTAGAGACCTTGTGCTGACCTATGATTTTGGCCTTAAACTGGAAGTTGATCGCTTGGGTGGGCAAGCTTTTTACATCGATCACCTCGCCGAAAAGCAGGTTATGCAGGAAAACAATTTCCTGATCTACCAGTTTTTTCGGGACTGGCATTTGGATATGGAAGGCAAAGATATTTTCACTCATCGTGGAGTTTCATTCGGGTTCGCCTTTCGTCTAGAGATATGGAACGATTTCGTTTTTTATGTCAGGAATCGAATCTGCTTGGATAGACTCAGGGAATTGCACTTTGAAAAAATATTTGCCGGGACTCAACTTGGATTAGTAGAGGGTATTCTTGAGGAAATGAGGCTTCCATTTTCTTCCATTTGGCCGAATGGCAAGGGAAGCCAAACCACTTACTATTTCCCCATACATCAGTGGATGGATGAGAAAGTTCGGCACCATGGAATCCGCGGGGTTAAATATCGGCTTAGGGATATGGCTAGTACCATGCAGGGGACATTGATGTCGTGGGTCGATCGTCTGTCGGGATGGCGGAATGGCAGGCCTGCCATTTTTGTTCAGGTATACCACCCAACCCGCAAACTTGTGCAGCGACTCTATCGGGATTCTAAGGTGCGATTGGTACTTGCCACATTTTCAAGGAGTCCAGGGTGGTTTAGGTATATTCCGGTTTGGGGGCGTGTGGGAAAGTATCAAGGCGAGGCAAAGACCTTGATGCAGGATTTTCGTGCGAAACGCTGCTCAAAATTAGTTTTATTTAATGGCGTTGATGTATCAGATAGTGTTTATCAACTTATTGATGAGCGCATTTCAAGTCGAATTGCAGAAACATTGCGGGTGCTGGATTGTGTGATTCGCTATCTGGACAGGAATCCAGTCCAGCTGGCGGTGTTGACCTCTAATATTGGTCAGATTAATACGTTGGTAGATTGTGTATGCAAAACTAGGGGCATTCCCAGCTACCTGATCATCAATGGCATGATGTCGGGTGCTTTCTTGGACGAAGGCAAATACGCAAGCGTAATTAACGCCTACTCTACCAGTATAAAAGAACACTATTTCCGAGGGATGGATAATATTGTCTGCCTTGGAGACCCCCGCATGGATCAATATGTGTGGGAATATCGACCTCGCTTAATTAATAGAGAGGCTCCGACCGTGATGATCGGGACTTCTGCCCATAGCATCGTAGACTTGAACTCTTACCTTGCTGTGGAATTCGATTTTATGTACGACATCCTATCGGCCTTGCGGATTGTCAAAGAACAGGGGGTGCAACTTCGAATCGTGCTCAAGGTGAGGGCCAATGGTTACCGTGAGCAGTATCAAGAGTTCGTGCAGGCGTTTTTTCCAGCGATGGTGGACGAAATCCTGGATACAGTTCCATTCAGCAGTGTGTTGGAAAAGACGGACTTTTATATTTCCCTATATTCCCAGACACTCTTTGAGGCATCATGTTTAGGTATTCCTTGCCTGTATTATAGGAATGATTGCGAGATTATTGATCCTCCCTTCGATGGTAACTCGGAGCTTGTGACGGTTGATAATATAGATGACCTAGTGAAAGCTATTGCTGACTTTCGTTCTGGACATGCACGTTATGATGCTTTTCTGCAAAGATCAGTAATGGAAAAATATATTGGTCCTTTGGATGGAAGAAACTTGGAAAGGAACCTGAATTTTATCTACGATTTTCTGAAGCAGAACAAAGTGGAGACTGTTAAGTGACTTCGCTCGCTGCATGGATCAAGAAAATCATCCGTGAGCAGCGTTTGCGCAAACGTTTCCCGCATAGTGTATTTTATTCAGGGGCCATGGCAGATAAAGGTAGCTTTCTTGGGAAGTATTCCGTGCTGTTCCGCAATGTGTCTCTCTTCGACTCGTTGTTAGGTGCCTATAGTTATGTACAGTCCGATTCGATTATCAGCAATGCAGAAATCGGCCCATTTTGTTCTATTGCGGGTAATGTCAACATAGGGCTTGGCGTACATCCAACTTTTATGGTCAGCATGAGTCCAGTATTTTACGACAACAGGCAGCCATTGCCGAAATTTTTCACAAAATATCAGTTGTTTACGAATATTCGTCCTAGGACAGTTATTGGTGCCGATGTCTGGATCGGTCAGGGGGTAATGGTAAAGGCTGGCGTCAGAATCGGCACAGGGGCAGTGCTTGGTGCGGGTTCGATAGTGACCAGGGATATTCCTTCTTATGCCATTGCCGCCGGTAATCCTTGTCGCCCAATCCGTTTGCGCTTCTCAGATGAGGTATGTCAGAAGTTGCTTGACTCGCAGTGGTGGGAATTCAACGAAACGAAGCTGGCGAAGTTGGCTCCATTTTTTTCTGACCCGGTGTCTTTTTTAGCCGAGATGGAGCGAAGCAGTTGAGAAAAATACATACTCGAATAATAACCAAACTTTGGCAGTTTTGGTTTGCGCTGATCTATGGGCCATTATTCAAGTTGATTGGCCGTAGTACATTTTTGTTTCGTCCATTTCGAATTGATGGTGCTGAGGGGATCGAAGTTGGGCAAAAAACCGTTATGCAACGTGGAAATTGGTTGTATTGCTGTGGTATTGATAATGTTCCAGCTTCCTTGAAAATTGGGATGGGGTGTGTCTTTGGATACAACAACCATATCACGGCTGTGCGCGATGTTGTGATCGGGGACTTCGTCCTTACAGCCAATAATGTCTATATATCGGACAATTTGCATGGCTATGAAGACATTTCCATGCCGGTCATGTATCAACCGATCCGTTTCAAGAAAGCAGTTTCCATTGGTGATGGCTGTTGGATTGGAGAAAACGTGTGCATTATCGGTGCCCGTATTGGAAAGAACTGTGTGATTGGGGCAAACGCGGTGGTTACCCATGATATTCCTGACTATTCGGTGGCCGTTGGTATACCAGCAGTTGTAATCAGGCAATTCGATCAAAATATGCAAAAGTGGATTGATATCCGTAATTCCATTACATGAAAAAGAATATTTTAATCACTGGTGGAGCGGGTTTTATCGGATCAAATTTGGCAAATCATCTGATTTCCTCTGGCCATTACGTTAGGGTGCTGGATAACCTGTCGCCCCAGATTCATGGATCAGAGCCTGAGTTCTCGCCGCTTTTTCTGGCCTTACATGATGATGTTGAATTTGTGCGTGGTAGTGTGACCAGCCGGGATGATCTGATGAAGGCTTTGCCGGGAATAGATACGGTCGTGCATCTGGCGGCTGAGACGGGTACCGGGCAATCCATGTATGCCATCCAGCATTACTCTGATGTAAATATCGGGGGAACCGCACTACTGCTGGATTTAATCGCCAACGTGCCATTCCCAATCCGTAAAATCGTGGTGGCTTCTTCCCGCGCTGTTTATGGCGAGGGTAAGTATTTTTGTGGCACGCACGGTTATGTTTATCCGGCTTCGCGTTCCTTCGAAGACATGGAAAAGGGTGATTTCACTATTCATTGTCCTCTATGCAGCATCCCGGCAGAGATGGTGCATACAGATGAGGAAACTCCTGTATGCCCAGCTTCCGTGTATGGGATCACAAAGCTGACACAGGAGCAGCTGGTACTTACGGTCGGCAAGGCTCTCGGGATTTCGGCATTGGCTTTTCGCTATCAGAATGTGTATGGTCCGGGCCAATCCCTTTCTAATCCATACACCGGCATTCTCTCGATTTTTTCAACGAGGCTCCGCAATGGAAGTAGCATTAACATTTTTGAGGACGGTAAGGAGAGTAGGGACTTTGTGTTCATTGATGATGCTATTGCTGCGACGGTAAAGGGCATTGAACATGAGGGAGCATTGGTGGATGTGTTCAATGTTGGTTCGGGTGTGGCGACCGATGTATTGACGATCGCTAATACCCTGCAAGTGTTGTTGGGTGCAACAGTGCCTATCGAGATTTCCGGGCAATTTCGTTTGGGCGATATTCGTCACAATGTTGCCGATCTTACGAGAGTGCGAGCCGTCCTTGGATTTGAGCCGTCTGTCTCTATCGAAGAAGGCCTCCTTCGGTTCGTATCATGGGTCAAGGGCGAGCAGATTCAGACTGATCGCTATGAAGAGAGCCTCCGAGAGCTCAGAGCGAAAGGGCTGTTCAAGTGAACGTTGCTGTGAAGCACGGGTTAGTCAGTGTGGTGGTGGCCAGCTACAATCATGCCGAGTTCCTTGCTCAACGGATGGAAAGCCTGATCAGGCAGACCTATCAGGATATAGAAATTCTAGTCATTGATGATTGCTCTTCGGACAATAGTCTCGAGGTGCTTCGCAAATATCAGTCGCACCACAAGGTAAAACTAGTGATCCGTGAAAAAAATGGTGGCTGGGTGACAGTGAGTAACCAAGGTGTCGAAATGTCGACTGGTGAATTCATCATTTTTGCAAATTGTGATGATGACTGCGATCCACACATGATTGAACGTCTGGTCAACGGGATGAAAGCAAACCCTACTGCGGGAATTGCATTTTGTCGCAGCTTATTAGTAGATGAGCATGATCGTACGTTGGGTGAAGATTTTGCTATAAGAGAACCGTTATTTCGTGCGAGATGTTCTACGGACACTTTGCTGACTCAGCATGAGATGAGCCGTTTCTTGTTGTATTCATGTGTCATTCCTAATCTAAGCGCGGCCTTAATTCGAAGAGAGTGCTTTAAGTCGGTAGGTAAGCTATCGCCAGACTATCGGGTATGCAGTGACTGGGATTTGTTTTTCCGAATCGTGACCAGATATGACGTTGCCTATATTGCGGAACCTTTGAACCGGTTTCGGCAACACAAGACTACCATACGTAGCGTTACCAAGGGGCGCGTAAACTATGAGGAGATATTCCGTTTGCTGCTTGGACAGATCAGGTTGCAGGATTTAACTTTTTCCGAGCGTTGTTGTTTTCGTACACGTGTTATGTATCTTTGGGGTACTCATCTATTTTCTCAACCGTGGGTTGGGTTGCGCAACTTCCCTTATCACCTAAACAGGATTTTCCAATTAGACCCACTCGCTTTGGTGTTTTTTATGCCTGGTTTGGTATTGGGCGTTTACAAGATTGCCGGGAAGGTTCTTAATAGGCTGAATTGTGTTAACGGGGTGTGATTGAACGTTTTTTCAAAAAGTGTAGCGACGTCTACACCTGCGGGATATTTCAACTGGGGGGCTATGCTATTAATAGATAAAGTTGTTGTTGTTACAGGTGGCGCTGGTATTCTCGGTAGGCAGTTCTGTGCTGTAGTTGCTGAGCAGGGTGGCGTCGCAGTGGTGGCTGATATTGAAGTAGAGGCTGCTGAATGTGTAGCAAGGGAAATCGTGTCAACCTATCCGGGGTGTGCCGAAGCTGTATCTTTGGATATTACAAATCAAGCATCCGTGAGTGCACTTGTCGCAGGGCTTCGGCAAAGATATGGCCGCATTGACGCGATAGTGAACAACGCCTATCCGCGGAACCGCAACTATGGCAAAAAGTTGGAAGACGTGACCTATGAGAGTTTTTGCGAGAACGTTAGTTTGCACCTAGGCGGCTATTTTTTGATGGCGCAGCAGTTTGGCATATTCTTCTGTGAGCAAGGTTTTGGAAATATCGTCAATATGTCTTCAATTTATGGAACGATGCCACCGCGTTTTGATATTTATACAGACACGCACATGACCATGCCGGTGGAATATGCTGCTATTAAATCGGCGGTCATCCAGCTTACTCGCTACTTTGCGCAATATTTTAAGGGCAATGGCATAAGGGTGAATTGCCTGAGTCCCGGCGGAATATTGGATGGACAGCCTGAATCTTTTCTCCAAGGGTACAATGCCCACTGTAATAGCAAAGGAATGCTTAGTCCACAAGACGTAAGTGGCAGCCTGCTGTTTTTGTTGGCAGATGCATCCCAGCACATCACCGGACAAAATCTTATAGTGGACGATGGGTTTTCCCTGTGAAGGAGTTAGTTAAACATTTCGTAAGTGATTCGGGGGATTGATTGGAGCATGAATGATCCGGATTTTTCCCGTTATTTTGTGCCCCTGTGACGGATTGTCTAATTATGCAAAATATCCTGGCCTGCCCTATGTGCCATGGCAAGCTTCTTGAGCTTGGTTGTGCTTCCTGCAACGTCACCTACAAAAGAAATAATGGCATTCCCTCCTTTATTTGCCGTGAAATGTATTCATCGGATGAAGTATATACAGAAGCTCTCCATATAATTGATTTTTGGGGGAATGGTTGGGAAAAAAGGCTGGCGGAGCCGGATCACATGCCTTGGTTTGTGTGTGATCGTGAAACTTTAATAAAGTATATTGAAAAAGATATCGAGTTTCAAAAAGATGTTGATTCTGTTATGGCCGTAGACCTCCCTTTGGATTCGCTTAAAAACAAGATGGCACTTAATATCGGTTGTGGGGCTGGCGCTGAGGCAGCGTTGCTGACCTATGGTGGGGCAAATTGCATTGCTATGGATATCACGTCCCAAGCTGCGCGGGCAGCAGAATATTTTATTCATAAAATTGGCGGTGACGGAATCGGAATACAAGCCGACACTAGGTTCATCCCCTTGGAAAGCTCGTCAGTTGATGTGGTGTATTCAAGTGGCGTTCTGCACCATTCGCCAAAAATCGCACAGTCTATTTCGGAGATATACCGTGTATTAAAGCCTGGTGGAAAGGCTTACATCATGCTTTATGCGACCTGGTCAGTTATGTTTGTTCAAATGCGGCTGATGCTATCCATGGGGGAAAAGGCGTGGGAAACAGGGGACAGAAAAAATCCACACACCACAACATTTTCCAAAAGCGAATGCAGGAACATGTTTTCCCAGTTCAATAATGTGCGGATCAGAAAGACGGGGGGAAACCTGAAATACATAAAAATACTTGGGAAGTATATGCCCGCATCTCTGGATCGTTTCCTATCTCCCTATTTAGGCCCTTGCCTAAACATCGTCGCAGAAAAACCGGATTTATGATCAGGTGGAGTTGCTTGCGCCAAATAGTGCGCTGAGCATGAAATTACTATTCAGGGCGAATTCAATTAGGAGGATCTTGGCGGATTACTCGCTGAGAAAATTTCTCTTGTATGCGGCTTCTCCATTAAATTGGGTGAGCCTGCTCACCTTAAAGCTACAGGAAAAAGAAGAAAAACGCCTATTTTTCAACCATGTTAGCCAATGGCAAAGCACAAGCGTGCCGCGCTCTGCTGGACTTCGTTTTATCTTTCATCCTTGGTTACAGACAAACAGAAAACCAATATCCAGATTGATCCGTGACGAATTCGTTGCGGATAGTGAATCTCCTGATCCCGAAATACGAATGCGTTTGGATCGGTTGGGTTGGGTTCTTCAAATAGCAATCCATGATCAGAACAATGCGTGGCAGGCCGTAGGAAAATGGCTGGAAGAAAGATGGAAATACGACTTGGCCTGTCAAGGAAGTTATTCAATTTCTGAAAGACTATCCAACCTGATTCTGTTATGGAATATTCAGGAGCCAGAACCATCCTTGGGTGCAGAAGTACTCCACATGATGGAAAAGGATGCTGACTATCTGCTAGGCAACCTTGAGTATCACGGGGAGCGTGGGACAAACAACCATATCTTAAATAATGCCAGGGCGCTCATACTGACGGGCTCGTTCTCTTTTCTGAATAACCATAGATTCTATGAGGCTGGATGCTGGCTACTCGAAAATCAACTGGCCAAACAGGTGTCCGTAGACGGCGTGGTGCGGGAAGCATCCACGCATTATCAATGGGTCATTACCCGATGGATCATGGAAGTGGGATGCGCTTTTCATACAATGGATCAAGCGCGTTTTCAGCAATTGCGCCCGTTATTGAAAAATATGCTCGATGTCTGCGAGGCCATGCAGTTGGGAAAAGGAGCGGAAATATATCTTCCCCTGATCGGTGATATTTCTCCCGATTTCCCGCCACGCCTGTATGGAGGGATGACCGGGCTTGGTTATGCCCTGGTGGAATGCGGGGAAGAGGGTGGGCCTGCCCCATCGGCTACGGACGGGTTATGGTCTCGATTCTTTGTTGGGCGAACCAAACCCATGCCCTGCAACTGGCAAGCCAAGGATAATAGCTGGGTACGTTTGGCAAACAACAGATGGTCTTTGATGGCGCACTCCGACACGCACACGGATGATAATCGCGCGACGCATGGACATCATGATTTGTTTTCGTTTGAATTGGCTTTTGATGGAATCCCGATTGTTGTTGACTCCGGCAGGAAAAATTATCTGGCCGACCGTGACCATGAAGATGCAGGCGTTCTTGAAGAGTGGCATAACACCATCCTTGTGGACGGCAAAAGAACAGGCTTTGTAGCGAGGGGGTATATGCCGGTCTCCTGGTTGCAAAATATTCGCACTTGCCCTCACGTTGCGGTTGAAGATCAGTGTCTGGACATTCGCCTGGATGCACCGCGCGAGGCGCCGAGAATTTCATGTATACAACGAATTTTGAATTTGGCTGACGAAAAAGTTGTAGTAGTTTCCAATCGAGTAATAAAAAACAATGTGGCCCCAACAAGTGTGAAACTTGTAATGTACGTTATGGGTAACGCTTGTTTGATAAATGGTGGGTTAAAACTGGAAATTGGCGTGCTGGAGTTCATGCTTCGTTGGAAGGGGCTTGGCATCCCGGTACTGCGAAATGCTTTCCGTTATCGCGGATATGGAATTTCAGAAAATTGCACTCGTCTTGAATGGTCTGAGGTCGTTACCGGCAGAGTGTGGGAGTCAAATATCGAAATCATCGCGCTGGAGAAGAAAGAATGATTACGGTTTTGACGACCGTTCGAGATGGAATGCCTTTTATTGCTGAGGCAATCGCTTCGGTTCGTGCGCAGGAATATAAAAACTTTCGGCACTGTGTGGTGGACGATGGCTCATCGGACAGCACGCCTGATTTCCTCAGGCGAGAAGAAAATTGTGATCTCATCGTCGTTCATGGAGAGCCAATGGGTAGGGGGGGGGCGCTTAATTTAGGTGTGGAACACTGCCAAACCGACTTTTTGGCGATACTTGATGCGGATGACGTTGCTTCGCCTTGCTGGCTGGCTGCGATGGTTGAAATCATGGAGAAGAATCGTGATATCGCTGTATTGAGCTGTGGTGGCGTGCTGGAGAAAGAAAAGATGGAAGTTCGCGTAGATGAACCAGTCAAGCCTCGACAGCTTTCACCTGAAATGTTTCTCTACCGCAATCCCGTACATCACTCTGGAGCGTTGATTCGAGTGCAGGATTTACGCGAGGCTGGCGGCTACGATAGGGCTAGGGATTGTCTTTTTGACTACGAGCTTTGGGTGCGTTTGTTGAAACGGGGAAAGCAAATTTGGCGTATCGATAATGGTTTTGTTTTCAAAAGAATTCACTCTGGACAGCATTTTGAAAGGCGGAGGCGGACGCACTATTTGCTGGCTGGTTACCGACTTCGCAGAAGCGTGAGTATTGATCTTCTTGGCGGGCGTGGCGCCATGATTCCCGCTTTGCTTTTTCTTTACGGATTGCTGCCGCAAGGATTTCGGCACTGGATTTACAATCGGAAAAATCTGGAGACGTCGCTCTAATGTGCGGTATTGCAGGCTGGATAGGGCCGGATCTGGATGTCGAGGAAGCCAGAGGCATGATGGCCAGGCTAGCTCATCGGGGGCCGGATGATGGGGGGGAATGGCAGGAGGGGCCTGTCTGGCTAGGCCAGCGTCGCTTGGCGATAATCGACCTTTCGCCTGCTGGAAAGCAACCTATGCATTCCGCTTCAAGACGTTACGTGCTTACCTACAATGGCGAGGTATACAACTATCAGGAAATAATGGCAGAGCTGAAGGAGAAAGGGCATTCTTTCCGGGGACATTCGGATACTGAGGTAATGCTGGCAGCTTTTGACGAATGGGGGGTGGAAGCTGCGCTGCAACAGTTCAATGGTATGTTCGCTTTCGCCGTATGGGATCGTAAAGACCGTTGCTTGTTCCTCGCGCGTGACCGAATTGGAGAAAAGCCGCTTTACTATGCGGAAAAGGGCGGAAATATTGCGTTTGCCTCCGAGCTGTCTGGACTTTGGCAACTATCCTGGTTGGATAAAAGTGTCGACAGGGAGGCTTTGACAGCGTATTTCCGATATTTATGTGTGCCTGCCCCTGCAACGATAGTTCGCGGCGCATGCAAGTTACAGCCCGGGGAGTTTTTCCAATGGAAAGATGGTAAGGGGAAAATTTCAACTTACTGGAATATAAGGCAAGCAGTTGAAAACGGTCTGTCCACCCAGATTGCATTCAATTTTAAGGAGGCGGCAGACGAACTTGAGAATATTCTGCGCGATGCAGTTCGAATTCGCCTTCGCTCGGATGTGCCTTATGGCGCCTTGCTCTCTGGTGGAGTCGATTCCTCTTTAATCGTTACACTTATGCAGCAGGAAGCTAAGCAGCCAATTTCAACATTTACCATTGGGTTTAGCGAAAAGTCACACGATGAATCGGTATTCGCAAGAGCAATCGCCAGCCATATTGGCACCAAACATGCAGAAGAAATCTTTTGTGCAAAAGATGTGATTGAACTGGTGCCAAAAATAGCATCACTTCATGATGAACCTTTCGCAGATGGTAGTAGCATCCCTACTTTTTTGCTGGCACGGTTTGCGCGCAATCATGTAAAGGTGGTTCTTTCAGGAGATGGTGGCGATGAGCTTTTTGGTGGTTATCCAAGATATTTTTGGGCAGGACGTATTGAGAGGTTACGTCGTTGGCTGACGCCAACAGGTGCTTCTTTGTTGGCGCGCATTGTTGGAAGAATCCCCGCAACTCTTTGGAATAATACAGATCGCATTATTTTTTCTGGGAAGTTGGGAGGATCAGATGGTCTCGCATCTCGGGTGCAACGCTTTGGTGAGTATCTCGTGTGCCCGCCTACAGATGTATATAACTCGATTATCTCCGCATGGAAGCAACCTTCTGAAATTCTTTTGAGGGAATATCAGGAGAACCAAGAGTTGTCCCCCAATTTGGAACGCTATTCCGACTTGCCTTGGGCCGTTAGCATGATGGCGCTAGATCAAGAGAATTATTTGCCGAATGACATCCTGACTAAAGTGGATCGAGCCTCTATGTCTGTGGCTTTGGAGGCACGCGTTCCGATGCTTGATCATCGTTTGTTGGAGTGGGCTTGGCGATTGCCTCTGCGATACAAGTTAAGTGACCATGGCGATATGGGGAAACTGATTTTGAGGGAGGTATTATATCGGTATGTTCCACGCGAACTTATTGAACGACCAAAAATGGGATTTGGAATGCCGATTGGTAAATGGCTGAAGAAAGAGCTACGTGACTGGGCCGAAGAAATGCTGACACCAAGTAGGCTGGTGGGTGTTGGATTGAATCCAAAAACTGTTCTTCGTGTATGGCATGAACATCTATCTGGAAAAAATCGCCTCCCGGAAATCTGGACGGTACTGATGTGGATTCAGTGGCAGGAAAAATGGAAGGCGAGCATGTGATTGGATTGTTTGACAGTTATCGGTTTTGTATTGAAGTAATACAAGAATACGCGTGTCACTACACTGACTGTCCCCGTCACCAATGTGAAGGTATTTTGTTGTTCATACTAGCATTTCCTCTGCAAAATTTAACCCTATGTGCGGTTTCGCCGGTTTTCTCAATCTAAATGGTGGTTTCCACGGCGACAGCGCGCGCGGCGTCGCAGCCGCCATGGCCGCTGCGTTACGTCATCGCGGCCCTGACGACGAAGGTGTGTGGCTTGATGAGTATGTTGGCATCGCCTTGTCACACCGTCGCCTCGCCATTCTCGACCTTTCCCCGGAAGGCCACCAGCCGATGGTTTCCGCTTGCGGTCGCTATGTCATCGCGTTCAACGGGGAAATCTATAATCACCAAGCGTTGCGCAAAGAATTGGAGCTTGCACCGCTCGCCGGTGAAGAGCAGGGGGCCATACTCTGGCGCGGCCATTCCGACACCGAGACGATCCTGGCCGCTATTGCGTGTTGGGGACTGGAAGCAGCGCTCCAGCGCTTTGTCGGCATGTTCGCCTTCGCTTTGTGGGATCGCCAGGAGCGTGCACTGCATCTGGCGCGTGACCGTTTCGGCGAAAAGCCGCTGTATTACGGACGCATGGGCAACGCCTTCCTGTTCGGCTCGGAACTCAAGGCGCTACAGCAGCATCCGGCTTGGCGCGGCGAAATTGATCGCAACGTGCTGGCCTTGTACATGCGTCACAATCACGTACCCGCCCCCTATTCGATTTACAAAGGGATTAACCAGCTTGTTCCCGGCACGCTGCTGACGCTCGGCGCGGAGAGCTGGGGCGAGGCGGTTCCCCGGCCGTACTGGTCAGCCCGGAAAATGGCGGAGAGCGGCAGCACCCGGCCCTTCGCCGGGAGCGAAGGCGAGGTGGTCGAGACGCTCGACGGCCTGCTGCGCGGCGCGATTCGAGGCCAGATGATGGCCGACGTGCCGCTCGGTGCGTTCCTTTCCGGTGGCGTGGATTCGTCGCTGGTGGTCGCGTTGATGCAGGCGCAAAGCAGCCGTCCGGTAAAAACCTTCACCATCGGCTTCAGCGAGGCACAGTACAACGAAGCGGAATACGCTAAAGCCGTGG
>Ga0163199_1001268_pt1 | contig 15753 bp, 11 predicted proteins | sample PL_2010_150m_FD_113537 | JGI IMG/M metagenome (GOLD analysis project Ga0163199, IMG submission 113537) | Freshwater microbial communities from Powell Lake, British Columbia, Canada to study Microbial Dark Matter (Phase II) - PL_2010_150m | ecosystem: Environmental > Aquatic > Freshwater > Lake ... | reverse complement strand
GTCCTATATGTACAATTATGGATACGGATATCCTGCTAAGGCACAAACGACTGTTGCCAAATTGAACCTGTCGCACAATCCTTGTGATGAGTGTCCGGGTTGCACAGTTGCCTGCCCCAACGGATTCGATGTGAGGGAGCGCATTACAGACATTGCACGTATCAAAATGGTGCCGGCTAATTTTCTGGTATGAGAAAGATATTTTTGCTGAGTCTGATCTTGTTTCCATTGAGTATCTGTGCCCAGGGAGTCACCTTCCCTACGCTTAACGGCTGGAAAAGCGATGGAAAGGTGCAGGTTTTCAACAAAGACAATTTGTATGAGCACATTGACGGCGCCGCTGAATTTTACCTCAGCTACGGTTTTGAATCTTTGCAGGTAGCAAGCTGGAAGAGTGATGGATCCGAGTTGACCGTTGAGGTTTACGATCATGGAGATCCGCTTCATGCCTTTGGAATCTACAGTATTGAAAGATCTGCAAAAGCTGAAACAGGTCCTATCGGTCTTGAAGGATACAGCGATGCGGCCACTTTGAATTTTGTAACCGGGAAGTTTTACGTGAAAATCAACAGCACCCAGATCGAAAAGGTGGCTGGATTTTCGTTGAAATCTTTTGCTACAGCGTTCGCCAAAACTTTGTGTTCAAATCCGGAATATCCCAAAGTAATTGGGCTGTTTCCAAAAGAAAATCTCCAGCCAAATACCTGCCAGTATATTCCAACCGAGTTTATGGGATTGGGTTTTTTGGGCTCAGCGGTAAGGGCAAAATACAGTTTGAATGGGGCTGAAGTGACTATTTTTATCTTAGAGAGAGCCAATCGGGCAGAGGTGGAGAAGATGGTTCTCAAGTACATCTCATATGCGGAGGACAAAATCAAAAAAGTGGCTGAAGGAGATTTTAGTTTGAAGGATCCATTTAACGGAACCGTTTGTTTGAGGTGGAAGGGGAACTATCTGCTGGGCGCAACGGGTTTTTCCGATCAGAAAAGTGTGACAAGTTTGCTGGATCAGATTTCGGGCAAGCTATAATTTGCATGCAAAACGAACAACTATTGAATGGCTTTGGCACGCTCAAGGCCATTTTTTTTGATATGGATGGGGTCATTTATGATTCGATGGGAAATCATTCTGTCGCCTGGAGCAACGCCTTTGCCCATCTTGGATGGTATTTTCCGCTGGAACAGGTCTATCTGAACGAAGGAAGGACCGGATCATCGACCATTCATCTGTTGTACAAGGAGAAGTTGGGGAGGTTGGCAACCCATGACGAGATTGGCCTAATCTATGAAAAAAAAACTGAATTGTTTGACGGGATGGCCAAGCCCAAACCCCTACCGGGAATCTCCGGGTTGATGGAAAAGGCAAAGAGAGCGGGATTAGAAATTTGGATAGTCACCGGTTCTGGTCAGGCCCAGTTGCTGGAAGAGTTATGTGCTGATTTTTTTGGATTGATAGAAAAAGGAAAGATCATATCGGGTTTCGATGTAAAACAAGGCAAACCCCATCCCGAGCCTTATCTGACGGCATTGGCCCGGTCGGGATTTCAAGCTGATCAGGTAGTGGTTATTGAGAACGCCCCATTGGGAATAGAAGCCGCAAAGGCCGCTGGCATTTATACCATTGCCATCAATACCGGAATTCTTGCTGACGAAATATTGTGGAAGTCGGGTGCGGATACGGTGGTGAAGGAGGTTGAGGAGTTAGAGAAGATAATTTTTCGTAAGTGACTAAAGTGAGCTAAAGTACTTCGCACAAACTAATATTTGTACGGAGTACTTTAGCTCACTTTAGTCACTTTAGTTCACTCCTTATTTCAACTCCTCCAGCATGGCTTTGATATTCTTGTGAATTAGGGGAGCAGTTTCAGGTCCAAGTGAGTTAACTTCTCCGTAAGGGCGGCTGTCACGTCCATAGGTATACGGAGCTTTTGCATCCCATTGACTTTTGGGCACGATGTATCCAATTTCGTCGTTGGCAAGGCCAAACATGAACTTATATTTTCCGGGCATCAACTCCCTGAGGGGAGGTACTTCTACCGGTGAAATTTTAAAATCCTGTCCTTCAGGAGCTTCAACTCCTCCATTTAAAATCTCCGGATACAACTCTCCCGGTATGGTGATCATCGAAATCGGTCCGATCTTTATGACAGCGAGTTCCGATTTCATCTTCATCCAACCAGAGGTTCCCCTTTTCATGACTCCAAGGATGGCAGCCAGTTTGAACATTGTGTTGTCGAGTGGAAACAGGATTGTTTTTGCCACGATGGAAATGGAAGCGGAGTCGATCACCTCTTCCGGTTTTGCCATTGCCTGAAGTGCCAGGTTGGCCATCTGTTTACCCTGAGCTGCCGCTTTTTCGAAAGTAGGAGCTTTGAATTCTTCACCCGAGAACGGGTCTTTTATGGTTAATCTCGGATGGGTGGTCATCAATCCTCCAACGGCAGCACTTGCGTAGACAGCTACACCGCCAACACCCGGTCTCATCAGACTATCCTTGCTGAAGACTCCTTTTTCGATTCCTTCGCGAACAAAATGCGGAAAATCGGAGGTTAGCAGCAGGTTATCGCTCCAGAGTGTTTCGGGGTGGTCGCCATAGGAGATCAGGGTTCCTAGTGTTTTGTTTGTCTCTTTGTCGAGTACCTGGATCATGCGGAGCCCGGCATCAAAGACTTCAGGCTTCCTGGTATCAATGACCAGGTTTGCGGCCCCGGTCAGATCCTGAGAGACCGACAAACGGCAAGGTCGAAGATTTTTCGCAGCTGTTTCGATGGCTTTTGCCGCCTGGTTCTTCACATATTCCATATGGGCGGGATCAATGCCGCTCTGAAAAGGGTTCTTCCCCCAGAGCCCAAGCAGATCGGGCCCTTCGTGGGTATGGGTTGAGGTAATGACGGCGTAGGTAATGCCTGATGCTTTGGAGATGCGCTCTCTTACATCAATTATATCGTTGTTCATAAATCCGATGGCATCCAATACAACGATGGCCAGGCGTGTTTTTCCATCGTCAACTACCATGGCCCTTGCCCAAAGGTCGTCGTGAATTCCATTGGCGGGTCTGTTATTGCCGAATCCGGCAATCCAAACAGGATCAAATTTGCCATTGCCGTTTCCATCCGTAAATGTTTCACCCTTACCAGGATCGTACTCCGCATTTTTGTTTTTATCGTCCCAACGGTCCGGAACAGCTGGAGTGATTGGCATGGCAGAAAATCCTGCAGAAAGTTGGGCGGGGGCGTTGTTCAGAATTTTCAGGTCAAGGTTGTAATCCGGATGCTGGTCTTTGAGATTGTGCCCAAACCATAAGAGTATAAAGAAAACAAGAATCAAAAAACCGAAGCCGATGTACTTAAGGAACTTCTTCATGTTAATAGATATTTAGTGATTTGAATAGTAGCCGTAACAAAGATAGTCATCAGAACGTTTAAGAGCATCATTTACCAGCCAGAACTTAATATTTTGATTAATTAACTGGCAAGTTGGAAAAATTGATACTTTTAAGGGACTAAACTATCTTTTCATGCTAACTGATTCAACTATCTGGAATGATTTCAGGGGAGGTAAGGGCTACGCGCTTGCTTACATTTACTCCGGACAGGTTGAGCATTTGTACCGGTATGGAAGGAAATTTACAAAGGATGAAGAGCTGATCAAGGACACCATTCAGGAAGTGTTTTACCATCTTATCCGAAACCGTAGTAATTTGGGGGAAACAGATAACATTCGTTTCTATTTAATGTCGGCTTTTAAGCACAGGATTGTCAGAAGCATCCTTTCGGAAAAGCATTCTGAAGATTCAATGGAAGAGCATAACTCCTTCGAGTTATCCATTGTATATTCCTACGAAGACGAGTTAATAGGCAAAGAGACAGAGCGCAAAAAAGTACAGGCTATCAGAAAAGTTCTTCGGACAATTTCCCCCAAGCAAAGGGAGATTCTTTATTACAGGTACTCTTGCGATTACAGTTATGAGGAAATATGTAAGCTCATGTCGATTAAATATGATTCAGCCAGGAAAATGGTTTTCAGGGCTTTACTATCCCTGCGTGAGCATCTGGATCCCATCGATCTCATTTTGTTGTTCCTGTTCAAAAAAAAGAGATAAAAACAGTCCACAAAACTTGAACAGGTGTCTTTATCAAGTAAAAGGCCAATACACTCATTGTGGATAATAAATACCTGGATTATACGGCAGAAGAGATGGTAGAGGACCGGAATTTTCTTATCTGGTTGAACCGTCTTTCAGAAAATCACGAGTTGGACAAACTCCTGGATGAAAATCCTCATTTTGCAATTAAAATCAATCAGGCAAGAGAGATCATCAGGCTGCTTAAGGTGCAGGAGGAACCTGTTTTGCAGGATAACATCAATGCAATGTGGGAAAGCATTGCCCGGTCTGACCGGGTTCACCAATCGAAGTTCAGGATCAGGCGATACAATCGGCTGTTAAAATATGCTGCAGCAGTTGTTTTTTTGTTGATGTTATCCACCTTTGGTTACTTGAAGTTGAAACAGCAAGAATCGCATAAGATGTATGCGTTTAGATCTGACGAAACTGTGGAACAATCCAAATTGATACTTGCTTCGGGGAGGGAGATCGATTTGAAGAAGGACGAATCCACCATAAAAGTAAACGAACAGGGCCACGCTATCCGGATCAACAACGACAGTCTCATTTCTTTGCCGGGTAGCAATGAGGAAAACATAGAAACACCTATGAATCAGATTGTTGTTCCGTTTGGAAAGAAATCTTCGGTAGAATTGGCAGATGGTACCAAAGTATGGCTAAATGCAGGAAGTAAGATGGCCTTTCCTGATAGGTTTACAGGTTCGAAGCGGGAAGTTTTTCTCGAAGGGGAAGCCTTTTTCAATGTTACTCCCGACAAGAGCAAACCATTTTTTGTAAGGACAAAGGAAATAGTCATCAGGGTTTTGGGTACCAAATTCAATCTGTCTGCCTACGAAGCGGATAATGAGGTTATGACGGTTCTTGTAGAAGGTACTGTTTCAATGATGGAGAACAAGGGTATCAATCTTTTGTGGAATGAGACTATTTTGAATGCCCATCAGCGAGCCACGTTCAACAAAGCCGATTTAACAACCAAAGTGAATGATGAAGCTCAGGCAGGGATTTATACCGCATGGACCGATGGATGGTTCCCATTCTGCAAAGAGCCGTTGAGCAATGTATTCAAAAAAGTTGAGCGGTATTACAATGTTCAGTTTGTTTACAGCGAACTTTTTCCTTCAGGTGATTTGATCAGCGGGAAGCTGGATCTCAAGGATTCTATTGAAGATGTGATGAAGGTTTTGGCGGATGTTGCAAAAGTTACTTACAGAATTGATCAGAAAAAAATATTTATCGAATTAAACAAAGAGATGCCTATGAGGAAATAAGTCCAAAAAGTAAGCCGGAGAGTCTGCCAACCCACCGGCTTTTGTTCCAGTTCACTTGTAAGTTAAACATAAACAGTACAAATCTATGAAAAAAAATCAGGTTCATCCGTGTACCTTTCACAAGGTCATGACCAAAATCATATTGAGAATGAAAATACTGGCCGTTTTTATGCTCATATCTATAGCGACAGTTTCTGCAAAAAGCTACTCTCAGCAAACCAAACTAAGTTTCAATTTGAATCAGGTGACGGTAGCTCAAGTATTTTCAGAAATCGAAAAAAGCAGTGAGTTTATCTTGCTTTACAACGAAAAGACATTGGATCTCAATCGGATAGTCTCGCTAAATATTGATAATGAAGGAATTGAGAGTGTTCTGACTCAATTGTTTGCAGATACGAAAAACAGTTTCAAGATTTATGACCGACAGATTGTAATTCTGGAAGCAGATGGTTCGGTGCCAACCGGAATCGTGACAGAAGTCTCTCAACCTCAGAGGAAAGAAATCAAAGGGAAGATAACAGACGAAGGTAAACTGCCTTTGCCGGGCGTATCCGTTGTTCTCAAGGGAACAACCATTGGTATTACAACAGATATCAATGGAGAGTTCTCCCTGAAAGTTCCAGTGGATGCGAAGACTTTGGTAGTTTCCTTTGTCGGCATGCAGACACAAGAGGCAGATATCAGTCAAAAGTCAGTGATCAATCTATCCATGACGTCTGTCTCAGTTGGTGTTAGTGATGTAGTGGTAACGGCACTGGGTTTAAAGAGGGAGAAAAAGGCACTTGGTTATTCTGTTGGTGAAGTAAAAGGTGAACAACTGACAGAAACACCGCAGCTGAACGTTTTGAATTCACTTCAGGGCAAAGTATCCGGGGTGAGAATATCACAAATGAATGGAAACGTAGGATCTTCTGTTAACATCATCATCCGGGGTGCAAAATCATTAAGTAATGACAACCAGCCCCTCTTTGTGATTGACGGAGTACCGGTTTCAAATACAGCAACCAATTTATACAATGGAGCAGATATGGGCAATGCCATTTCGGACCTGAACCCGGATGATGTGGAGAGCATTTCTGTCCTGAAAGGGGCAAGTGCAGCTGCATTGTATGGTTCACGGGCCGGAAACGGAGTCATATTAATCACAACACGCTCAGGCCTGAAAGGGAAAAAAGGGATTGGCGTTTCAGTTAATTCTTCGGTTGTATTTGATGTTTTGACGGATGTATACCCTTATCAAACCAAATTCGGAAGTGGTAAAGCAGGGGCTCATATACTTGAAGCTGCAGAGAATGAATCATGGGGCTCACAGTTGGATGTTGGTGAAAAATGGGTATTGTGGAACAGTAATGGCGTTGCAGTTCCTCTTGTTTCCTATCCGAACCGCATTCAAAATTTTATGAGGACCGGATATAGCCTGACCAATAATGTGGCAGTAGACGGTAACAATAAGAATGGCTATTTCAGGTTATCTGTCGGTGACATGAGAAACATTGGCATGATTCCCAATACTGATTTAAACAGGAATACAATCAACCTGAATGCACAGTACAAATTATCAGATAAACTTTCGGTCACTGCCAATATTAATTGGAATGAGACCGGTTCCGGGAATCGCCCGAATGTCACAGGTGATGATCGAAACGATGTTGTAAGGAGCCTTTATGAAAAAGGGGCCCAGGTGAATATTCTGGATCTTAAAAATTACTGGATGCCTGGAATGGAAGGGATACAGCAACTTGTCAATGCCTCCAAACAGAACAATGCCTATTTTGTTGCCAACGAGAATACTAACTCGTTTACAAGGGACAGACTTATCAGCAAAGTTCAGTTTGACTGGAATATTACCAGGGAGCTGAGCCTTATGGGCCGCTTTTCGAGGGATGCTTATACAGAGATCCGTGAAAGTAAAAGGGCATTTAGTACGACCACTAATACGACAGGATATTACAACGTGTATGATTTCTACAACAAAGAAACCAACATGGAATTAAACCTTTCGTACAAAAAGAAGATCAATGATCAATGGAATATCAATGGCTTTGTAGCAACTAACAAAAGGTATGTCTATGGCCAGGGAATTAGTAATACAGCGGGTTCACTGGTTATTCCCCAGCTCTACACCATCTCGAACGGGGTGCCCGGGACATTAAGTTATGGTAGTAGCTGGTATAAAAAAGCTGTTTACAGCGTTTATGGAATGGCTTCCATTGATTACAAAGGGTTTGCCTATCTTGATTTGACTGGCCGTAATGACTGGTCAAGTACATTGCCCAAAGCGAACAGGTCCTATTTCTATCCTTCTGCTTCTTTGAGTTTGCTTTTTTCAGAGATGTTTACGATGCCTAAGTGGATCAATTATGCGAAACTCAGGGCCGGTAGTGCACAGTTAGGTAATGATACCGGTCCCTATAACCTGGATCCATCGTTCTCTATCAGTACTGACTGGGGATCAGCCAAACAGATGTTTATGGGAGGGAATCTCACCAACAACACCTTAAAACCAGAACGATCAACTTCCAACGAAGTTGGCGCCGATTTGAAATTTTTGAAAAACAGGCTGGGATTGGAAGCGACCTATTACATTGTTCAAAACAAGAACCAGATATTAAATATTTCGCTACCTGTTGAATCGGGCGCTTCCTCTAAATCTATCAATTCAGGAAACATTGAGAGCAAGGGCTTGGAAATCAATCTAACTGCAACTCCGATTGTAGCAAAGGATTTCAGATGGGATATGAATTTCAGTTTTACCAAAAACAAAACGCGTTTGGTCGAATTGGCAGAAGGACTTACCAATATTGATTTTTACTCCATCGAAGGGGGAAATGGAGTGATCCGTACCAAGGTTGGCGAATACATGGGTGATATTTGGGAGAAGCCTGTTCTAAAGGTATTCGACAATACTTCACCTTATAATGGTTATCCATTGATAGCTTCTTCTGGGAAATACCAAATTGATCAGGATCCCTCGCACATGGTTAAGATTGGAAATACCAATCAGAATTTTATCCTGGGTATCCAGCCAACCTTTACCTATAAGTCTTTTTCGCTTTATGCCAATATTGAGTGGAATCAGGGAGGAAGTTTCTATTCCAATTCCTGGATGTTTATGCAAAATAATGGTGTAAACGAAAGTTCTTTTAGTGGAGCTTCTTACGATAAAAGTAAAAACATTGTCGATCAGATAAAAGCAAATCCTGAGGCATTCTTTGGCAATTGGGTGGGTGGACGACTTCCGGAATTAGGGGGATTTGCCTGGCCAAATCCGGTTCCGGCTACACGTTATGCCGATGCCAGTTTTAACCCCGGGGTTTACCAGGTCACAGTTGGAGGAGTCAAGAGCTACGTTGAAAATTTAGGAGATCCGGCACTTACCAAATGGCTAGATCCGTTTAATGCCAATCAGGCATCCAACAGAGCTATCGTCGATAGAGCTATTTTCAGTTCAACTTATGTCAAATTAAGAGAAGTTGCCTTATCCTACCGCGTTCCAAAGAATTGGTTGCAAAAGATTAGTATCCAGAATGCATCTGTTTCTGTTGTTGCAACCAACATCTATGAATGGACCAAAGCAGGTATCCACATTGATCCGGAAAGGGCTTACCGAAATATCGGAAGTAGTTGGATTCAAGGTGCTGAATACTACAATATGATGCCCTGGACCGGTTCATTGGGATTTAAGTTAAACTTTGATTTTTAAAAGGAGGTTTACTATGAAAACGATAAAAAAAATAAAGATAATTGTTGCGTTGACATTGTTATTTCAGATGACATCCTGTCTAAATCTTACTGAGTTAAATGTTAGCCCAAACAGTCCTGTAGATGTCTCTTCCAATTATATTCTGACTTATGTTCTTACTTCTACTGCAAAAACTTACAAATCATTGGGGGATCATAAGACAGGAGTAGCCGGAGCCATGCAATACAATCAGATGGGGACAAATGATGGTATGCCTGAGGTCAACCAATATCTTTGGACCAATGCTTCCTGGTCGGGATATTATAATCTTTTAAGAAATGTGAAGATCATCAATGAAAAATCAATCACCGAGAAAAATAAATTTTTTGAGGCAATCTCTTTAACGCTAAGGGCTTTCCTTTATGGGACACTTACCGATTTATTCGGAGATGTCCCTTACTCTGAGAGTTTGAAGGCGTCTGAGGGCACCTATTTTGTGAAGTATGATGATCAAAAGGATATCTACAAAGGAGTTCTTGCAGATTTAAAAAATGCAGAAACTATTCTTGGAGATCCAGGTATATCAAATTACAAGATTTCTGCCGGTGCGGATGTGATGTATGGAGGAGATCCGGTAAAATGGAGGAAGTTTGTTAACTCACTTCGTTTAAGGTATTCCATGCGTTTGATCAATAAAAAGGCAGATATGAGCGCTTTGGGGGTTGATCTTGTTACCGAGTTTAATTCGGCCGTAACCATGGCATTTACTTCAAATAGTGATAATGCGGTGGTTAATTACCTCGGTACAACAGGCGATAACTCGGCCAAGGGAGGTTTGCTTAATACTTCCAATCCGGAGTATCAAACCAAGCCATGTAAAACAATGGTGGATAAATTAAAGTCATACAATGATCCACGATTGCATCGGTGGGCTATTCCTGTACAGACCAAGTGGGATTTTAATGCTACTACTACGACAGATGTTACGGTTAAAAATTGGTTTGGAGAGACCTTTTCGGTGAAAATCATGCCAACAACCAACACTTCACTCGACACTTCCTTCTATGTTGGGTTGCCTGCAAATATTGCCCTGTTTGATGCCCAAGTCTACAACAAAGGAGCAGGACCTGCCTTTCCCCAGCCCGAAAGAAGCCCTTACATCTCATATCTTCATTCCAGATTCCGGACCAATAGCGAAACTTACATTAAGATGGATTTGATGATGTATAGTGAAGTTGAGTTTTTATTGGCAGAGGCTGCACAAAGAGGTGGCTTTACGGTTTCCGATCCTGAGACACATTACAAAAATGGCATTGTCGCTTCACTGAACAGGTGGGGTATCACAGATGGTTCCAATGGGTTTAATTTTGCTGCTTACTACCTAAATCCGAAGGTCAGTTATTCAAGTGCAAGCAACAAACTGGAGCGGATCATGGATCAGAAGTGGATCTCATTGTTTCTCAATGTTGAATCGTGGTTTGATTACAGGCGTACCGGATACCCTGCCCTGGTAACGGGTCCGGTGACACAATACGGAGCTGCAATCCCATTGCGCTTTATGTATCCGGTACCAAGTCAGGATCCCAAATATTTGGTCAATTATGATGCCGCAGTCGCCAAACTGGAAGTAACCGGTTTTGTACCTACAGGCCAAAGTAAAGACCATAACTATTCCAGGATGTGGCTGCTTCAGGGTACTGGAAAACCATACTAATAAATATTATCGCTTTATCTCCCAAATCTAACCTGTTGTGCCACTGCGATTTTTGAACTATTTTTAATAATAGTGTAACTTTTAGGAAATAATTGAGTCTTATTTGGTAGTAAGTTTTTTTGTTAGAGCGGTTAAACAAAGTTTAGTAAATGAGGCTGCTTCCTTCGGGAGGCAGCCTTTGTTGTTATCGATTAAAATAAAAGCTATTTTTACAATTCAACAAAACTCAAAAAATTAATATAGTCATGACAAACAGAAGGGATTTCTTTAGAACGACTTCACTGATCGTTGCCGGAAGTGTGGTAGGTGCCAATCTTTTGACTGCCGCTGAACCTAAAAAATCAAAGAAAAAAAGGGTGGGACTTCAGCTTTATTCCCTGCGTGATGATATGGGCAAGGATGCTGTGGGAACCCTTAAAAAGGCTGCCGACATGGGCTATTATTCACTCGAAACTGCATCTTACGGTGACAGAAAGATTTATGGGATGTTGCCTGATGAGTTTACCAAGAGGGTAAAAGACTTGGGAATGAAACTCAGCAGCTGTCATTTGGGAGGTCCAAACTATACCAAAGACACCCATGCAGCAGCCATGGAGTGGTGGAAAACTGCCATTGAAGACCATGCCAAAACCGGCATGAAATTTATGATCAAACCAGGCGGTCTGAAATGGCCTGATAAGCTGGATGATTTGAAAATCCAAATGGATTATTTCAATGCCGTCGGTGAATTAACAGCTGCCTCCGGCATGCAGTTCGGCTGGCACAACCACAACCATGAGTTTACCAAAATTGAAGATAAAGTGATCCTCGATTTCATGCTTGAGAACACGGATCCCAAAAAAGTTGCTTTTGAGATGGATGTCTACTGGGTGATGAAGGGTGGATGTTCTCCTGTTGAGTACATGAAAAAATATCCGAACCGTTTCCAACTGCTTCACATAAAGGATGAAAAAGAGATTGGCGAAAGTGGATTGCTTGATTTCAAAACCATCTTTGAAACAGGCTATTCTATTGGTATCAAAGATTATTTCGTTGAGGTAGAGCGCTACAATTTTGAACCACTTGTTAGTGTTCAGAAGAGCTACGACTTTATGGCCGCAGCGGCTTTCGTGAAATAGTTTAATAATGTTTGAAGGGTTTGAAAAGTTTGAAGTGTTACTCAGATCTGTGCGAACTCGAATTGAGTTAACTTTTCAAACATTTCCCTTCGACAGGCTCAGGGACCGGTAATTTTTCAAACACTTTAAACATTTCATATATTTGGAATCGTGAACAGCTTGCAACGTACCATGGATTTTTTGGATGGGAGGGCGGTCGACAGACCACCCTTTCATCCCATCCTGATGCGTTTCGCGGCAAAATATTCAGGTGTAAACTACCGTGATTTTTGTCTGAATTACCTCGACAAATGCAACACCAACCTCCGGTGTGCCACTGATTTTTCTTACGACTGGGTTAATGTGATGTCTGACCCCTATGCCGAAGCAGCCTCCTTTGGCACCCAAATCAATTATCCCCTGAACTCACTTCCCATAGTTGAATCTTTGTTGGTTAATGATATTCATGATATTGACAAAATAAAGCCACTCAAGGTAAACGATCATCCACGGCTGGTATCCCGGATTGATGAGATCGAATACTACAAAAAGGTGGTCGGAGATTCCCAGTTTGTTTGTGGTTGGATAGAGGGTCCCCTGGCCGAATATTGTGATTTGAGGGACCTTTCTGCTGCCTGCCTCGATTTTTATGAACATCCCGAAGCTCTCAAGAGGGCGCTGGAAATTATCACGGAGAGTGCTCTGATTTTTGAGGAAGCACAAATCAGGGCGGGTGCCCACTGCATTGGCATTGGTGATGCGGTTTGCTCGCTGATTTCACCTGATCTTTATATAGAATACGTTTTACCTTTGGAAAAGGCCCTTGTCGACCATGCCCATTCGCTCGGAGCCAAAGTAAAATTGCATATATGCGGAAATACCACTGCCATCCTGCCCGATATGATCCTAACTGGAGCCGACATTATGGATGTTGACCATCTGGTAGGATCGATGGAGAAATATTTGCCGCTGTTGTCTGCTAATCAGGTTTTTTCCGGGAATAGCGATCCTGTTTCGGTCATACAAAACGGAACGGATGACCAGGTTGAGGCCAGTGTTCGATCTTGTTTTACCGGCACCAAAGGGCGGGGAATTGTTTCGGCAGGTTGCGAAATAACCCCGGAGACAACAGTAGAAAGATTACTGGCCTATTCGGCCATTGCTCATCGTTTGAATGTCTGAGCTTCAAAAGCCTCCTTTGAACAATCATTTAGAAATGTGGTTTTATTTGAGATAGTTGCCGGGTTCCATTTTTGCCGGTACAATGGCCTGCCAATGAAACGAAAACATATCATTATTCTCCTGTCACTTTCATTTTGAGGGTATAAACGGAAGTGCGGGCAGTCACAAATAGAATGTTTCTCTTTTTTCCTCCGAAGCAGATGTTGGAGGGCTGCTCGGGAACCTCAATTCTTCCGATGTGTTCTCCCTTCGGGGAATAGACTGAAATGGATTTGTTGGTGAGGTAGACATTGCCTTTGTTGTCGATGGTCATCCCATCCGATCCTTCCGGTGCAAACAGGGTTTTCGAACCCAGTGACCCATCTTTGTTGATGGTATATTTCCAGATTTTACTATCGTTGATGTCGCTCACATAGAGTATTTTACCGTCCTGAGTACCGATCAGTCCGTTGGGTTGTTTGTAATCGCCGATGACCCTTGTTACCTTTCCTTCCGGACTCAGGTAATATACTCCCCTGCAATCCTGCAACTCTTTGTGGCCAGCCTCCCAGTATTCCCTGAAGTAGTATGGATCGGAGAAGTAGATTCCTCCGTTAGGGGCGATCCAAAGGTCGTTTGGACCATTTAAATGGTTGCCGTTGAATGACTCTGCCAGAATTCTTGGTCGTTTTTCCATTGAAAAGGCAATCAGTCTGTTGTGCAGATCAGCGCAGGCAACCAGCTCTCCCTTTTTGTTGAAATAGGTACCGTTGGATCTTTCGCACCCCTGCATAAAGGTGGTAATGGATCCTCCTTCGCTCCAAACATCAATCTTGTCGTTGGGTTGGTCGGTGAAGAATACCCTGCCATCCGGAGCTACTGAGGGTCCTTCGGTGAAAATATATCCCCCTCCTGCTTTGGTAATTTTTTCGCCTTTGGCAATTAATTTTTGGCTGGGATCAGGATCAATAGCCTGCGCAGACAATGAGCCGGCTACCAGAAGCAGGAGAAGCTGTTTTTTCATGGTTGTATTGGAAATCGCATGTTGGCATTGGGTATTCCGCCATGTATAAGTTGTGAAATTAATGGTAATAAAAGAATTATTGCGAGCGTCAGGCCAAAATAGAGTGCCCAGCGGTCTTTGGGATAGAATTTTCTTACCAGGATACCTTTAAAAGGAGATTTCGATTTTCTTATCAGGATGAGGAAGGCGATGAGGTTGAGCACATACAATGGCTGTTCGCTCCTGAAATTCCCCATGAACAGGCCTGTGATCAGATAACTCCAAACGATGTAGGTGCTGAAGAGAACGAGAAAAAGCGTCATCACTTCGCTACGGCCATAGCTTGTTTTTCCTATCAATTTGAGCCTGACGATCAGGTTCATCACTACCAGAATAGTGATGGTCAGCAGCATGAGAAACAACGCTTTGGATGCATAATTTTGTATGAAATTACTTTTCATCAGGTCGCTTAAAAGGAAGGCCTCTTTCCAGACAAGAAGCGGAACGATTAGCAGGATTATCATCAAAGAGAGATTATTTTCATACTTCTTTGGAGCATCGGCTTCTGAAGGCCATGTTGAAGTAAAAACACCGTAGGCCATCCCGGATCCGCCCCAGAATCCAATGTTGTATTCCATCACATTCCACATATTGAAATGGAGGTGAAGGACATTGCCGGTAGTTTGCAAAAGATTTCCGAAAGAAAATCCAAATCCTGCACCCAGCATGGCATAAAAAGCGACGCGAAGAGCCGGTGTAAACCCATTTCGAACCATGTGCCATACCATGGCGGCACCGGCTCCCAGACAGATCGCCCATGCTTCCGACCTTGGTGGGGTCATAAGTAATTCAGCCTGCTCGATCAGAAAGTAATAACCAATCAATCCGCCGGCCGCCATTTCGGCTACCAGAGAGGGCCATTTCACCCGGTTGGTTGAGGTTGAATTGAGCGACAGGCCAACGAGTCCTCCGCCGATCAATCCGAAGAGTCCACCGATGACAAAAAGGGAGAGAAAACCGTAGGTCGAATTGAGCAGGTCTTCGGCCCGGCAATAGCCGACCACCATGCCATAGCTGATCATGCCGGTTGTACCCCAGCCAATGGCCCCGGTGGCGATGATGGGGAGCATTTTGTTGTACCAATCCTGGCGACCTGCAACCAGCAGCAGAGCAGCAACCCCGATGATTCCCGCAAATGCAGCACCAGGTTCGTGACCGAATTGCCCCCGGATGGCCCAGGCCGTGCCAAAGGCGATTCCCACCAGGAGAATGGAGAGAATGAGTTGATTTTTCTTCATGGTAATGTGTTAAATAGTAGTAATTGGATTAGTCAAAGCTAGTAAAAGAATTTCGGATTTGGATTACTTGGATTTCAAAACGGATTAATCAGATTAACCCCGCCCTACCACAAATTACACAAATTGACACAAATTAAAAACAGAGGAAACATTTCAAACAATATAAACCCTTCAAACATTTCAAACCCCGTCCTTACCACAGATTACACCAATTACACGAATTAAAAAGAAAAAAATAATTTCAATCTATTTCAATCTATTTCAATTAAATAAACCATCCTATCCTCTTTGATCCCATCTTACCATGAAGGGTCACAAAGGGTTAATTGTGAATTGTACAATTTGGCGTAAATTTACCGGATAAATCACGAATGATGACGACGTTAAAAGCAGATGAGTTTATTG
>Ga0163199_1001267_pt1 | contig 15757 bp, 15 predicted proteins | sample PL_2010_150m_FD_113537 | JGI IMG/M metagenome (GOLD analysis project Ga0163199, IMG submission 113537) | Freshwater microbial communities from Powell Lake, British Columbia, Canada to study Microbial Dark Matter (Phase II) - PL_2010_150m | ecosystem: Environmental > Aquatic > Freshwater > Lake ... | reverse complement strand
TTCCGAAGGGGTTACCTCTCATGGGGCCGGATTATCCTAGACCGCCAACTCAGTTATAAGTTTCGAGAAATCTGATGCGGCGTTTGACGATGCATCAAGGTGCAAGCAACTGGGCTAAGAATACGCTGCGCACCACCGAGGCTGCCAAATCGACATCGAACTTGGGCAGACCGGGCCGAAGCAGCGTGTCCATGTCCTGCCGAAAGGCCTGATTGCGCAATCGTTGGTCCAGCAAATGCCCCGCCTCCTCGCGCCCCATGACAATGCCTTCGTTGGCAAGGTACCACTCAAAAGCCCGCATCGCGCGTTTGCCATCCACAGCGTAGGCCGTGCCCCCGGCTTGGCTTTGACTCCACGCAAACCAGAGGTCGAAAAGGTCGCGACCTTGCTGGCGCTGCATCAGAGCGCGGGTCTTGGTGCCCAACATTTCATTGATGTCGTAGGAAGTAGCCATCGCGGTGACCAACTCCCCGTCGTCGTCCAGGCTCACAAAATTCACATGCACCAGCGGGTACAGCGCCTGATGCTCGTTCAAATTGACATCAACCTTGATGGTCTCAAACCGACTCAGTCCGACGGGTATGAATTTGAACTTGATGGAGAGAATTTTGGAGCGCTTGCTGGCATTGCGCAGTGCCAACCAGGCATCTTGAAAGACGGACGGTGCAGGCGCTCCAAGAATGGGCGTCAACACCCGCAATAGGTGCTTTTCAAGGCTGGCTGTATCCATCGGCTTGGTCAGCACCAGATCGATGTCTTCTGAATAACGTGCCGCCGGGGCAAGGTGTGCCTTGTGCAACACGGTGCCACCGCGCATGGCCATGTGTTCGCACAATACTTCGTCGCCAAAGATTGCAACAACCCCGCGCGAGAGGCGCAGATCTTGCTCGATCTGGCTGCGCTTGGGCCATGGCGCGTGTGCTTGCCAGGCGGTCAAATGAGTGTGTTGCATCAGGTGTTGGCGGGTTCTAGTGCATCGGGCACGTTCACCTTGAAGCAACTGTCCAGAATGAAGACACCTTGCTCATCAAACCCTGGCGTGAGGGGTATCCTGCGGGTGCGCCTGGTGCCAAGCCAGTCAGCCACCCGATTCGCCAGCAAGGCCTGCTCCATCCGAGACAACAGTACACCCAGCCTTTGGGCGGTTGGCGTTTCTTGGGTGGCATTCAGTGCAGCGGTTAACCCGTCTGCGGTCATGTCTGGCGCCAGGCTTTGCAGCACTTCGGTCACGCGGGCTATGCCACCAGCCACTTGCTGTCGGGACACCAAATCCAGCGCGGTGAGCTCAGGTGTACTGATTTTGAAGTGGCCATGGGGCGTTGCGTGCCAACGTGTGGGCTTCTCTGCAATGCGCGTGCTCTTGAGGAAAACCAGCCGGTGTCGGCCCACTTGCACTGGCCGCCGGGAACTGGATGTCATCACCTGCGTGACCATGACGGCTTGAGGTGACGCACCATAGACTTCTGCTGCGCTGAGCAAGCCGACGTAATAAGGTAAGCCCAGCGTTTTTGACAGATACGCATCCAGCCAGGTCTCCAGCGGCGGAGCGCCCGCCGACGCATCCTGCAGCGGAACAATCACCCAATGCATCGAACCACGCGAGGCCCGCACAATGCGCCCCTTGCGCTGTTGGCGATGTAGCGCTTGACGTAGCGCCTCGGCACTGACACCAGGTAAGGCTTGGGCAATGTCTGCCGTGCGCAGGTTCAGCTTGCCTCGGCGTTCAGCCGCATCCAGGAGATCAGTCAGGGGACTTTGCACGGAAATTTGTCCAAATTATTTGCAAAATGTATCAGTCAATGATACTTTATGCAACTTCATTGGCAATACGCTTGAGCCCTTTGCAATCGCAACGGCAGCCACCATCGGTGCCATCAGACGCTGACCCAAGCGTTTCAACCCAAGCTCACCACATTCAGCCTATCGCCAAACACCGATTGCGCCAATGGCACCAGATGCGGGTGGTGGCTCAAGAAAATAACCTGGGTCATCTCGGACAGCTTGGCCAAGGCCTCCAGCCCGGCCTTGGCACGGCCGTCGTCGTAGTTGATGAAAAGATCGTCGGCGATGAAGGGCAAGGGCACGGTCTGCTCTAGGTGCAACTCCAGCGCTGCCAGACGTAATGCCAGATAAAGTTGGTCGCGAGTGCCTTCACTCATGCCTTCGATGCCGACCAATTCTGCGTTGCCACGTTGCCCGGAAAGTTTCAGGGGCTCGCTTTCGTAATCGACCACCAACCGGTTGAACCCACCTTGGGTCAGCCCCTCGAACACTGCGCTGGCCCTGGTCAACATCGGGCCTTGTTTGCTTTCGCGAAAGCGCTCAATGGACCAGCGCAACAGCTTGGCCGCCGTGTAGACCTTGATGTAGCGCTCCACCGCGTTTGACATTCTGGCCAACGCCTCTTGCCGCTGCGACTCAGCCCGTGCCGCCTCATCCTGACCAGCGATTTTTCCAAGAGCGGTTTCGGCCGCATTCATTTCGCCAGACAAGCGGTTTTGCTGTGCCACCATTTCATCAGTCTGGAGTTTGATCTCTGGCAGTCGAATTGAAATCGTGTTGACATCGGTCGCCTCAAACGCAGCTTCAAGCGTTCGCCGGTCCAAACCATCGCCCGCTTGCAACAACTGTTTGACGGTTTGGTCTACTTCAGAGGTCACCGAGCGTAGGCGATCCGAGCGTTCAGTCGCGCACCGCAAGCCCTCGTTGTCCGTTGCGCCAGACAGCCGCAGCAGGGGTTCCAGACTGGCTTTCGCTTCGGCAATTCGGTGGCTGGCGGCAGTGGCCTGCGCTGTGGCTTTTCCCACTTCCGTTGTCAGGCGGCCAAGCTCTTGCGAAGCCGATACCTCCTGCTTCAAGCGCATGTCCAAGGCTATGGCAATCTGGACTGCTGCCTGCTGCGAAATTTCTGGCGCAATGTCTGCCGCCAGCGATTTGGCCGTTGCGGAAAATTCATTGAGGTCATGGCGCATCATGTCGATGCGGTTGACGCGAATGTCTCTTATCTTTTCAAGCTGCTGATACATGCGCTCAAACAAGGCAAGCGCGCCTTCAATGGCACCGATATTTACCTCCAGCGGCAGATGGGCCAGCGCAAGATTGTTTTGCAGGTCCAACTGCCAGTTGTCCAATGCCGCCTGTGCCTTCACAAGCCGATTGTTCAACTCGGGAGTCGCTGCCTCAGCGCGGATTTTTTGGGTTGCCAGCGTGCTGCGCCGCTCCTGCGCTCGGGTGGCAGAACTCACCATGTCATCGGCTAACAAAATCAACGCGGACAGCTTCAGATTCTGTGCTTCCGGTTGAACCGCCAGCCCGGCCTGCATCAACGCGGCACTGGCATGGGTAACACTCACCACAAAATCTTCTTGCGACGACTGTGCCTCCAGCAAGGCGTCAGCGGCGCCAAGAACCCGCTCGCGGGCCGAGCGCCAATCATTGACCCGCAGCAGCGGCATTCCGACCAAGCCGGCCACCTTGATACGTTCTTTCCAATTTTTATCAAAGCTGGCCAGGCCCTTCGTACTTTCCTGCAAACGAGAATCGAGCTCCAGCACTTGCTGCTGCAAACGCTGCAGCCGGTCGAGCCGCGACTGCAATTCGGTCTCTTCCTGTGCCCGGTCGTGCCGTTGGTCAGAAAGCGAATCGGCCTGGGCAACCTCCTTCTCATAACCACGAGCAGAGTCCTTCATGACGACCTTGCCTGACTTGATGGCTTGCCAGGTCAAATCACGGGAGCTGCGAACGTCCTGCACTTGCACCAGCGTCACCGGCTGGTGCACCGCCTTGTATTGCGATATATCGAGCTGTAGCAGTTCGACCTCGGCCTTGGTATCAGCCAAGCGGCCAGCGAGCGTCGAGACCGTCAACTCCAGGTCACCGCGTGTTTTGATCAGGGCATGGGTTTCGTCCTGCGTTGGTGGCAGCAGTTTGCGCAAATCGTCCGTACCAGGATTCCACTCCCCCAGCTCAAGCACCGCAGCTTGCCAGTCACGCTTGAGCCGATTGATTTGTGTCACGCCCCGCTTCTCCTGGGCGGCCACATCACCAAGCGACCTTGCCGACGCCAAGGCAGCGGTCAGCGTCACGGGGATGGCGCTGGCAGGCAAGGCCGCAATTTCAGCGTTGACGGCTTTGACTTCCTCTTCTCGCCTTCTGAGTGCTTCTTGAGCGGTCAAAAGCGCCTGAACGAGCGCTTCATGACGCCGGATGATGTTGTCGATAGTTGACCGCAGCAGGCTGCCCGGCAAACGTTGCACAAGCGCATCTTCGGCATCATCCGGCCATTCCAACTGCCTGGCAGACGCCTGAACGTCTTGCCACAAGACCTCGATCTCCGCCTCTCGTTTGGCAATGTCGCTTTCGAGGCTGCGCAACTGTTGGCGCGTGCCGGACAAAGCCTCGATGTCGGCACCACGGGCAAGAATGGACTCGGCCGGATGCAGCGCTGCCAACCTTTCTTGTAGCTCCGCCGCTTGTTTTTCAAAAAGAACAAGCGACTGGCTGGTAATGGCCACTTCGTGCTCGGCCTTGGCCAACTGCACAGCCGCATCTTCTGGCAGTGCGACCACCTCGCCAAGCTCAGCCAGCTGGCGCTCGGTCTCGGTGAGCGTGGTCAGCAACGGTGCGACGCGGCGCACCCGCTCCAACTCGATGCGCTCCTGCTCCAGCGCCTGATAGCGCGCCCGCGCTTGCCCAAGTTCATCACCAATCTGCTCTACCTTGGTACGGGCCTCCTGCCAGTCCTTGGTACGCACGGTCGCGTGCTTGAGTGCTGCCTCGGCCTGGTCGAGTTCAGCGCTGGCAATGTAATACTCCCGGTCACCCGATTTGCGCTTGGCCCACAGCTTGTCGGCTTCCGCTTCGAGTCGGTCGCGAATATCGCCCAGGCCGCCAACTCCGGCCGCCGCCTGAAACAGAATCTGGCCAACATCATTGGAAGCGTTCAGAATCTGCTGACCACCGGTGACCAGTCGCTCGTGATCAAGACCGAACATCTGGTCGAAAAATGTGCGATCAACTGGCCCCAGAAAGGGCGTCAACGCGCCGTCCGGCAATGGTGCACCGCTGGCAGTTTGCAGCGTCTTGGTGCGCGCCTTGGTGCGAACAAAATCGAGCTTGCTGTCGCCCTGCTCTATCAATGCGCCCAGGCGCATCTCGCTGTGCGGGTGAAGAAAGTTGTAGCGCGAGCGGGTTTCAATGCCAAACAGCAGGTCTTGTATGGCGCTGCGCAGCGTGGATTTGCCCGCCTCGTTCGGCCCCACAATCAAATGAAAATCTTTGGCGGCACCGGGCAAGGCAACAGATTTGTCGGTGAATTTGCCATAGCGCAAGAGGTCAAGACGGGTGATACGCATGGCGACCTCAGTTCGATTGGGCCAGATACGCCAGCAAGCCCGGCGTAACGGATTTAACAATGCCAGCAACATTGCCACTGCGGATCGCGTCCAACTCCGGCACAGCTTGAATCAGTTCAAACGGCGCCTTGTCCACCAGCGGGCGCAGGTCTTCCATCAAGGCTTGCAGCAGCGCCGCATCTTCAGGCGCCTGGTCCAGGAATCGCTGCATATCAGCAATGGCGTCCGAGCGAGCGGCGACATGTGTGGCATCCGTGCGGGGCTCCGTCTCGATGCGTACCTTTTCCACCCACAGGCGGTCAATGCCCAGGCCTGCCGCCTGGCCCAGAATTTCTTCGCGCAACTGCGACTCCAGTCCAAACAGCTCGCCGTGCGCCGCCGTTTTGCCCTTGATGCAAACGCGCACAGACAGATAGATTTTCTCTGGCGTCTGATTGACGAGTTGCTCAAAAGCGCGGCCTACCAACCGGACCACCTCTTGCAAGGTGTTCGCCTCGCTGGCATCCACATCCACCACATGCCAGCGCAGCGCGTCCACCAGCACGCGCTCTACCGACTGAATGCCCGATTCATCCGCCGTAACCAGGATGGCGCCACGCGCGCCGGTTTCGCGGATATGCCGGCCCTGCAGGTTGCCGGGGAACACCACCCACGGGTCCTTCTGCAAAATAGCATGCTCATGCACATGGCCCAGCGCCCAGTAGTGGTAGCCCTTGGCGCCGAGTTCTGCCAGCGTGCATGGTGCATAGTTGGCGTGCGCCGCATAGCCCGCCAATGCGGTATGTAACACACCGATATTGAGCCAACCAGCCACCGGTGCCGGATAGCCAGTGGCCAGGTTTTCCAGCGTGGCAGCTTCTTTATAACTGCGGCCATGCAGCGCCACTTTCAGATCGTTGATGAGAAAGGTATGGGCCTTGCGGGTGTCAAACTGGTGGACGTTGGCGGGCAGCGTCAGCTTCTTCGTCATCTCACTGTCGGCATCGTGATTGCCCAGCAGCAGATAGACCGGAATGCCGGCCTTGTTGAGGCGGCCCATTTCACGGCAGAAAAAGTGGCCCGTGTTGTAGTCTTTCCAGGTGCCGTCGTACAGGTCACCGGCAATGACCATGAAGTCCACAGCCTCCTCAATCGCCTCATCCACCAAGCGGGTGAAGGCATCGCGCGTGACCGTGCGCAGCAGGTCGGCCGGTGCATCTTTGTATGCAGCGAGGCCGGACAAGGGGCTGTCGAGGTGGATGTCGGCGGTGTGGATGAACTTCATTCGTGGGATCTTTCGCTTATGGGCTCGGTCAACGCCAGGTAGCCACGCCCAATGGCTGTGAGTCGATATTTTTGCAGGCGACTATTGGGCTTGTCTGGCAAGGTCATCTCGATCAATTCGAGTGTCAGCAAACGCTTGATTTGTTTGTGCAACTCGCCAGAAACTGACTTGTGCCCTAACAACTTGGCCAAATTTGCCTTGCCTGCCTCCGCCTTGCCAAGAAGAACCATGACCTTAGCCGCCAAATTTGACTCTAGCCGTGACTCTAGCCGTGACTCTAGCCGTTCTGGTGCTACTTGTTCGGTGCCATATGCGCTAGCAGCCCTCCCCCCGCCCAAAGCTTTCAAGTAAGCCGCAGAAAACGGAAACTCCAGCCACATATCATTGGGTTCATAGCGCAGCAGCGGCTCGGGCGCACCCGCCAGGCGGCAAGCCTCAAAAATCCGCTCCACCCCGCGCCCCCAGGCCTCAATCTCTCCGGCGCGGAAAAATGCGTTGGCAATCGCCGGGTTAAAGGGGCTCGACGCATGTTCGCCCAGCAACTTGGCCAAGGTCCAGCCCTCCGGCAACACGGCAGGGTTCCAGATTTTCAAATGGTCGTCATATACCCGAATCTGCACCGGTGCGCCTACCGCATAGTCGCGATGCACCAGCGCGTTGAGCAACGCCTCGCGCAGCGCCGCCTGCGGTACAGGAAAGGTCTCAATGCGTTGAAGCCCCTCGTAAGACACTTTGTAGGCAGCGAGGCCGGACAAGGGGCTGTCGAGGTGGATGTAGGCGGTGTGGATGAACTTCATTCGTCGGATCTCTCGCTTATGGGCTCGGTCAACGCCAGGTAGCCGTGACTCCAGCCGTTCTCGTGCTACTTGTGTGGTGCCATGTGCGCTGCCATGTGCGCTAAGACAAAGTCAAAGGAGTTTGAAATCAGCCAACAAGGTGATTTGGCCCTCACTACGGGCTTTGCTGTAGTAGCGTTCATCGGCCGTAATAAGTACCGCTCCGGGCGTATGCAGTGCCACCGCGTGGTACAGCGTGTCAAACAGATGATGCTGGTATCGCGTGGCCAAATCCAGCGCCGTGGCGTAGGTTTCAAGGTTAGCCAGCGTACGATGCCTGATTTCAAGCAGATCGATCAAGTCGTCTGGCGCATCGGTCGACTTGAGTCTGGCCAATACGGCAGCGACCTCCGCCACAAAATGGGGAGGCTGCACCAGGGGCAAAAAACCCCGCACCGACTGCTCTAACAAACGCAGAGCCAGGTCGGCTTGCTGTTCGTCCGTTCGACCATAGAGAAACCATTTGACGGCCACGCTGGCATCGACCACAGCAATCACGGACGGCCTTCTTCTCGTGCTGCGCGGAATTGTTCTTCGGTGAGGTGGGGCGCGCACTGCCTGCGCTCCAAGATGCGCTGGTAAGCCTCTTTGCTTCGTTGTTGACTGTGAGCGCGTTCCACCGCGTCGCGCATCAACTCGGCGATGACGGCGCTTTTGTTCTGACCTTCAAAAGTGGTGTTGAAGGCATTTTTGATGTCTTCAGGGACGCTGAAATTGACGGTGGGCATGGCGCATCCTTTGCTTTGTTGAAGATTTCAACAACATTGTGCTTGTTCGTTGTGAATTCGTCAAACCCGATTCGCGTGGCTTGTGTTTCATGACGAATTTGCAGGCCGGATAATGCGGACTTGTCCCGATACGCAAAAGGAAAACCATGTCTGGCTACTCTGACCCCGGTTTTGACACCCTGGCACTGCATGCCGGTGCCGCACCTGACCCGGCGACCGGTGCGCGCGCGGTGCCGATTCACCTCACCACGTCTTTCGTTTTCGAGTCGAGCGACCAGGCGGCGGCACTGTTTAATCTGGAGCGCGCCGGCCACGTTTACTCCCGCATCAGCAACCCGACCAACGCGGTGCTGGAGCAGCGCATCTCGGCGCTCGAAGGCGGCATAGGCGCCATCACCACCGCCAGCGGGCAGGCGGCACTGCACCTGAGCATTGCCACGCTGATGGGTGCCGGCTCGCACATCGTGGCATCCACCGCGCTGTACGGCGGCTCACAGAACTTGCTGCACTACACGCTGCGCCGCTTTGGCATTGAGACCACCTTCGTCAAGCCCGGCGACATAGCCGGCTGGCGCGCTGCCGTGCGGCCCAACACCAAACTCTTCTTTGGCGAAACCGTTGGCAACCCGGGGCTGGATGTGCTCGACATCGAAGCCGTCGCTGGCATCGCGCACGAGGCTGGCGTACCCCTGCTGGTGGACTCGACGCTGACCTCGCCCTGGCTCATCAAGCCCTTTGAGCACGGCGCCGATCTGGTCTACCACTCGGCCACCAAATTCTTGAGTGGCCACGGCACGGTGATTGGCGGCCTGGTGGTGGACGGCGGCAGTTTTGACTGGGACAAGTCGGGCAAATTTCCGGAACTCACAGAACCCTACGAGGGCTTTCACAACATGGTGTTCAGTCAGGAGTCCACCGTTGGCGCCTTCCTGCTGCGGGCACGGCGCGAAGGCCTGCGCGACTTTGGCGCCTGCATGAGTCCGCATTCGGCCTGGCTGATTCTGCAGGGCATAGAAACCCTCTCGCTGCGCATGGAGCGCCACATGAGCAACACCCGCAAGGTGGTGGAATTCCTCTCGGGCAATGCCTTTGTGGCGCGTGTTGGCCATCCGCTGCTGGAGAGTCACCCCAGCCACGCACTGGCGCAGAAACTGCTGCCACGCGGCGCCGGTTCGGTCTTCAGCTTTGACTTGAAAGGCAGTCGTGAGCAGGGCAAGAAGTTTGTCGAGAGCCTCAAGGTCTTCAGCCACCTGGCCAATGTGGGCGACTGCCGCAGCCTGGTGATTCACCCGGCCAGCACGACGCATTTCCGCATGAGCGATGAGGCGCTGGCTGCCGGCGGTATCACGCAAGGCACGATACGCCTGTCGATCGGACTCGAAGACGCCGACGACCTGATCGACGACCTGAAACGTGCCCTCAAGACTGCCGAGAAAACTTGATTAGTTGTCATTGCGGGCCCAATTTGTCATTGCGGGCCCAATTTGTCATTGCGGGCTTGACCCGCAATCCAGTCATCCCCTACCACTGGATCCCGGATCAGAGCTTGCCCCGGGCTTGATCCGGGGTCCGGGATGACATAAAAGAAGTGGATGACATAAATGAAGTGCATGACATAAATAAAGTGGATGACATAAGAACGGGATGACAGACAAAGGAAACATGATGTATTTGCAAGTCCAAAACGCTAACACTTACTGCTACACCGGTGGCAAAACTTTTGACGCTGCCAAGCCGACCGTCATCTTCATCCACGGGGTACTAAACGACCACAGCGTCTGGATTCTGCAGACGCGCTACCTGGCGAATCACGGTTACAACGTGCTGGCCCTGGACCTGCCGGGCCATTGCCGCAGCGCCGGGGCACCACCGGCCAGTGTTGAAGAAGCGGCGGCCTTCATCGTCGCGCTGATGGATGCGGCGGGCGTTGAGAAAGCCGCGCTGGTCGGTCACAGCTTTGGCTCGCTGATTGCGCTTGAGGCGGCAGCGCGCGCGCCGCTGCGGGTCAGCCACCTGATCCTGGTCGGCACCGCCTACCCGATGAAAGTGTCGCCGCTGCTGCTGGAGAACTCGATCAGCCAACCGATGAAGGCGATCGACATGGTCAACACTTTTTCACACTCCACGCTGGCACCGCCGCCTTCCACGCTGGGGCCGGGTACCTGGCTTTACGGTGGCTCGCGCGCACTGATGAAGCGCGTACTGGCCAGCAACAGCAGCGTGAACGTTTTCCACACCGGCTTCAAGGCCTGCGACGACTACCGCAACGGCGAGGCGGCGATGGCGCAGGTGCAGGCGCCCACGCTGTTTGTGCTTGGGCGGCAGGACCAGATGACGCCGGCCAAGGCAGCGCAGTCGCTGGTCAGCAAAGCCATCAAGGGACGCGTTGCGCTGCTCGACGCCGGCCACGCGCTCATGACCGAAGCCCCCGACGGCCTGCTGTTTGCGATCCGCGATTTTCTGCAACAGTAACTTATTATTGACCTGTCCGAAATTCATGACACTGCCCCAACAGGAACGGATGCCGCATTGTCATTGCGGGCACCCTTGTCATTGCGGGCACCCTTGTCATTGCGGGCACCCTTGTCATTGCGGGCAACGACCCGCAATCCAGTGTTCGCGTAGCACTGGATCCCGGATCAAGTCCGGGATGACAACTTCGGAGTCCGGGATGACAACTTCGGAGTCCGGGATGACAATTTCGGAGTCCGGCATGACAGTGTGTTCTTTTGTGCGCGTCATGGTTTATGGAAAGCTCAATAATTGAACACGATGAACAACACCATCCACATGCAACTCGACGCCAGGGCGATCGAGATCCTGAGCCGGGTCACCACCGCCACGCTGACGACCCTGCTGCTGAAAAAGGGCTTGCGCAATGTCTGGCTGCGCGGCACCCGGCCGCTGCGTGCTGGTCAGCCGCGTCTGGTCGGGCGCGCTTTCACGCTGCGCTTTGTGCCGGCGCGCGAGGATCTGGCCACACCCGAATCCTGGTCTTCCCCGATTTCAACCCGCGCCGCCATCGAAGACATGCCGCCAGGCTGCATCGCAGTGGTGGACGCCATGGGCGTTACGGATGCTGGCGTCTTTGGCGACATTCTGTGCACGCGCATGGTCAAGCGCGGTGTCGCCGCGCTGGTGACCGACGGCGTGGTGCGTGATGTCTCTGGCGTGCTGGGCAGCGGCTTGCCGGTCTGGTGCAATGGCGCAGCGGCGCCACCATCGGTAGCGGGCCTGACTTTTGTGGACTGGCAAGCGCCGATCGCCTGCGGCGGCGTGGCCGTCTTTCCGGGAGATGTGGTGGTGGTGGACGACGACGGGGCCGTGCTGATTCCGGCCGCCCTGCTGGACGACATCCTGAGCCTCGCCCCTGAGCAGGAACGGCTGGAGAACTGGATCATGCAGCAGGTCGAGCGGGGGGCGGCGCTACCGGGTCTGTACCCGCCCAACGCCGAAAACAAGGCGCGCTATCTGGCCGATACGGCCGGCAAGTAAGCCCGACTTAAAGCGCTTCACGCAGGCGCAGCGCCGTCCAGTCGCCGTTGTGCCACAGGTTTTCCGTGCTCTCCTGCCGGCCTAACAGCAGCGCCTGCAGCAAAGGCGCCAGCGGTGTGCTGTCAGGATCGGCCAGCAGGACATAGCGTGCCGCCTCATCAGCGCCCTGCTCCTGCAACAAGCCGATCCAGTCCAGCGTGCACAGTGCCTCCAGCACCGGCTCCAGTTGCAGACTATCAACACGCAGCATGGCTGACAGTGGCTCGATGGCCAGACCTTTGACCTGTTCCAGCCGGGCACGTTCAAGTTGCTGCAGGGCCTCCAGCGCCAGTTGAAACTGGAAGCCGGGCGTGCGACCGCGCAGTTCCCGCCCAGCCAGCAGGCTGGGCAGGTAGGCCGTGATCACCGCGCCGAGCAGCACGATCAGCCAGGCGGTGTAAATCCAGATCAGCAGAATCGGCACGGTGGCAAAAGCGCCATAGAGCACCGAGTAGGTTGGCACCTTGGCCAGGTACAGCGTCAGTAACTTCTTGGCCACTTCCAGAGCGGCCGACACGAACAGGCCACCAGCCCAGGCGTGCGCCCAGCGCACCCTGACATTGGGCACGTAGTAGTAGAGGGCTGCCATGCCACCGGCCAGCATGAAGAACTGCAGCAGGTCCAGCAGCAGCCCAACGCCGCCCGGCAACACCGAGACCACGCCCCGGGAAGCGGAAATTGCGTAGGAACTCATACTCAGACTGAAACCCAGCAACAGTGGCCCCAGCGTGAGACCCGCCCAGTAGATCAGAATCCGTTGACCGAAAGGGCGCGGCGTGCGCACACGCCAGATGTTGTTCAGGGTGTGGTCAATGGTCAGAATCAACGCCAGCGCGGTGACAAACAGCAGCGCCACCCCGGCCCCGCCTAGCCTGGAGGAATGGCTGGCAAACTGGGTCAGGTAACTCATCACCTGGCGCGCGATGTTGTCCGGGATCAGGCTCTCCATCAACCATTTCTGCAGTACCTCCTGAAACTTCGAAAACATCGGGAAAGCGGTAAACACCGCCAGCGCGACGGTGATCAGGGGGACCAGCGCCATGGTGCTGGTAAAGGTCAGGCTGCTGGCCGTGACGCCCAGGCGATCCTCGCGAAAGCGCTCGCGCAACGTGCGCGCCGTGCTCTTCCATGGGAAACGCAGAATTTCTTGAATCATGGCCGCTATGATGCCATTGCCATGCAGCAAGTCCAAAAAACACCTTCCGGCGGGGTCGCCAGCACCCGCGTTGTCGCCGTCGCCAGCTTGCTGGGCCTGATCCTCCTGGGTCTGGCCTGGGAGCTTTACCTGGCGCCGCTGCGCCCCGGCGGCTCCTGGCTGGCGCTCAAGGTCTTGCCCCTTTGCATTCCGCTGGCCGGGCTGCTGAAGAACCGCATGTACACCTACCGCTGGGTCAGTCTGATGGTCTGGCTCTATTTCACCGAAGGCGTGGTGCGCGCCTACAGCGACAAGGCACCGGGCAACTTGCTCGGGCTGCTCGAAGTGCTGCTCTGCCTGAGCCTGTTTGCCGCCTGCGTGCTGCACGTTCGCTTGCGCCAGAGAACCCAAGTTGCAAGGAATTCCTGACATGCAAACCCTGCTCGACACCCTGCGCCAGATCGTCGGCAGTACCCACGTACTCACCGATGGCGACCTGAGCGCCTGGACGCAGGACTGGCGCAAGCGTTCAAGCGGCAAGGCACTGGCCGTGCTGCGCCCGGCGTCCACCGATGAAGTGGCGCAAATCGTCAAGGTCTGCGTCGCCTATCTCAGCCAACATCCGGACTGTGGCCTCAGTCTGGTGCCACAGGGTGGCAATACCGGACTGGTGGTGGGCAGCACTCCCGACGCGTCGGGGCAGCAGATTCTGCTGAGCCTGCAACGCATGAGCGCGGTGCTCAGCGTCGATGCAGCAAACCTGACGATGACGGTGCAGGCCGGTTGCATTTTGCAGAACCTGCAACAGCGCGCCGAGGATTCTGACCTGCTGTTTCCGCTGAGCATGGCCTCCGAGGGTACCTGCACCATCGGTGGCAATCTGGCCTGCAACGCCGGCGGCACGCAAGTGCTGCGCTACGGCAACACCCGCGATCTCTGCTTGGGACTCGAAGTGGTCACAGCGCAGGGTGAGATCTGGCACGGGCTGTCGGGTCTGCGCAAAGACAACACCGGCTACGACCTGCGCGATCTGATGATTGGCTCCGAGGGCACGCTGGGCATCATCACTGCCGCCACGCTCAAGCTCTACCCGCAACCTGCCGCCCGGTTGACCGCGTGGGCCGCCGTGCCGTCGCTGGAGCAGGCCATAGCGTTGCTGACGTTGGCACGGCGTCACTTTGATGCCGGTCTGACCGGCTTTGAAGTCATGGGCAGATTTGCGCTCGGCCTGGTTGCAAAACACTTCTCGCAGCTGCACATGCCACCGCAGATGGATGCCCCCTACTGTGTGCTGCTGGAGATCTCGGACCATGTGTCAGAGGCGCATGCACGAGAGCAGTTTGAGGCGCTGCTGGAGGTTGCGCTGGAGCAAGGCCTTGTCACCGATGCCGTCGTGGCCGAGAGCCTGTCGCAGGCCAATCAGCTCTGGCACATCCGCGAGAGCATTCCGCTGGCGCAACCCCTGGAAGGCCTGAACATCAAACACGACATCTCGGTGCCCATCTCCAGCATCGCTGAATTTGTTCGCAGCACGGATGCGCTGCTGCAGCAAGCCATCCCCGGCGTGCGCATGGTCAACTTCGGCCACCTGGGCGACGGCAACCTGCACTACAACGTGCAGGCGCCCGAGGCCATGGACCCGGCGCGCTTCCTGGCTGAGCATGAGGAGCAGGTCAACACCCTGGTCTACGACAGCGTCACGGCTTTCAAAGGATCGATCTCGGCCGAACACGGCGTCGGCAGCCTGAAAGTCGAACAACTGGAAAAGTACAAGTCGCCCGTCGCACTGGACCTGATGCGCGCCGTCAAGCGCGCGCTGGACCCGCAAAATCTGCTGAACCCGGGACGGGTGGTGCTTAGTTAGGTATCGACGTCGGGTTTTGTCGCAAGGTCTGCGTATCGCGGAAGGGTCTCAACTACCTTCCTGGTGACCTGCATGCCCGGTACTTCAGAGTTCGTCACTTTTCTCAGCGAAAGTGATCGTCTCTTGCGGCTTGTCGGTCCCGCCCTGCTGTGGCCAGAGTCGATGCGGCTGGCGCTTTTTGCAAACTTTTCAAAAGAAATCCTTAGGTCAGCACATGGCAGGTAACGGCTGAACCACGTTTTTATGCACATGCTATATTGCGCATAAATAATGCACTTTCAGAAAGCGAACCCCATGCGCACAGCTGCTGACACTCAAAAGCGCCCGGTCAACCTGTCGATTGGCGCGCATACGCTGGACCAGGCGAAGAAATTGGGTATAAATCTGTCGAAAACCGTCGATGCCTTTTTGCAGGACGAAGTGAAACGGCGTTATTGGGAGAAATGGCGCGACGACAACAAGGACGCATTTGCTGCCTACAACGAGCGCATCCGCCGTGAGGGTTTGCCGCTGGCCAAATACCGCAGCTTTGGAAAAAGCCTGGGCGACGGCCGCGAGCAGGGCTGACGCATGGCACGCTTTGATGTGTACCAGAACCCCGATGCCAGTGAGCGCGCCAGAGTCCCGTATTGGCTCGATGTGCAAAACACTTTCATTGAAGTTGAGACACGCGTGGTTGTCCCGCTTCATTCCGCTAGTCGCTTTATCGGACGGATTCGGGATCTGAACCCTGAGTTGGTCGTTCAAGGCAAGAATGTTGTCATGAACACTTCAGCTTTGGGTGCCGTTCCCGCAACCGATTTACGAAGTCCGATTACCAATCTCATCACGCAACAAAGTGTCATCCTGGAAGCCATCGATACGCTGTTTGGGGGGTACTGAATGACCCACCCGATTCGCTCCCAGTACGAAGACTTTCTGCGCCATGTCGATACGCACGGCGTGTTCAAACCCGACCGAACCGGCACCGGCACCAAGAGCGTGTTTGGCTACCAGATGCGCTTTGATTTGAAACAGGGCTTTCCACTGGTGACCACCAAGA
>Ga0163199_1001266_pt1 | contig 15762 bp, 14 predicted proteins | sample PL_2010_150m_FD_113537 | JGI IMG/M metagenome (GOLD analysis project Ga0163199, IMG submission 113537) | Freshwater microbial communities from Powell Lake, British Columbia, Canada to study Microbial Dark Matter (Phase II) - PL_2010_150m | ecosystem: Environmental > Aquatic > Freshwater > Lake ... | reverse complement strand
GGTTGATTTCGTCCAGGAGGTGAATCACTCTCTCAACTGTTTCTTCTGCCACGACCCGCACAGCGCCGCGCCGCGTGTGGTTCGCGATGCCTTGATTCAGGCAGTGTCGCGCCCGGAGAAAGACACGGTGTGGCATGCCGACAAGAAAGCGGCAAAGATCGATATCCGCGATCTGGGCACGCGCGGCTTCACCCGCAAGATCGGGCTGCTGTCGCGCCCCGACTCGAACCTGATGTGCGCGCAGTGCCACGTCGAGTACAACTGCAATCCTGGCACGGATCTGGAAGGCAAGCCGGTCACGATGGCGGACGGCCGCACCAACCACTTCCCGTTCAAGAAGGTGGCAGACCTCGGCAAGCATTACACCGACCTGAAGTTCCGCGACTTCAAGCACGGCATCACCGGGGCGATGTTGTGGAAGGGTCAGCATCCGGATACCGAAAACTATTACGGCAGCGTGCACCAGAAAGCCGGAGCCGACTGTGCCGATTGCCACATGCCCAAGGTCAAGGATGCCAAGACCGGCAAGATCTTCACGTCGCACTGGCAGACCAGCCCGTCGCGCTACCTCAAGGAAACCTGCCTGACCTGCCATGAGTCCTGGAGCGAACAGCAGGCGCAGTACGCAATCGACTCTCTGAAGAACCGCGTGCAGGGCAAGTTGCGCAAGGCCGAGTTCTGGCTTACGCGCATGATCGACAAATTCGAGGAAGCCAAGGGGGTCGGCGTTGATGAGGCCATCCTCAGCCAGGTGCGCGAGAAGCATTTCGAGGCGCATATCAATTGGGAATGGTGGACCGCCAGCAACGGCGCGCACTTCCACAACCCGGATGAAGCGGTGGAGTCCCTTAACAAATCGATGACGATCTCGCAGGCCGCCATCAAGCAGCTTGAAGACGGGATGAGCGCGCGGCGTGGTGCAACTCGCTGAGTGTGCGGGATTGAGAGACAGCGCAATACCCACCTTGCCGGCGGTCACAGCACGCCTGCGGCCTCGCGTCGATGTGCTGATGCTGGGTGGCGGGGTGCTGGTCCTTGCGGCGCTGTGCCTGTGGGCCTGGTCGCCCTGGCAGTCCGGACCAGATCCCGTCGACCAAGCGATCGCGGCCGTTGCGCAGCAATCTGCGCCCACCATGACGGCTGCGCGGGTGTCACTCGACACACGGCGCGAGCAGGCCCGGCGCTTTCCGCGCGACGGTCGCGCTTGGGCGCTGCTAGCGTATTCGGCATTTGAGGCGGATGCCTATGCTGAAGCCGCGGCGGCGTTTGAGACGGCAGCGACGGTGTCACCCAAGGTCGCAGCCGACCCCGGTGTCCTGTGCGATTGGGCGGACGCGCTTGGCATGGCCCAGGGCGGCTCACTCAAGGGAAGACCGACCGAACTGGTATCGCGCGCGCTTGCATTGAGTTCAGCCTATCCAAAGGCCCTGGAAATGGCGGGCAGTGCAGCGTATGAGCGGCGCGAGTTTGCGCTCGCTGCCGATTACTGGCGCCAATTGTTACTGCAAATGGCGCAAGGCTCGGCTGACCGAAACTCGCTGGAAGATGGCATCGCCCGCGCCGAGCGCCTTGCCCTCACACCACCAGTCAAGAGATAGAAAGCTCCCGTGTTGGCTGAAGTTCAGGCACACCCCCATGTCCGCTATCAGGCGGCCGACTGCATACCGGAATTTGCCTGCAAGATGGTCGGTTACACGCAACTGTCACCCCGGACTCAGCAAGCGTCATCCCGGACTCAGCAAGTGTCATCCCGGACTCAGCAAGTGTCATCCCGGCCCCAGCAAGCGTCATCCCGGACTCGATCCGGGATCCAGTGGTACGCCCATACTGGATTGCGGATCGAGTCCGCAATGACAGCGGCGTCTGCAATGACAGCGGCGTCTGCGATGACAACCGGCGTCCGCAATGACAACCGGGGTTGCAATGACAACGGGGTTGAAACGACAGTGAAAAAATCAGGTGGCGTTCGTTTGAGCGTAGTCGTATCATCTTTCATCAGATCTTAACAATGGAGGAAATCGATTAACGATGCCTTACGTGAAGTTTCTTCAACTCGTCAGCGCGGTCCGTCAGCTGCCGATTTACCCTGCGATGGATGTGACGGAGGTCCAGACACTCAATGCCCTGGCTCAGGAATGGCACCTCGGCAACAAGATCAGCGTGGTTCAGGCCATGGGCATGCTGCCTGATGTGTCGCCGAGCAGCGTCCATCGGCGACTAAAAACACTGCGCGCCAAGGGATTCGTTTCTCTGCAGGAGGACGAATTTGACAACCGCATCAAATACATCATCGGCACCCGGTTGTTCACCAAGTACCTCGCACAGATGGACCGGTGTCTGACACAGGCTGTGGATTGAGCGAAAAGTAGCCGTCGCGGCGCCCGCGCGTCAATTTGTTCGGCATAATCCTTGGCAGAGCGACGAACATAGTCAGACTTCGCAGACACAGGACCGAATGAAACTTACAGGCAAGCCGGCAATCGTGGTCCTTACGGCTGCTGCTTACGTGGCCCTGTTTGAACTCAACTCCCTTCTTTTTTCAGGTCTTTCATTCTCAGCCAGCGCAGACTGGATCTATTTACCCAGCGGCCTGCGACTCGGGTTCGTTCTGGTGTTTGGCGTCTGGGGCGCACTTGGCATCGTGATGGCTTCCATAGCAACCAACCTGCTTCACTACCCGACCGCCGACATGGCTACCCTGGTTGTGGCCGGGTTGATTTCTGGATTGAGTCCGCTGTTGGCAAGAAAAGTATGCATAGACCGCTTGGCCCTTGACGGAACTCTGAAGAACCTGACGGCTCAGCAGTTGCTCAAAACGGCCGCCATATTTGCGCTGCTCAACGCCACGATTCACCAGTTGTGGCTCACGTTTCGTGGCCGTACTGACCATTTCCTCAGCAGCGCCATGGCAACGGCGGTCGGAGACTTTCTGGGAACCATCCTGGTCCTGTACGCCGCGAAGTACCTGATCAACTGGCTGTCGGGTCTTAACAAAACTTAATATTCCGCCCTGCCCTGGTGATGCTATATTGCGGTCGAGCGCGCAAGCGCTTCCTGCTTTTCCTCCCTGAGCAGGGCCTTGATGTGTGACAGCAAATAGGCTTATCACCCCGGACTTTGTGCCGGGGTTTTTTTTGGCTGGAATAGCGCAGCACAGCGGGAAACTTCAGACCCTTGGTGGAGGTGCCGGCGGCCGGGGTTTGGGCCCAGTCGATGCTGGCTTTCTCGCCGGCCTTGATCGGTCGACCAGCTTAGGCGCCGCCCTTGCGGCAGACCCGGTTGTAAACCTGGCTGTTGGTGGCTGGGTTCGACGAGACAAGCAGCCAATAACACTTCACGCCACCACCTTGGCTCTTGCCGGCCATGGCGCTTGGCGAGACGAGCAGGGCGGCGACGCTGAGGCACGCCATGGTGGCCCCGGCGATCAACTTGCTTGTGAGGGACTTGGTCATGCGAATTCTCCGGTGAAGGCTGGGTTGAAGGAAGATCGCGGCGGGACCCCCGGTGCGCGATGCCTTACTCATTGCACGCTTCGTGCCAGAGGGAAATAGTGTTTAATATCAACGGCTCACCAAGACAAAGCGATCGCAAGGCAGACCGATTGGGTGCTTTGACGCGACTGAGCCGGGGGCATTCACCCAGTGGCGCCCGACACGGTCAGCGCTGCAGGCCGTGGCGATCCATCCGGTAGCGCAAGGTGTCACGGCTGATACCGAGCAATCTGGCCGCCTTGCTGACATTCCAGCCGCATTCTGTGAGTGCACGCTGGACGTGCTCTCGCTCGACAGCATCGAGTGACAGCGACTCGGTCGGTGCGGCAGGGTTCACGCTGGTCGCGGCAACACGGTTGGGCCGGCTCAGCATCAGGTCGCCGGCGCTCAAGACACCAGAACGTTGCATCAGCACGGCGCGCTCGAGCACATTGCGCAACTCTCGCACGTTGCCAGGCCAGTCGTGCGCAGCCAGGGCCGCAAGCGCACTGGCATCCATCGACAGTTCGGGCCGGCCGTAGCGGCTTGCCAGTTGGGCAAGAAAGTGACTTGCCAGCAACGGGAGATCGTCCAGGCGTGCGCGCAAGGGGGGAATATGGATCTGGAACACCTTGAGCCGGTACATCAGATCGGCACGAAAGTGGCCCCGCTGGACCTGCTCTTCCAGATCACGGTTGGTGGCAGCGACGATGCGCACGTTGACCTGACGGTCCGCCAGGGCACCGAGTCGGCGAACCCGCAGGTTTTCAATCACCCGCAGCAGTTTGGCCTGCAAGCTCAGATCCAGTTCAGCGATTTCATCAAGAAACAGCGTGCCGCCGTCGGCCGCTTCAATCAGCCCGATCTTGCGCGCGTGGGCGTTGGTGAATGCGCCTTTCTCGAAGCCGAACAACTCGCCCTCAATCAGGTGGGCCGGAAGGGCTGCGCAGTTGATTTCAATGAATGGAGCCTTGGCACGCGCTCCGCTCTGGTGGCAGGCGCGCGCCACGAGTTCCTTTCCGGTGCCTGTTTCACCCAGAATCAGAATCGGGGCGGCGGGGGACTGGTCAGTCGGCTCGATGCTGGAGACGGTACGAATCAAATCGCGCAGCCCTTGCATCGCCGTTGATGCGCCAACCAGCGCGTCCAGACTGGCCTGGCTGGCTTCCCGGCGCTGGTAATAGTCCAGCGCGCGGCGCTCGCCACGTTCGGTCAGGGCGCGCTGCACCACGTCCTTGAGGCTTTGCAAGGTCACCGGTTTGGTAAGCAGATCCATCGAACCTGCCTTCATGGCATCGACAGCCAGCGTCACACTGGCGTGTCCCGTCACCATCACGATGCGCGGCGGATCATCGACCTTGCGCAGCGCGCGGATGACCTCAAGCCCATCCATGCCAGGCAGTTGGAAGTCAACGATAACGACGTCAGGCTGGATTCGAAGAGCGGCCTGCAGGCCCACGGCGCCGTCGTTGGCGACTTCAACCAGGTGACCTTCCTTCGCGAAAAATCGGGCAATGTTTTTTGCCAGAACCGTTTCGTCTTCAATCACCAAAAGCGTGGCCATCCTGTTTATTCCTTCTGTGGCTGTGTGACCGGCGCAAGCGGCAGGGTGAGTTCGACGCAGGTGCCTTTGAGCGGCGCCGGCGTCAGGGCCACCTGACCACCCCACTGCTCCACCATGCGCTTGACCAGGACCAACCCGATGCCCAGGCCGCCGCTCTTGGTGCTGAAGAACGGTCGAAACAGGGCCTGGCGAACATCCTCGCGGATGCCCGGGCCGTTGTCAATCACCCGCAAATTCAGCTCTTTGCCATTGCTGCTCCAGCGCACGTCAATCTCTCCGCCCTCGGGCATGACGTCCGCGGCATTGGCCAGTATGCTGATCAGGATTTGTCGCAACATCGCTGTATGGGCCTGGATGGCGGGTGCGTCCCCTGCTTGAACCGTCCAGCGAATGCCGCGGCGATTGAATTCCGGCGCCATCTCCTGCATACAGGCGAGCACCAACTGCGCCGGCTGTACCACCTCAGACTGAAGTTGTGGTGCCTGCGAAACACGGACCAGCTCGGTAATCCAGCGATCAGCGCGGTCCACCGCTGCAGTGATGTCACCGCTATGCTCGGCCAGATCCTGCGGCGAGACATCGCCGGTCTGAAGCATCTCTGCCGACACGCGGATTGACGCCAGCGGATTGCGCAGGTTGTGCGCTACCGCGCGTGCCAACTCCACTGCGGTCGACAGAGTTTGGTTCTCGGCCAGCCTGGCCTGCTGATCGCGCATGACCCGGTCTGCGCGCGCCACGGTCCAGTACAGTGTTGCAAACAAGCCGATAGCACTGAGCGCGCAGGCCAGCCAGAGCTGAAGCAGCGCGTCGCGGATGGCCGCGCTCAGTTGCACCGGAACCTTGTATAACTCCATCACCCCCAGCACCTTTCGGGTCCCGGGTTCCAGGATCGGTATATAGCTCTCGACGTAGTAACTGGTTCGCGCCGCCAGGCCCACATGTTCCTCCTTGCCAGGCTTGTTCGAATCCAGGCGGCCGTTGTGCACAACGAGTCTGCCAGCCAGCGCTTCGCGAAGTTCGTCATTGACCGGAAAGTGGCGTCCAACAAGTGCAGCGTCGGTCGACCAGACCACCGTGCCGTCGGACTGGTAGGCATTGGCACGAACCGGGTCGCTCATGGATGAAAGGTGGCTCATGGAACCCAGGAATCGAGCCTTCAGAGCCTCGTTGCCAGGATTGGCCAGATAGGAGGCGGACTGGTCCGTCAGCAGCAGGTTCTGGATGAAATCCATGCTGACTTCGCCTTCGCGCTGCAGCATGCGCTGCGTCAACATGTGCGACATGAGCCAGCCCAGGCCAAGGGCAATGACGGCAATCACCCCGAGGCTGTAGAGGGCAAAACGTCTTCGCAAATTCAGGGGTGGGCTGGCGGCCTCTGGGTGCATGGGGCTATTTTCTCGACATCAGCCCTCATTATCACCAGCTAAATTTCTTGAACCAGCCCCCCCCCAAAAAATCGGCCGACCCATAGGGGCGAAGTCGGGCTTGACCCTTGGCTGCCATCCTCCTCCAACAATGGCAGAGGGCGGTAGTCTTCCACTTCGTTGCCGAAATGGATCGCGACATAGGCACGCATGAACCACCTGAGCGGGTGATCGGCGATCTCCGGCACGTGCGCCCAATCGGGGCCAAACCATTCGGTCAGTATGTTTTCAATGAAGAACCACTTCTCGGCGACGAGGGCACCGCCATGCGACCAATCATTGGCCGGGTTGTAGGTATGTGGATGCCACAGGCCGCTTTCGGGGTCGTGGCACTTGCCTGGAGCCGGATTCTCATCGGACAGCCTCAGACCTGCCGACTTGGCGACCCAAAAATTGAGCAGTCGTCCTTCGATTCGCTTTACGTTCATCAGTCACTCCTGGAGAGGGGGGCTCTTTGTAAACCCATCACCTATTGCACAACGCGTGCCATCCCAACGCGAACCGCGTCACAGCGCCAACTCATTGATTTGTAACGATTTGTTTCTAACCCGACCCGCATTGTGGGTGAACTGGGGTGGATTTATCGGGTGAAATCCCCCGTTTTGGTGGGGCAACACACACTGCGGCTGCACGGGGTCCCGAGCTATGCCCGTCACGCCAACCAAGCCTTCAGCATAGCCGGCTCGGGCGGTCCGATGGAGCGCTGGACGACGCCGTTGCGCCCGATCAAGACCACATAGGGCGTGACGTTGCGCCACTTGGGGTCCACCGCTTGGCGAATCTCGGGCTCAAAGCCGTCAAACGCATAAATGCGGGTGGCGCCCTGGTAATGATGTGCGTGCGCCAAGGCACGCGCGCCCTGGGCGTCCATCACGACGGCGGCCAGCTCCACCGGCTGTGCCGAGGCCATGACCGCAGCGTGCAGTTGGTCAAAGGCGTCGGGGCAGGTGGAGCAAAAAGTGGTGGTGAACACATAGGCCGCCGGCCGTGGGCCCTGACGCAGCAGGCGCTGCCAGGTTACGGCCCTGAACGGTGCTACTGTTTTAATAGCTTCAACCCTATGCTGCGTAAGGGCTAAAGCCATTTTTGGCACTAAATAGCAGGCCGACGCAGCCGCCAGCAGCAGGGCACGGCGGCGGCTTGGTCGCCCGGGCGCGGGGCGGGCAGCGGGGTCAAAAACGGATGTCATACACCTGCACTCCTTTGGGGTGGCGCCACACGGCCACCATGCGTTCACCCTGCTGCGCCAGGCGCGGGTGGTCGTTGTCGCCGCTCAGGCTGCCCAGCACCGCCAGGCGGAAGGTCTGGCCGCCGTCCGCCGACAACCAGGCTTTGAGTGTGCTGCGGGCGCCGTCCACGCTGCGCCAGACCACGGCGACCCGGTCGCCCCAGGCCAGCACGTCGCCGTGTTCGGCCAGTTCGTCGGGGAGCGGCCGCACGGTGTCCAGCCGCGCGCTGCCGTCGGGTGCCAGGCGCGCATAGCGTACCGCAGCCGTGTTGTCGCTGCCCTGACGGCGCATCCCGAACCACACCGCGTGAAAGCCGCCGTCGGTGGTTGGCGCCAGACCGGGGCCGTGGTGCGGGCAGGCGTCAATGTGCCAGTCGTCCCAGGTCGCCCGCGTCACGGTCGGTGGGCTGGCGTCGCTGAGTACCGCGAAGCCATGGTCGCGCACATTGGCGCCAAACACGTGCCGCCACAGGGCACGCATCACGCCGTCCGGGCCGGGCGCAAGCGCAATGCGACAGCACTCACAGGTGTGGTCTGCCAGCTTGAGGTCCGGGCCAAAGCTGGCCCCGCCGTCACGCGACTCATTGCGGTAAATCGCCGCACCGACGTAGCTCGACTTTTTACCCACCTTGGGCGCGAGTTCCATGTCGCGCTTGTCGACCCACAGCGTGTGCAGCACGCCCTGCGCGTCAAAGGTGATGGATTCGAAGCGGTGGGTGATCTCCTGCCGGTCGGCATGCACCGTGAACGGCGGGGAGAAGGTCTGCCCGCCATCGCTGGAGCGCAGCATGCGGATCATGCCGGTGTAGGGCTTGGCCAGCGGCTGGGTGTAGCTGATGACGGCCCAGCCCTGTGGCCCAAACGCCAGCTTGGGCCGGTTCTCGCCGTCGGCAGAGATGGCGTCACCGCCTGTGGCGATCACGCGCGGCGTGCCCCATTTGTTCAGGTTGGCCGCCGGCGCCGTTTGCACGAACAAATGGCCCTGCTCATTCAGGCCGGCCAGCCACAACCGACCGTCGGGCCCGAAGGCCACACCGCTGGCCAACTGGGGGCGCGCCTGGTGCGAGGCCTGATGCGCGGGTTTGTGCGCCGGCTGCGCCAGCAACTGGGCGGCGCTCAGGGCCAGCCCCAGCAGGGCCAGCAGACGGCAGTGCCGGCTCACCATATGGCATCCAGCCCTACATATAAGGCTCTGGGCAAGGCCGGCGAGAACACCGCAGTGCTGGACGACACCGAGGCACTGTCGGCATAACGCTGATCGGTCAGGTTCATCAGGCGGGCAAAGACGTTGACACCCTTGGACAGGGACTGGCTCACGCGCAGATTGAATACGTCATGCCCGGGGTACTTGCCAAACGCAGCTGCGTTGCTGGCTTCCAGCCAGTAGTTCCCCAGCCGCACCCACTCCAGCTCGGCCCGGGTGCCGTCACGTGGCGTCCAGCTCAGCCGGGTGTTGGCCATCAGCCGGGGCGCGGTTTCCATTTCCTTGCCCGAGTAGTCCGCGGTGGCGGTCACCCAATCGACATACCGGTGGCTGGCATACGACAGGGCGGTGGCCAGCCGCCACTGGCTGTTGAAGGCCTTGCCCAGTGCCAGCTCGATGCCCTGGTGTTCGGTCTTGCCGGCATTGACGCTGGCGCTGATGTTGGTGGCCAGGTCACGCTGGCTGACCAGGTCGTCCTGCTTGACCAACTGGTACAGCGTCAGGTCATACGACCAGCCGTCGGCCGCACCGCGCCAGCCCAGCTCGAACTGGTTGGCCTTGATCGGCTTGAGTGCCAGGGCCAACTGGGCTTTGCTGAGGGCATCGGCCAGCGCGCCACTGCCGGCGCGAAACAGCTGGCTCTCGGACGGTGCCCGGAACCCGTGGTTGTACGAGGCATACAGGCTGCTGTTGGGGCTCAGGCTGTAAACCGCGCCCAGCTTGGGGCTGAGGTGGGTGTGGTCCACAGAGGCCGACGCAATTTGCCCGTAGTAGCGTGTCGTCGTGCCAGCGCGCGTGGTACCGGCCGCCAAGTTGTTGCTCATGTCGTAGGTCATGCTGTCAAAGCGCAAACCACCGGTCAGCAACAGGGCGGGCAGTGGCGTAGCCTCGCCCTGCAGGTACGCCGAGGCACTCTTGAACGTGACCTTGTAGTCGTAAATGCGGCTGCCCACCGTGTAGGCACTGTAGTTGCGGTCGGCACCGGTGCCGCTGCTGGTGAGGTTCAGACTGTCTTCGGTGCGCGTACCGGGGCTGTTCTCCAGGTCCAGCCCGACGATCAGCCTGGGCTTGAGCGCGCCGCCAAAATCCTGCCGCCACTTGCTCATGAGACCCAGGGAATTGACATTTGATTTCTCGATACGCGGGTCTGAACTCAGGTTGTAGGACCCGTTCAGGTCCATCACATTGCTGCGCAAATACGGCGTGATGCTGAGCAGGGCGGCACCCATGTCGCGCTCGTAAGCACTCGACAAGCGCAGTGCATCGACCTTGCGGTAAGCGATCGACAGGTTGTTCTTGGTCGGGTTGTTCAGGTAATCGTTGTAGGTCAGCGCGGAGTTGGCGCCGGTCTGCTGGTCGATCTTGGTGTAGCCGAGGATTGTTTTGAGCATCGCGACATCGCTCAAGGCCTGGTCGTGCCGCAGACTGACGCTTTGCCGGTCATACGCCGTTTTGGCGCGCCAGCCATCGGTGTGCGTCAGGTTGACGGCCGCCCGTGCCGCGCCGTCCTTGCCGGTGGCCAAGGTGCCATCGAGCAGCAGGCGCTGCCAGCCAAAGCTGCCGGCCTCGCCGCTGAGCTCGACGCCCGGCATGACCGACGGGGCTTTGGTCAGGATGTTGACCGTGCCGCCAATGGCATCGGACCCATACAGCGCCGAGCCCGGGCCTTTGACGACCTCGATGCCTGAGGCCTGCGGGATGTTCACCTCGTACAAGGCGTTGTGGTTGAAAAACCCGGTGGCCCGGATCGGGATCCCATCCTCCAGAAACAGGTAGACCGGGCTGGTGGTGAACGGTTGCCGGATGGCGGTGCTGTGCCCCTCGCCGTTGGTGACCGCGATCGCCACACCCGGCACCTGGTTCAAGATCTGCTGGGGATGCATGGGGCCGGTGCGCTGGATGGCGCGCGTCCCGATGACCCCCACCGACGCCGGTGTCTGCAGCAGCAAGGTGTTTTCCCGATTGCCAGTGACCGTGACCTCGCTCAGGCTGGGCGGCTCCGGCGTGGCGGGTGCAGCCGCCGGGGACAAGGTTTGGGCTGACGCCGTTAAAGCACTCAAGATAGGGCCGGCAAGCGCCAGCGTAAGACGATGTTTGCGCATGGCAAATCTCCAGAACAATTCAATGAAATAGCCCCACCAACCGTCAGAGGCCGGCGTGAGAAGCTGTCAATTCAAGGGTTCAGGAGAAGGCAGGCGGGCCGCGCGCCGGGGGCGCTGCGGCAGTACGAGAGGCAATGTGGGCCGCCGCTATGCTTTGCAGCACATGGGCCAGGGGCTGCACCGCTTCGATGCTCCATTGCATGATGGGTGGCGGCGCGTAAGCGCTGGCGCACAAGGAGCAGTCGGGTGTATGCAGGGAGACGACTTTGCTGCCCTCGTCGCTCTTGACCAGCAGCTTCATCACGCCCGAGCCCGAGCAGATCACTTCCATGCTCTGCGGCTTGACGATGGGCGACGCGATCGCAACGCCGATCGACAAGGCAAACCAGACCAGCACGAAGCGGGCGATCAGGGTGGCGTTGCGCAGGGTTTGCATGTCAAGTATCGAAAAAGGCCGCATTCTAACGAATTAGTCGTGAATGCAAGGCTGTGCCGTCGCGCAGGCAGACGGAACATCCTTGCATCCAGGTCCGAATCAGACAATCACAAAATTGAATTCCGACAGCTTGCTGGCGTCAACCCCAACCAGCATGATGCTGTTGCCATGGCCCAGGTCAAGGTACGCGATGCTGCCGTTGATGATCAGGTGATCCATCATGGAAGCAGCGTCCTTGATCGTGGAACCATTGAGATCACGGTCGAGCACAATTTTGTCAGTCTCGGTATGGAAGTTCAGAATCAGATCGTTGCCGTCGCCGCTATGAACGGCGAAGTGATTTTCGACCTCCATCGCAGAACTGGCAAAGGTGTCGTCAAGGATGCTGACCACATCGGCATATTTGGCATCAGCGTGCAGGGCTTTGCTCAGCACATCGCGCGTCGCAAAGAAATCGTCAAACGACCGGGTCTTATGACCTCCGGCGACCAGAATGTCGTCGCCACCACCACCCTCAAGGTGATTGAGTCCGACGTCATCGCTGCCGCCCCCAACCAGGACATCGTCACCGGCGCCGGCGCGCAAGTCATCGCTACCATGGCCGCCTTCAAGCACATCGCTTTGGCTGCCGCCAGTGATCACGTCGTCACCCGAACTGCCTCGAATGGCATTGTGGCTCGCATCATCGCCATGCAGTTCCCTGTGAGTGAGATCGCCATGACGGTGCGAGAAGCCATCGTCACCCAGGGTGGCAGTCGCCACACCCGTTCCGCTGGCGACAACCGCTGTCCCGGTCGCTGCGCTCGAGGCGCCGTGGTCGTCAGCTGCGATGTCTTTGCCGTGGTCGTCAGCCACTGTGTCGTTGCTATGTGTGCCCATGATGTTTCCTTGTTAAGGGTTTAAATCTGTCGTCTATCAAGTTTTCCTGATGCACCGAGAATAAGAAGAAAAGAACTGCGCTTGGTATGCCAATGGTCCGCCGGATACAGCAGAAGCGTAGGGTTTGTGTAACGGCGCGTCTTTGACAAATTTGATGAATTTGATAAAAATCGGTCCTTTTTACGAAAAATCACCATTGACCACATCATGCATGGGGCATGATGGCCATGAGCAAACTGCAGCGACTAAACAATGCCCAATTTATCTGGCCCGGAGTTACTGAAGACAGTACGCTCAATGACGACCACCAATGCTGACATTCTCGGGGCGTTTGGGGCGGTGCTGCTGGTATGGACGGTCGGACTTCCTCATACCCTGTCAGCGGGGCTGACGATACTGATTTTCCTGATCATTGCGCGAAAGCGCGAAATCGAGTCCAGCAACAACATTAAGAGGGTGTTACGCCATGGGCGGACCCTGGCCGAAGATGCCAACCGTGCCAAAAGCGCATTTTTGGCCAATATGAGCCACGAAATTCGCAACCCGCTCAATGGCATCCTCGGAACCATCGAGCTGGTACTTGAGAGCAAACTCGACCCCGAACAAACGGAATTGGTAAAGCTGGCCAGCCGCTCCGCCTCGAACCTGCTTGATATCGTCAATGACATTCTGGATATTTCCAAGATCGAGGCCGGTGGTGTCGAGCTGCAGTGCGTCCCGTTTACGCTGCAGCAGTCACTGGGCGACAGCCTCAAAGTTCTGGCCCACCGCGCCCGAGAAAGAAAACTTGAATTTCACTACCAGGACGACTGCGCGCTTGACCACGCCTTGTTGGGCGACCCAGGGCGATTAAGACAGATCGTCATCAATCTGGTCGGTAACGCCATCAAGTTCACCGAGCGCGGCTCGGTCTGGTTGAGCGTCAGTAGCGTCGAACGCCTTGAGCGCACCGTTCGCCTTCGTTTCTCGGTGCGCGACAGCGGTATTGGCATTTCCAAAGCGCAATTGAAGCGCTTGTTCCAGCCCTTCGTGCAAGCGGATGCATCGATCTCTCACCAATACGGTGGTACCGGCCTCGGGCTGGCCATTTCCTTGGGCATGGTCAACGCCATGAAGGGACGTATCTGGATCGAAAGCGAACTGGGCGTCGGCAGCGAATTCTTCTTTGAAGTGAGTTTCGGTCTTGACACGCGCTTGCTCTCAAGGGATTCCGAACAAGAGACGGTTGTACCACCACCGGTCCATCGCAATTTGCACGTGTTGGTGATCGAAGATGACAAGGTCAACCGCCTGATCGCCAACCGCTTGCTGACCCGACGCGGGCACCGCGTCAGCGAAGCCGCAAGCGCCATGGCCGGGCTCGAAATAATAGGGCGTGAGCATCCCGATCTGGTATTGATGGATTTGCAGTTGCCGGGTATGGGTGGGCTGGAGGCGATGAAAAATTTGCGTGCCTGGCCTGGCAGCGCAAGTCGCACACCGATCATCGCGCTCACCGCCCATGTGCTCGTTGGCGACAGGGAGCGCTGCCTCACCTTGGGCATGGACGGTTACGTCTCCAAACCTTTCACCTCCGATTCATTGCATGCCGAGATAACGCGCGTCCTCGACAAGACGTCGAACACGCCGCTGGCAGCCATCGCTTGTGCACCACCAGCACGCTTCGGCCGTGCGCTGGCGGGGCTCGAAGGAGATGTCGACCTGTTCGCTGAAATCGCTGCGGTGGCGGTCTCCGAATTTGACCTGGCCGCCAGCAGCCTGGCTGAACTCAGTGCAAAAATGGATTTCGAGGGACTGGCCGCCCGGGCCCACAGGCTCAAAAGCCACTGGGCACTCTATGGGCCCTCGTCCGAAGAACAACTACCCGATCTCTTGATGGCTGCGGCCAGCGAGCTTGACGCGGACAAGTCGATTGCGCTGGCTGCGCAATTCAGCGCCAGCCTGGGCGCTACCGCGCAGGAACTGCGCGACTGGCTTCTGCAACGCAAACAGAGGGAAAGCACATGAGTCAATCAAACGAAAAACTGATAGTTCTGGTTGAAGACGACGAACTGTCTGCGGTTTCATTGAAGCGCTATCTGGAAAAGCATGGTTTCAGGGTTGAGCATGAGCGCCGCGGAGACCTCGCGGTGGAACGAATTCTCAACTTGCGGCCCGACGCGGTGGTGCTAGACGGCAATCTCCCGGGCAAGGACGGGTTTGAAATCTGTCGCGAGGTCCGTGCCCGTTACGCCGGTGCCATTTTGATGCTTACCGCGCGCGATGAGGACGTCGAGCAGGTGCTTGGCCTGGGCCTGGGGGCGGATGACTATCTGCTCAAGCCGGCTACGCCGATTGTGGTGCTGGCGCATATCAACGCCTGTCTGCGCCGTTTGCAGGATGTGTCGGGAAAAGAGGCCGACGAGTATCGCTTCGGGCAATTGTTTATCAGTCGCGCCACGCGTACCGTGCGCCTGGGCAGCAGCGAGATCATGTTCAGCACCGTGGAGTTTGATCTGCTGTGGCTGCTGGCGAGCCGGGCCGGCAATGTGCTCTCACGCGACGACATCACCATCGGCTTGCGCGGTCTGGAATACGACGGTATGAACCGCTCGATTGACATGCGCGTCTCACGCCTGCGCAAGGCGCTCGGTGACGATGCCGAAAATCCGCAGCGCATCAAGACGGTGCGCGGCAAAGGCTATTTGTTCAGTCGCAACGACTGGGGTTGATGCGGCCCGGCGGCGCCGCTCTTGCCGCCCACCAGTTACATGCTGTTACAGGAGCCTGACCGTACTGCTGTACGCGGGTGACTATTGGCATACTGAGCGCAGGCTTGTTTTTCATATTCTCCAGACATCAGGAATTCATCACAACGATGACCTGACCCCAAAGTTTTCAACTTGTCTAGACGGAGCAAATATGAATAAGCAACAAGAGCGCCTGGTCCAGCGTACGATGGACGTGCAACGCGAACTGGTCCGCTCAGGACTGGATCGCCGCAATCTCATGAAGTTGGGTGTGCTGGGTGCCGGTAGCGGCATGCTGCTGCCGATTCCCGGCCTGAGCCTGCGCGCCGCATCCGCCGGCACCATCGCCTGCCCGGTGCCGGGTGTGGACATGATCAGCCCGAAGACCACGCCTTTCAAGGACGCTTTCCAGCGCCTGCACGAACTCCAGCCCACTATTTCGGTCGAGCAGATCGGCGGCTCGGTCGCCAACCTGACCGACAGCATGTTCCTGCGCGGCGGCAAGCCCACCGCGGCGCCGACCAACGCGCTCGATTCCAAGCTGGCTCTGCTGGCGCAGCACCCGGAACTGGCCACTGCCACGCCGAACGCCAACCTGGCGCACCAGGGCTGGGACGGCACCGACAAAAACGCCGGCCTGTACGCCGCGCCGCGCGACTTCTATGAGCTTCGGCAACTCGAGCACAAGCATGTCTGGCACAGCGAGATGCCCGCCGGCGCCGGCGG
>Ga0163199_1001265_pt1 | contig 15763 bp, 12 predicted proteins | sample PL_2010_150m_FD_113537 | JGI IMG/M metagenome (GOLD analysis project Ga0163199, IMG submission 113537) | Freshwater microbial communities from Powell Lake, British Columbia, Canada to study Microbial Dark Matter (Phase II) - PL_2010_150m | ecosystem: Environmental > Aquatic > Freshwater > Lake ... | reverse complement strand
GTTATAACCCTGCCGGTTGTGACGCCGCCGGTTGTGACGACGCCGGTTGTGACGCCGCCGGTTGTGACGCCGCCGGTTGTGACCCCGCCGGTTGTAACGCCGCCGGTTGTGACGCCGCCGGTTGTGACCCCTCCGGTGACGCCCCCGGTTGTCGAGCCTCCAGGGGCGCCTCAAGGATGCCAGGTAAAGGTTACGGATGCTATTCCCGGACACCATGGATCCCAGGGGGTGTTCTTTAAGAAGAGCGTTAAACTGATCGTTCCCGATCTTTATTCACAAATTGTTGTTACGGCAGATGCGGGAGGGAATCAGAAATGGGATGCCGATGACTGGGCCAACTTTACCGTTACATCGCCCTCGGGGACCAAGCAAACGGCAAGCCTGGGTAAAAACGATGCTTGGGGGAAGCCGATCGGAGAGCAATACATATTGTCCAATGTACTGAAACTACAGCCTGGCTTGAATACAATTGATATCGAGCTGTGGAACGAGTTTACCCCACCTGGCAATAATCAAGGTTCTTCAGCCATGTGGCTTGTTGTCAAGTGTCCTGTTGGCCAGAGATGTCAGAACGGCCTGTGTGTGGCCACCACGCCACCTCCACCGCCTCTTGGTCCCGGAATGGAGGCCAATACGGACAGGCCCGGCCTGGACTACCGGTCTTTTGACCTTCCTGCAGCCGACCCCAAGCTTTGCCAGGATGCCTGCGCCGGTGAAGCGAACTGCAGGGCCTTCACCTATGTCCGTCCCGGCGTCCAGGGCCCCGGCGCACGGTGCTGGCTGAAATCGAGTGTGCCGAACCCGGTCAGCAACAACTGCTGTGTTTCTGGAGTGAAGACTACACCGCCCCCGCCGCCGATAATGCCGCCGCCTGCGGTGACACTTCCCGCCGGGACAGAGTTGGTAACACAGCCCAACCTGAGGGACGGTCTTCGTAGCTGGACGATCGAGGAGTGGATGAAGCCTTCCGACGGAAAAGGGGAGGTCAGTTCGGACAATAATTATGGTGTAATGTTCCGGGGAACGAAAGAGAACAGCCGGATCGGGATTATGCAGTCCCTCAACAACCTGGATGTTTCGACCTACGGCAAGATCATGCTGACGGCCCAGATCCGCACGGAGCAGCAGCAGTTGGACGGGACGGGATGGCAGGGTAGGGAGGCGCCGGTGGGTGTATTTGTCGCCTATACGGATGTCACCGGTGTTGTTCACAACGCACTTCCGATCATGCCCTCGGAATCGCAAACGAACCGGATGTTCTGGGAGGGTTTCTACCACATTGATCCGACGGGGAACAGCAAAAATTGGCACGGAACGAAGGTCGGGAAGGGACAGTGGTATACTTACCAGTTTGATTTGATGACGCTGAATCCGCGTCCGAAGGTATTGCATTATGTTGGCACCGAGGGGGCGGGCTGGCCGACCCGTGAGGGACGAATTGCCCTTCTGAGCCTGCGGGGGCAGACGGCAACACTTCACCAGCAGGGGTTGCCTTCGATCGGCGAGCCGGTGATCTATACGAACGGGAACATCGCGGGCGTCCAGAACAATCCGACGCGCGAGGCGACGTTTACGATCGACGCCACCCACCGGGTGACGTTCATCTACACGTACCATTACTTCAACAGCGGCAAACTGCCGGGGACGATCGCCCTCAGACACAGCGACGGGACGGTATACGGTCCATGGCAGTCTGCGGGGGCGCTCGGCCAGGGAGGTGTTCAAAACGCATACTGGTTTGTAAGGCCGAATGTGGAGATCAAAGCGGGCAGCTACACCGTGGTCGACTCCGACAAAGCCACCTGGTCGCAGAACTCCGGTTCGTCCGGCGCCGGGTTTGTGGAGATCCGGGGGGTACGAACCGGGACGACGCAGCCTACGATTAAGGAACTGCTCACCGGTACAAACCTCAAGGGCTTGTCAAACTGGACGATTCAGGAGTGGATGCAGCCCAGCACGCGCCGGGGCGAGGTGACGGAAGATTCGGAAGGCATCCGATTCCGTTCTGAAACAGGCAACACCCGCATGGGGATTATGCAGACCATCAATGCGGATGTCTCCGGCGCACAGAAGCTGATCCTGACAGCGGTCGTCAAGACCGTCGAGCAACGGTTGGACGGTACCGGCTGGCAGGGACGGGAAGCGCCGGTGGCCCTTTTTGTCACCTACACGGATGTCAATGGTCAGGTTCGCAAAGGCTTGGGGAGTATGGCCAATCCACCGGAACCACAGATAGACCGGATGTTTTGGCACGGATTCTATTATGCCGATCCGACCGGCAACAGCCGGAATTGGAATGGCACCAAAGTGAATCGGGGATCCTGGTATACGTATGAAATGGATTTAATGTCCCTCAATCCGAAGCCAAAGATCATACATGCCGTCGGCGTCGAGGGGTCAGGATGGCCGGTGCGGGAAGGCAAGATCCAATCGATCAGTTTGAAATATTATGGGAACGCGTCCGGCAGATAAATTGGGAGGGTAATCATGGGAATGAAGAAGAGATACCCGATTTTTTTTACAGTTCTTCTCGTTGTGGGGTTGTGCGTTACACCGTTCACATATGCTGCAGGGGATGGCGAGATCAACTGGGTGGACGGCTATGTAAGTGCCACAGGCAATGGTGCCGCCGCCGCAAGAGGAAATATGGCCCAGTTGAGACCTCTGGCAAGAAGGGCGGCCGTTGCCGATGCCTATAGAAATCTGCTGGAAACCATTAAGGGCGTGAAGGTTGATTCTTCGACGACCGTTGAAAATTTCATGGTTTCCCAGGATATAATCAAGACACAGGTCGAAGGGGTCGTGAAGAACACCAAGCTCTTTAAGGAAACATTTGAGCCGCAGCCGGACGGATCACTCCTGGCAACAGTGGAGGTTCGCTTGTGCATGACTGCGTGTTCCGGACAGAGGTCCCTTGTTGAGGCATTGAACATCGATCAGCGTAAAGAACCCCCATCCGTACCGCAGAAGCAGTTGCAGGAGGTTCCGGTCGGGGAAGTTCCCAAACCGCCCAAGGAATACAAAATCGTTTACGATTCCTCTCAGCCGGTTACCGGGATTGTCTTCTCTCTGGAGGGACGTATATTCGACCGGGTACTTTTACCCGTGATCGTTGCCGAGGAGTTGGGCGATTCCCTGGTCACCGTCTATTCCGCCAAGAGGGTAAGCCCGTCGGTAATTCGCACCTACGGAACCGTGCGGTATGCGGACAACATTGAGCAGGCTCGGAGCAACCAGCGTTTGGGAAACAATGCAATGATCGTTCCTGCGTCCGGAATCACCAAGGAGAACATGATCGTTGTCAAAGGTGAAGCGGCGCGCCTGATCAAGGAGACCACGAGCCACAATAACGATTATTTGAGCGAAGCCAAAGTCGTTATTTCGGCCCAGTGAAATGTGAGCGGCCGTGTCGGATTCGGGTCGCGTTCTTGGGACGACCACAGAGGTGCGGACGATTCTCTATTCGAACCTCGCCGGACGGTAAGGCGGATGGTTTTTCCGAGAATGTGCATCCCTTTGGTGCTAAAATAAAGAACGGGGTCGGGCCGTGTCCGTTATGGATGCCGCTCGACCTCAGACCCTCTCCCATGTTTCTACTTCCATTTGACAGCCAAACTATCTTATGTAAGGGTCTCTTGCAATCCGTAAAGATGGGCGAGCGCAAAGCCTTTGTTTGTTAGCGGAATATCAGCCTTGAGGGGCCATCGGAGGAGGTGGGCGGAATGGATTTCGGGTTTTCATCGGAACAGAAGACACTGGCCCAGGCGGTGACGCGTTTTTCGGAACGGGAGCTGTTGCCGGACTACCAACGGCGCGACAAGGAAAAGGTTTTCCCCCGCGATGTCTGGAAGAAACTCGGTGAACTGGGGCTGATCGGGATGGGCGTGCCCGCTGAGGAGGGGGGCCACGGGGCGGATTGCGTCACCGAGGGGATCGCGGCCGAGGCCGTAGGAAGGGGTGATCCCAATATCGGAGTGGCTGCCTTTGCGGCCGCGGAGCTGTGTGCCCAGGCGCTCTTGGCCGGGAGCGGGCAGGCCAAGTCCGATTTTCTGGTCCCAATGCTCCGGGGGGAGAAGGTTCCGGCCATCGCGGTGACCGAGCCCCACTGCGGCACGGACGCGGTTGCGATGCGGGCAAAGGCGGTGCGGAAGGGGGAGCGGTACTTCCTCAGCGGGGAGAAGTCCGGCATCACCCTCGCCAAAGCGGCAGATTTCTTTGTCATCTTCGCAAAGACCGATCCCGCCGCCGGCGCCGCAGGTGTGAGCGCCTTTGCCGTCCCGGGCGATTTTCCGGGGCTTACGCGTCAATTTTACGAGGACATGGGGAGTAAGGCGCTGTGCCGCGGATCGATCTTCCTGGATGACGTGGAGATCCCGGAAGCGTATCGGCTGGGGAAGGAGGGAGAAGGCTTCCGGACACTCATGAAGGGGTTCGACGTAAGCCGCGTCTACCTTGCTCTCCTTTGCCTTGGCGCGGCGGCGAAGTCCGTGGAGGAGACCATCGAATACACCCAAGGGCGCCTTGCCTTTGGGAAGCCCCTTGCGCAGTTTGAGGGGGTCTCTTTCACGCTGGTTGAGCATGCGGCCATGCTGGAGGCCGTCCGGCTGCTTTGCTACAAAGCCTTGTGGCTGCGCGATCAGGGCCTTCCGCACACCAAAGAGGCGGCGATGGTCAAATGGATGGGCCCCCGATTCTCTGTGGATGCGATCCGGGATTGCCTGTTGCTCCATGGGCATTACGGATACACGCAGGAATACCGATTCGAGCAGCGGCTGCGGGATGTCATGGGGCTGGAAATCGCAGACGGTACCGCACAGATCTGCAAGATCGTGGCTGCGAGAGAAATCTATGGAAGAGGGTTCCTGCCGTACTGACTTTTGTCATGGCATCGCACCATCCAAGTGTGGCCGGATCCATTACTATGAGACGGACGAGTCGCTGGAAGGCAAGATTGTTTTGAATGATGACCCACTGAAGAAAGGAGAGAAAAATGAAATTTGGACGCGTAAATATCATTGTGGGCGCAACGGCAGTTTTTTTATCGACGCTGGGAGGTTTCGCTCTCGGCTTCACGATGGACCCTTTTTTTGAAAAGGGTTTTTATGCCATTCCATTGGCCCGGGTTCTTTTGAAGGCGGGACATACCCACAGCATGCCGTTTGCGCTTTACAACATCATCATCGGTTCTTTGGTGGACCGTCTGCCGCTCACCGATCCCTGGAAGAAAAGATGTTCTATTTTTACGGTTCTCACATTGATTATGCCGGTCGGCCTTATTTTACGTGGCATGACCGGAGGCGCCTTGACATTTGCGCCTGTAGTCCTGATCGGCGCAATGTTCTTTATGGGCTCGGCTGCGATACTGATTAAAGGCGCAACAACGAAATGAACGGCGCTTTCCCCCATGCCGCCATTGGAGCGGAATCGGGATCAGGGATCTACAGCCCGGTCCAGAGGGCGATCCGGTAGGCCGCCATGCCGCCCAGATAGGAAACGACAAAGGTCAGGGCGAGGGAGGAGATGAACCAGAGGCGGTCGGCCATTTCCCGGCGCATGACCGCGATCGTGGCCGCGCAGGGGACAAAGAGCATCACGACCGTCAGGAAGGAGAGCGCCGAGGCGTGGCTCATCACGGAGGGGAGCGTCTGGAGCAGCCCCTGTTCGCCGACGCCGTAGAGGACGCCGAGCGTGGCCACCGCGTTTTCCTTGGCCACGAGGCTCGTGAGGAGCGCCGTTACCATTTTCCAATCGAGACCGAGGGGACGGCCGACGGGTTCGATAAAACGTCCGATTCCGGCGAGGAGGCTGCTCTCCGTCTGCCCGGAGGGAAAGTAAGAGAGAAACCAGACCAGGACGGAGACCGTCAGGATTACGGTTCCCGCCCTTCGGACGAAGGCGACGGTCCGGGCCCGGATGACGTTCAGGATCGTTCGCGGGTCGGGCCGGTGGTATAGGGGGAGTTCCATGATGAAGGGGGTGGCCTCCTCCTTCATCAGAAATGCGTGAACGACCATCCCCGTCACGCCGAGGATGAGGATGTTCAGGGCGACAAGCGACCAGACGACGATGGTCGCATCCGCCGCGAAAATGGCGGCGGCGATGAAGGTCAAAACAGCGAGTCTGGCTGTGCAGGGAACAAAGGGCGTCAAGAGTATGGTGAGCAGTCGCGCTTTCTTCGATTCAATGATCCGGACGCCGATGATTGCGGGGACGTTGCATCCGAAGCCGAGGCACATCGGGATGAAGCTCTTGCCGTGGAGCCCCACGAGGTGCATGAAGCGATCCATCACAAAGGCGGCCCGGGCCATGTAACCCACGTCCTCGAGGAGGGCCAGGGTGGCGAAGAAGATCAGCAGGATCGGGAGAAAGGTCAGGACCGACCCCACGCCTCCGATCACCCCGCCGATCAGCAACTCCCGGAGCCAGTCCGGCGCGGTCGTCAGAAGCGGTCCGATGTCGGCGGTGAAACCTTTGACGAGCCTTTCCAGGAGTTTCTGGAGGGGGAAGCCGACCTTGTAGGTCAGGAAAAAGACGCAGCCGAGGACGGAGAGGAGGACCGGAATACCGAAAACAGGGCGGGTCAGGACGTGGTCGATCCTGTCGGTCATGACAACCTGGCCCATCCGGAACCGGGAGACGCAGGCGCGCGTGATCTCCTCGACCCAGTCGTACCGGCCGCAGACGACGGCGTGGAGGGAATCCTCATGGGCGATGAGGAGCGAACGGACCTGCCCCCATACCGGTGCAGGGGCCAGCCCCTCCATCATCGCCGAGATCTCCGGATCCCCCTCCATGAGTTTGGCGGCGACCCAGGGTGTCGTGTAAGGGGGGTGCACCGCATCCCGGATCAGGGTGGTCAGTTCCTCAAAGAGCTTGCGGTGATCCTCTCTGACCAGTGGAAGTTTCGGCAGGGGTTGTACCGCCCCGTGGGAGACGGCGATGATCCGCTGAACAAGCTCCCGGATGCCGCGGTTTTTTGTCGCGATCATCGGGACGACCGGGAGACCGAGGGCCTTCTCCAGCGCTTCGGCGTCCACCTTGATCCCCTGCGCCTCCGCCACATCCAGCATGTTCAAGGCCGCAATCACCGGTGAGCCGAGGGGGAGGATTTCCGCGAGGAGGTAGAGGCTCCGCTCAAGGGCGGCGGCGTTGACCAAAAGGACGATGACGTCGGGGGCCTCGTGGATGATGAACTCCCGGGCTGCTTTCTCCTCCTCCGAAAAGGCCGTGAGGCTGTACGTACCGGGGAGATCGACGATCCTCATCTCCACACCGTCCGTGGCGTGCGCGCCCTCCTTTTTTTCGACGGTCTTCCCGGGCCAGTTGCCGACATGTTGCGAAAGCCCCGTCAAGATGTTGAACACCGTCGATTTTCCCGCGTTGGGTTGGCCGGCGAGCGCGACGAGGAGTGATGCGCTCTGCGGGCGCAGATCCTTCTCTTCACGGGGGAGGCGGCTGACAAGGATCTTCGCGGCCTCGCTCGCACCGAGGGCGACGCGCGTGTCGGCCACCTGGACGATGACCAGCCCGCCGCTTGCACGGAGAAAACGGATCTTCGTGTTGAGGACGATCCCCATCCCCGCCAACCGGCTGATCAGCGCGTGGTCGTCGGAGATCGCATGGATGATCCCCTCTTCGCCGTTCCCGAGGGAGGTGACCGGCGGATATCCGTTTGGTGTCGTCATAATCTTTCCTCGATTCGATTGTTGGGTTCTCTTAGCACAAAACCATTTTAAAAAACAACCCTTCTCATCAACGCTTTGCTGTGTTATGAAAAGACCGGATCGCATCGCCCTGTACGGGTGAGAAGGCGCCGGATCACATTTTGCTTTCGGATGACTGCCAGGGAGGGCATCATGGAAACCGATCACCGTCCATGGGGTTACTACACGGTTCTGGCCGATGAGCCGGACCACAAGGTCAAGCGGATCTGCGTTTATCCGGGGAAGCGCCTGAGCCTCCAGCGCCACCGGCGTCGGGCGGAGCACTGGTACCTTGTCCGCGGGGAGGCGATGGCGACCATCGAAGATCGGGAGATTTCCCTCCGGGCGGGCGAGGCGATCGACATCCCCTGCGGGGCCTCCCATCGCCTACGGAACACCGGGGACGAGGAGGCGGCCTTCATCGAGATCCAGACGGGGGACTATTTTGGAGAGAATGATATCGAACGTATCGCGGACGACTACGGCCGCGTCTGACAGGGTGTTAAAGAGCACTCCCGGATGAGTCGCAGGCCGTTGTCGCGGAAGACCGCATCGTAGAAGCTCTGGGAGAGGTCAAGTCCGAGGAGGGTGTCGATCTCATCCTCACGGGGGAACAGGATATTCGGAAAGTCCGAACCATAGAGGATACGCTCCCGGTTCGTCTCCAGAAAATCGTTGCCGAGATCGAACATGGAACCAAGCTTAGGGAGGAAGGCGAAGGCTGTGTCCATGTAAATCCTGGGATGGTCGGCGAGGAGCTCCCCGAAAGCCCCGTACTCCAAGGACCCCATGTGGGCGACGATCGCCGGGAGGTCCGGATAGCGGGTGAGAAGCCGCTGGAAGGGGGCGACGCCCACGAACTCGTTTCCCACCGGCCCTGTTCCTACATGGAAGAGGAGCCTTTTCCCCTTCGTCATGACCAGCTCACAGAGGGGGAAGAGGCGCTCGTCGTCGGGGTAGAAACGCTGGACGAGGAGTTGCAGCTTGAAGCCGAGGATTCGAGGGTGGTCCAGCAGGTCGGCGGCCATCGCGAGACCGTCTTTGTCGTCGGGATGGAAGGCCGCAAAACAGTAGAGATCCGGCATCTCCGCCAGAATGTTTTGATTCCAGTCGTTGAGTCCCCGCGCGATGTCTTTGCGATGGGCGTAATTGGAATAAACCACGGGGCCGACGCCCCGCTCGCGGAGGTAAGCGACACACCCACGCCAGTATAACGGATGGAGGATGCTCCACCTATACTCCGTGACGAAATGCCGCCGGATCGCGTCGAACAGGCGGTCCGGAAAGAGGTGGACGTGGAAGTCCACCAGCGGCTCCGGCAGGCGTTTCGCCTCCTGCGGCATCAGGCCTCTCCGGCCTTCCCCGTCTTCTTCAGCCGCTTGGCCTCTTTCTTTTCCTTCAACGTTTTGGCAGGTTTTTTCTTGGTGTCTTTTTTGACGTCCTTGTCTTTGCCCATGGGTTCTCCTCCCGTGTGATTTGCCGATGTTCGCCGCTTCCATACCCGAACCGGCCGTTTTTCGCAACCAAAATCTTTTTCTGCCTCTCCCGGCCGGCGGCCGTCTTCTCCACAAAAAGCCTTCTCCCGCTCCAGGGATCCCGCCCGGTATGGTACATCAACGTGGAGATCGTCGCGGGGGTCGGGGTGAAGAGTTGGACCTGCTCGGGTTGAAGGGCGAGCTGCCGGATAGCGAAACCGCGGAGCCCTTCCATGTCCGCCTGCGTGCATCCGGGATGGGCGGCAATCAGGTAGTAGGTCAGAAACTGCTCTTTACCCACCTCTGCTGTGAGTTTGCGAAAAAGATCGCGGAAGGCGAGCAGCGAAGCGATACCCGGTTTTCCCATGCACCGGAGAACATTTTGCTCCGAGTGTTCAGGGGCGACCTTCATCTGTCCGGAGACGTGGTGTCGGACGACCTCACGGAGGTAGGGGCCGCCGTGTTTTCTATCGGCGAGGAGCAGGTCATACCGGATGCCGGAGGCGACGATCGCCTGTTTGACGCCGGGAACCTCCCGAAGTTTTCGGAGGAGGACGATCTGGCGGCGGTGATCGGGATGGAGGTTTTCGCAGACATCGGGGAAGAGACAATTTCGGTCGGGGCAGCCGCCAAGGAGAAGCTTCTTCCGGCATTCGAACCCGTACATGTTGGCCGTCGGTCCCCCGACATCGAGGATGCGACCCTTGAAGCCGGGGAGGGAGGTCAGCAATTTTGCTTCCCGGAGAATGGAGGTCTCGCTCCGCGAACTGACCTGCCGCCCCTCGTGGACGGCGATCGCGCAGAAATGACACCCTCCGTAGCATCCCCGGTGGGTGGCGATCGAAAAGCGGACCGTTTCCAGCGCCCGGACTTCGCCGTCGCGGCGGTGGAAGGGGTGAACCGCCCGCGCGAAGTCCATTCCATGGATATCGTCCATCTCCGCTTCCGTCAGCGGCGTTGCCGGCGGGTTGTGGATGAGCCAGCGGGAGTCCTGCTTCTGGCAGATCCCCTGCGCCGTCCGGTGATCCTGGTTTCGGTGGAAGACCAGGAACATCTTTTCGAAGACCGCTGGGTCTGCCGCCGTCTTTTCCCAGCAGGGGAGCTCCTGAAATCCCGGCTTTCGTTCCACCGCGGCGAAGCAGAGACCCCGCAGGTCCGAGACGTCCCGCCCCTCCCGCAGGCACGCGGCGAGTTCCAGGACCGTATTTTCCGCCATGCCGTAGAGGAGAAAATCGGCCTTCGCGTCGATCATGATCGAGCGGCGCACCCGGTTCGACCAGACGTCGTAATGGGCGATCCGCCGGAGGCTTGCCTCGATCCCTCCGAGGACGATGGGCGCCGTCCGCTTGAAATGACGGCGGATCAGGTTGGCATAGGCGATCACCGCGCGGTCGGGGCGGCGGTTGTTGATCCCGCCGGCAGAGAAGTCGTCCTCCCGTCGTCTCTTCCCGGAGGCCGTGCGGTTCGCGACCATGGAGTCGATGCAGCCGCCCGTGACGCCCCAGAAGAGCACCGGTTCGCCGAGACGCGAGATATCTTTTTTAGAGCCGACATCCGGCTGGGGGATGATCCCCACGCGGTATCCGGCGGCGAGCAGCCGCTGACCGATCACGGAGACGCCGACAAAGGGGCTGTCCAGGTAGCTGTCTCCGCTGATCAGGATCACGTCGAGTCTTGTCCAGCCGAGATCCCGGACCTCCTCAGGCGTGGCGGGGATGAACACGTCCGCTCCTCCATTTGCACAAACAGGCTATTTTATCCATTCACAGAAATCCCGCCATGCGGAGACCGAACAGGATCGTAACCAGCGCGGCGCCTGTCAGGATGCGGCCGCAGAGGCGGTGGGTTGCACGGAGGCGCCCCGTCCGTTCGCGGATTTTGAATTGCAGGAGGCCGAGAATAGGCGTTGCGACGGCCGCCGCGATGGTCAAGGCGCCGAGCCAGGTGTGCGGCGTCCGGAGGTGGCCCTTTGCGGCGGCGGCCACCATTGCAATCGCGGCGGTCATTCCGGAAAGGATGAAAAGTGTTCCGAGAATTCCGGCGGCACGGTGGCGCCGAAGCCACCACGGCTTCCGTCTTTGCGTTGCAGCAATGAGGAGCGCGGAGAAAAAGGAGAGGAACCCCGCCGCCATCAACCCGGCATGCCATTTGAAGAGGATCATCGGCAAGGACCTCCGCCTGCCTGCATGTCGGGATTCCGGTGCGTCTAACGGAGTGTTTTCCGCATCCGCATATCCAGTTTTGCGGTTTTTGACCCGAGGATGCTGCAGGTCGCCTTGACCTCGATAACATCCTCGGCGCCGATTTCTACCGGATAAACATAGGCGAAGGTGTCCTGTCCCGGCTGGCTCTTGTATTCGGTGGCGGCGATCGTCTTATCCCCCCTCCTGATTTCAACCTTTTCCACGTAGTGGGTGGTGGGGCTCTTCGATGCGTGGGTGATCCGGACTTCCAGCGTTCGCTGGGCCTGGTCGTAGGAAAGCACAACCTCCTGGGGGGAGTTCGCCCCGCCGGATGCGGGGAACAGGGCCGACAGGAGGAGGATCATCAGTACACATGCCGCGACTGCATCTCCACGCATGTCCCTTCTGCGTCGTTGGTTTCTCCGGTCTCTTTCTTCAGCGAGTATCATGTTTGCATCTCCTTTTCATAACTCAATTTCCATATCCTGGTGCAGGGCGAAGCACGTAAGCGGCCGGCCGGTCGCGATTCTCCGGCAGTCGTCCACCATCCCGTCCAACGCCTCGTCCGTCCGATCCTGGTTGTGGTGGAAGAGGCCGAGACGGGCGACGCCGGCGTCGAGGGCGAGGCGCACGGCGTCCGTATAGACGGAATGGCCCCAGGTTCGGGTCAGAAGATAATCTTCAGGGAGGTATTCGGCATCGTGGACGAGAAGGTCCGCCTTTTTTGCGAAGTCCCGGTAATCCTCATATTCCAGGCCACCCGGGTGCCGGTAGGTCAGTTCGTTGTCGGTCAGAAAAACGAAGGCTTTCCCCTCTTCCTCGAAACGGTATCCCCGCCCCTGGTTCGGGTGGCTGATCGGAATGGGGGTGATGGTCATGCCGCCGATTTGAATGGTCTCCTGGCAGGTTTCCTGATAGCGGATGTCCACCTCGATGTCCCCAAAATTCACGGGGAAATAGGGGGGGCTCATGACGGATGCTATCAGTTCCCTGAAGGAGGAGCGCGTAAAGGGACAGCCGGCAAGGTCGATCCGCGTGTTGGTCAGGTAGATGGGCTTGAAAAAGGGGAACCCCATGACGTGATCCCAGTGGGTGTGGGTAAAGAGCATCGTATAATCGTGACGATTCTCGGCCAGAAGACGGTTTCCCAGCCTTCGGATGCCCGTTCCGGCGTCGATGATGACGATGTGGTCATCCTTCGTTCGGATTTCAACGCAGCACGTGTCTCCTCCGTACCGCTCGTATTCCCTGCCCGAAACCGGAATGGAGCCCCTTGCACCCCAGCAGCGGATCAACATATCATCCTCTCCCTTTGCAGTTCATGCAACCAGACGGAAATCCTTTTCCAGAAAAACGGACCGGCAGGCATCGACCACGGAGGGGTCGTAAAGGATCCCGCGCTGTAAGAGGATCTCTTCCAGCGCCTTCTCCAGCCCCGGCAAAGGCCGGTAGGATCGCGGCGAGGCCATCGCCTCCACCACATCCGCCACCGCCAGCACCCGCGACCCCTGCAGAATCTCCTCTCCCTTCAGACCCAGCGGATATCCCGAACCATCCATCCGCTCATGATGCTGCCAGACGATCCGCGCAATGGGCCACGGGAACTCGCCGTCCTTCAGCATATCGTACCCCGTCTGCGGATGCGTCTTGATCAACTGAAACTCCGATTCCGACAACTTGCCGGGCTTGCCCAGGATCTCCGCCGGCAACGAGATTTTTCCGATGTCATGGATGAGGGCTGCCGTCCGGATCCCCTCGATCGCTTCTTCGGTAAGCCCCATCTCCGTCGCAATTGCCCGCGCCAGATCCGCCACCCGTTTCTGATGGCCCGCCGAGCCGGGATCCTTGGTTTCGACCGCCAGGATCAGTGTTGTTAACGTCGCCCCCATCGCCCGCCGCAGGTTGACCAACGTCCGATTCAGATTTTCCTCCACCTCACGGCGGTCGGTCAGCGACTGTTGAAGAGAGCCGGTTCGCTGCCGCACGGCCATGGTCACTTGCATCTGATAGCCTGCCGAAAGGCCGATCAACATGGCGGTCAGGAAGGCAAGCGCAAGCGTGAGCCCTCGGAACTGAAGAAGGGGTTTCTCCACGGCCGCGCTCCATCCCCCGGCAGGAAAGGCAGCCAGTTTCCAGGTTCCGTCCGGCAGATCGATCTGGAAGGAAATGGGGTTTCCCTCCAGCGCAGCCTTTTTCCCAAAGAAGAGACGGTCGGAACGGTCCAGCAGGGCGATCTCCAGACCGCTCGGCGGGGAATCCAGGCCCGCCTGGGTGAGGATGGGGGGGAGGTCAAGGACGAGGGAGATCAGTCCCCACAAGTTTTCCTTCGCATAAACGGCCTGTCGTGCGACGAGTCCCATCCCCTTGGGGCGCAGCGCATAAGGGCCGCTGATCACGATCCGGCGCGAGCGGACGGCGCGCTCGACGTCGGTGCGGACTTGGGGGCGCGGATCGCGGATCAGATCATGTCCGGCGAGGCTTTCGTTGCTTCCCGCCGGGAAGAGAAACTGGGTGATCCCTTCAGGGGCGATCGAGAGGCTGTGGACGCCGCTCTCCCCGCTGACAAGGCCGGCCGCATAGGCGGCGAATTCCACCGGGGAAATCTCATGACCTACGCCGACGCGTCCGTCCACGAAGGTCTTGAGCGCCTTCAGAATGGCCAGCCGGCTGTTGATTTCCGTGCCGAGGGATCGACCCTGAACAGCCAGGAATTCGCCAATCTGTGCCCGCTTTTCGGTGAGGAGCTTACCCTGGTACCATAGCCCGGTCCACCACCAGAGAGGCAGCAGCAGGATCAGCGCAAGCAGGGCGGCGATCACGGTCCTGCGGCGAGATTTGTTCTTCAATGGTGACTGGATCATGGGCGTCCCGATTTATGAAGGAAGGTGTGAAAAATCCTCTCCGGTCTGTTCGACCGTCGTTTTAATATCCGTTTGTTCCTTTCCTGTCAAGAAATTAATCTTTGGTCCGATCGACGGATGCCATCGTAAAAATAGAACATTTATGGATACTTCTCCGACAGGGCGGCATCTTTCCCGTTGCCGTGATGGTTGTGGATGTGATAGAAAAAAGGGGTGGATTGACATCCGGGGAGGCGATGGGTACATTGAAACTCCGGGAAAATGGGGGAATGCTACCGATTTTTTTGATGTCTTTTTTATCCATGCCCCGGATGGTGTGACAGAAGAAAAGGAGAAAGGGATGACAACGATTAAAATCAAGGGGATGTCCTGCGGGCACTGCGTCATGGCCGTGACCAAAGCGCTCGGCGGCATTGACGGAATCAAGGATGTGCAGGTGGACTTGGAGAAGGGGGAGGCGGCCTTCACGGAGGAGAAGCCGATTGACCGGGCGTTGATCCGGGAGCGGATCGTGAAAGCGGGGTTCGACGTTGCCGGCTGACCAGGTCTTAAAAACGACCGTTTCCGTCGGCGGGATGACTTGCGCCGCCTGCGTTCGCCGTGTCGAGAACGCGCTACGGGAAGTTCCGGGGGTGACGGAGGTCGCGGTGAACCTCGCGACCGCGCGGGCGACCGTCTCGCACAATGCCGGATGGGCCGGCGTTGAGGCGCTCCGGCAGGTGATCGCCGATCAGGGGTACGAGTTCCTCGGGATTCCCGATGACGCCCGCGAGGACCCGATCGGCGCAGCCCGCGAGAAGGAGATCAAGGATCTTAAAGCCCGCTTTGCCGTTGGGATCGTCCTTTCCGGCGTCATCTTCCTGGGCTCGATGCAGCACTGGTTCCCGTTTCTGATGGGAATTCCCCGGCAACCGCTGCTGGTGGTTCTCTTTTTCCTGACGACGCCGGTTGTTTTCTGGGTCGGGAGCCGATTCTTCATCGGAGCGATCAAGGCGGCGCGCCAGCGGACGACAGACATGAACACCCTGGTCGCGGTCGGGGCGCTTGCGGCCTGGCTCTACTCGTCGCTCGCGACCTTCTTCCCGCGGTTCTTCGCCGGGGCGGAGATCATGCCCCACGTCTATTACGACGGGGCGGCCTTCATTGTGACCCTGATCATCCTCGGCCGTCTCCTGGAGGCGAGGGCGAAGGGGAAGACCTCCCAGGCGATCCAGCGCCTGATGGGGCTCAAACCGAAAACCGCGCGTGTCGTCCGGGAAGGCATAGAGACGGACATCCCGATCGAAGCGGTGGTCAAAGACGATTTGGTCGTCGTCCGGCCCGGGGAGAAGATCCCGACGGACGGCGTCGTCGTTTCGGGGAATTCCAGCGTCGACGAGTCGATGCTGACCGGGGAGAGCATGCCGGTCGCCAAGGAGGCGGGGACGGAGGTCTTCGCGGCGGCGATCAACCGGACGGGGAGTTTCACGTTCCGGGCGACGCGGATCGGCGCCGAGACGGCGCTGGCGCAGATCATCCGCCTCGTCGAAGAGGCGCAGGGG
>Ga0163199_1001264_pt1 | contig 15767 bp, 14 predicted proteins | sample PL_2010_150m_FD_113537 | JGI IMG/M metagenome (GOLD analysis project Ga0163199, IMG submission 113537) | Freshwater microbial communities from Powell Lake, British Columbia, Canada to study Microbial Dark Matter (Phase II) - PL_2010_150m | ecosystem: Environmental > Aquatic > Freshwater > Lake ... | reverse complement strand
TGGAGGCTTCCCGATTGCACAACTCGAACACCTGTTTGCCTCACTGCCGCTGTTGGATGCAGCAGAAGCAAAGGAGTTTGAAGCCGATGTGGACGCAGCGCTAGGCCAACTGCGGCAAGAGGATGATGCATGGGCGTCGTGATCGACACCGATGTGCTGATTCTGGCCGAGCGGGGTCAGGGTGCCCTTGATTTTGGGCGCTTTCAGGAGGAGGGTACGGCCTACATCAGCGCCATTACGGCATCCGAATTATTGGTGGGTGTGCATCGTGCCAAGGACCCCGGAGTGCGTGCCCGACGAACCGCCTTTGTTGAAGGACTGCTCTCTGCGCTACCGGCCTTGCCAGTGGACCTGGAGACCGCCAGGGTGCATGCTCAATTGCTGTCACAACTACCAGCTCACGAAACCATGGGTGCCCATGACGCCTTGATTGCGGCGACTGCCTTGCGCTACGGCTACGCGGTGCTGACGCGCAATGTGAAGGATTTTCGCAAGCTGGCCGGAGTGCGGGTACTGGAGTATGTGACCTTGCCGTGAAGCGCTATAGATTCACACGATTTCGGCTTAATGGATGCAGACTTAATGCACTCGATTAACTTGCGCCGGCCGCCTGGCGGAACTTTTCAACTTGTGCAAGGAATAGAGTCCAATCGCCCAGCAAGTCAGCGGTAAATGATTTTGCAAGCCGCGTGGCACATCTGTACAGGGATGGAGTGGCGGTTTCATTGAACATCCCGGTAACTTGCGTAACGTTGACCGCAGGACGTGAGTCATCGTCTTTCAAGCGGAGTCCAAAGGTGCCCAGCAAATCACCCTGCACATCGTATGCCGCATAAAGCGCAACACCGCACGCCGCATATTGAATTGCAATCGCCCCATTGTGTAGGCAGGCACCGTTAGGGCGACCCATCGTTGCGCTCCGGAGAATGTCTCACTTTGTGCTACTATTGGTTCATCATCTGGAGCCCAAAATCATGCTGACCATGCCCCTGCGCAAACAAGGCGGTGCCGCCGTAGTGACCATTCCGCCGTCGTTGCTGAACCAGCTTGATCTCAAAGTGGGTTCCGAGTTGCAAATGGAGGTGCGCGAAGGTACCTTGGTGATGCTGCCGACCAAGCGGCCCAGGAGGGTTCGCTATTCGCTGGAGCAACTGCTTGAGGGTGTTACCCCTGCGAACGTCAAGGCGCTCAACATCGAGACAGCTTGGGCACGGGAGGGTGACGCACAAGGGCGCGAGCTGGTATGACCGCCAAGCGCTTGCCCCAGCGCGGCGATGTCTATTGGATTGACCCCAATCCGGTGGCCGGGCGTGAAATGCGGGACCGACATCGTTTTGTCGTTGTGACGTCTTCAGAGATCAACAAATTGGGTGTCTGCATGACCGTACCGGTGACGTCGGGCGGTGCGTTTGCACGCCTGCGAGGCCTGACGGTTCCGCTGATGGGAAGTGACACCACCGGCCTGGCGGTGTGCAATCAGGTGCGAACGTTTGATATTCAGGCACGGGTGTTGGCAGGGTCTGCACGGTACATTGAAACACTTGACACGGCTACGGTTGACGAAATAGTAAACCGTCTCATCAGTGTCTTGGAGCCAGGTTAAGAGGATAGGTCTATGAACACGCAACAGGGGTTACGCCCCTTCAAGGTGCTGGGCATCCAGCAGATTGCCATTGGCGGTCCCGACAAGACCCGCTTGCAAAAGCTCTGGGTCGACATGCTCGGACTGGAAATCACCGGCACTTTTCGCAGCGAGCGCGAGAACGTTGACGAAGACATTTGCGCGATCGGCAGCGGGCCGTTCAAAGTCGAGGTTGACTTGATGCAGCCACTCGACATCGACAAAAAGCCAGCGGTGCACAGCACCCCACTCAATCACGTGGGCTTGTGGATTGATGATTTGCCGATGGCGGTGCAATGGTTGACGGCGCAGGGCGTGCGTTTTGCACCGGGCGGAATTCGCGCCGGAGCCGCTGGCTTTGATATCTGTTTCCTGCACCCCAGGGCCAGCGAGGAATTTCCAATCAGCGGCGAGGGCGTGCTGATCGAGTTGGTGCAGGCGCCGCCTGAAGTGCTTGCAGCATTCGCTCGCCTTGCGGCAGCGCCGACCTGAGCTAGCTTGCGATCACAGAAAAACTTAGTTGATCTAGGTCAAAGTCTGCTGAAGCGGCCCTGATTGGCGGAGGCGCCGGCGGCCATTTGGCAAGATCACTGGCGTACACTCCCCGTTCACCCAGCCGCCGTCGCGGCTCAGGAGACAGACTTGCAGCCCACCAATATCGCCAATCCGAACTATTTTCACAAAGTCGTCGATTGTCAATGGGCCTGTCCGGCCCACACGCCCGTTCCAGAATACATCCGTTTGATCGGCCAGGGCCGTTACAGCGATGCCTACATGGTGAACTGGGTTTCCAATGTATTTCCTGGCGTTCTGGGGCGTACCTGCGACCGTCCCTGCGAGCCGGCTTGCCGCCGTGGTCGCGTGGAGGAGAGCAATGGCGAGCATCCGGAGCCTGTAGCGATTTGCCGTCTCAAGCGTGTCGCCGCCGACAACAAGGACGACGTCAAGCATCGCATGCCTGCTGTAGCGCCCAGAAACGGCAAACGCGTGGCCTGCGTCGGTGCCGGCCCGGCTTCCCTGACGGTGGCGCGTGATCTGGCGCCGCTGGGTTACGAGGTGACGGTGTTTGATGGTGAGGCCAAGGCCGGCGGTTTTATCCGCAGCCAGATTCCGCGTTTTCGTCTACCGGAGTCGGTGATCGACGAAGAGACCGGTTACATCCTGGATCTGGGTGTGGATTTCAAGGGCGGCCAGCGCATTGATTCCATGCGCAAACTCCTGACCGAAGGCTACGACGCCGTCTTTGTCGGCTGTGGCGCACCGCGCGGGCGTGATCTCGATGTTCCCGGACGCTGGGACATCAAGCAAGACATCCATATCGGCATCGACTGGCTGGCTTCGGTTTCCTTTGGTCACATCACCAGCATCGGCAAGCGTGTCATTGTGCTCGGTGGTGGCAATACTGCGATGGATTGCTGCCGCTCGGCACGGCGCATGGGCGGCAGCGATGTCAAGGTGATTGTGCGCAGCGGTTTTGAAGAGATGAAGGCTTCGCCCTGGGAGAAGGAGGACGCGCTGCACGAAGGTATTCCGATTCTGAACTTCCACGTGCCCAAGTCGTTCGAGCATACCAATGGCAAGTTGACGGGCATGCGCTTTGAGATTGTGAAGGCGGTTTATGACGAAAAGGGTCGTCGCTCGCTGGTGCCCACAGGCGTGCCTGATGTGCTGGTCGAATGTGATGCCGTGCTGATTGCCGTCGGTCAGGAGAACGCCTTCCCCTGGATCGAGAGCGATGTCGGTATCGAGTTTGATCAATGGGGTCTGCCGGTACTGGTGGCCGATGCGTTCCAGTCCACGCTGCCCAATGTGTTTTTTGGCGGTGACGCGGCTTTTGGGCCGAAGAACATCATCACGGCGGTGGCGCACGGTCATGAGGCCGCGGTGTCGATCGATCGCCTGCTGCACGGCGAAGACGTGCACCGCAGGCCGGTACCCATGACCAATCTGATGTCTGCCAAGATGGGCATTCATGAGTGGAGTTACGACAGTTCGGTCTCGGGAGATTCCCGTTTCAAGGTGCCATGGGCGAAAGCCGAGGTGGCGCTGGCCAGCATCCGCGTTGAAGTGGAACTGGGCTTTGACGCAGCAACGGCGTTCAAGGAAACGCACCGTTGTCTGAACTGTGACGTCGAGACCGTGTTTACCAAGCACACCTGCATCGAATGCGATGCCTGTGTTGACATTTGCCCGATGGATTGCATCACCTTCACCAAGAACGGTGACGAGGCTGATTTGCGCGCCCGCCTGAAAGCGCCGGCGACCAACCTGGCGCAGGACCTCTACGTGTCCGGCGCCCTGAAGACAGGACGTGTGATGGTGAAAGACGAGGACGTATGTCTGCACTGCGGCTTGTGTGCCGAGCGTTGCCCGACCGGGGCCTGGGACATGCAGAAATTCTTATTCAGTACGACGCAGGCGGGAGCCCGCTGCCGTGATGGCAAAGTCGTTCGCCGCGCGATGGAGGTCGTATGAAACGCATAGAAGCTGTCAACGACTTCGTCATCAAGTTCGCCAACGTCAACGGTTCGGGTTCAGCCTCGGCCAACGAACTGTTTGCCAAGGCCATCATGCGCATGGGTGTGCCGGTCAGTCCGCGCAACATCTTCCCCAGCAACATCCAGGGCATGCCGACCTGGTACGAAGCCCGCGTCTGTGAAAAGGGCTACGGTGGCCGCCGTGGTGGTGTGGACATGATGGTTGCCATGAATCCGCAGACCTGGGACAACGATGTAGGCGAAATTCAGAGTGGCGGCTATCTGTTTTATGACAGCACGCGGCCAATTCCGGAATCACGTTTTCGCAAGGACATTGAGGTCATCGGCATCCCGCTGACCGAGATCGCCAACGCAGCCTACACGGATCCGCGCCAGCGCCAGTTGTTCAAGAACATCATTTACGTCGGCGCCCTTTCGGTGCTGCTCGATGTGGAGGCCGAGGTGTTCGAGAAGCTCTTTTCGGAGCAGTACCGTGGCAAGGAGATGCTGCTCGATTCCAACATTCGTGCCCTGCATCTGGGGCGCGACTACGTGACGCAGCATCTGAGCGCGCCCATCGGATTGCGGGTGCGCCGCGCCGACAAGGTGGGTGACCAGATCTTCACCGATGGCAACAGTGCTGCGGCCCTGGGTTGCGTCTACGGCGGTGCTTCGGTTGCCGCCTGGTATCCGATCACACCTTCATCGTCGGTGCCCGAAGCGTTCCAGAAATACTGCGACAAGTACCGCATTGACGAGCACACCGGGCGCAGCAACGTGGCCATTGTGCAGGCGGAAGACGAACTGGCTTCGATCGGCATGGTGGTGGGCGCTGGCTGGAACGGCGCGCGTGCCTTTACCGCGACTTCCGGCCCCGGCATTTCCCTGATGTCCGAGTTCATCGGACTGGCCTATTTTGCCGAGATTCCGGTCACTATCATCAACGTGCAGCGTGGCGGCCCCTCCACCGGCATGCCGACGCGCACCCAGCAGTCCGACCTGCTCAGCTGTGCTTACGCCTCGCATGGCGACACCAAGCACGTGATGCTGTTTCCGGAAGACCCGTACGAGTGCTTTGAACATTCGGCCGCAGCGCTGGACCTGGCGGACCGCCTGCAGACGCCCATTTTCGTCATGACCGATCTGGACATCGGCATGAACCAGCGCCTGTGCAAGCCTTTTGTCTGGGATGACAAGCGCGGTTATGACCGCGGCAAAGTGATGACCGCCGAAGAACTCGAAGCGGGCAAGGATTTTGGCCGCTACAAGGATGTCGATGGCGATGGCATCCCGTGGCGGACCTTGCCGGGCACGCATCCGAGCAAGGGCAGTTTCTTCACGCGCGGCACGACGCGGGACCCGTATGCGCGCTACTCCGAGCGCGGCCCGGATTACATCTACAACATGGAACGACTGCTGCACAAGTTCAAGACCGCGGCCGATCTGGTGCCGCAGCCGGTGCTGCGCAAGGCCGAAAAGCCGACCAAGGTAGGTGTGCTTTACTTTGGATCGACCAGTCCGGCGATGCAGGAAGCGCTCGATGTATTCGCCGCTGGTGGCATCCACATCGATGCGATGCGCCTGCGCGCCTTCCCGTTCCCGGTCTCGGTCGAGAACTTCATTGCCGAGCACGACAAAGTGTTTGTGGTGGAGCAAAACCGCGATGGCCAGATGCAGTCGCTGCTGGTCAATGAGTTGGCGATCGACCCGGCGCGCCTGGTCAAGGTGCTTCATTACGATGGCACGCCGATCACGGCACGTTTCATCACGAAATTCATCGAGCAGAACCTGCAAACGGAGGCCGCATGACCTACCTCGCCAAACCCAAACTGCATCACCCCACGCTGACCACCAACAAGGTCGGCTACACGCGGCGCGATTACGAGGGGCGCATCTCCACACTGTGCGCAGGTTGCGGCCATGACTCGATTTCGGCCGCCATCATTCAGGCTTGCTGGGAACTCAACATTGAGCCGCATCGGGTGGCCAAGCTTTCCGGCATTGGCTGCAGTTCCAAGACGCCTGACTATTTTCTCGGTGCCTCACACGGTTTCAACACCGTGCACGGGCGCATGCCCTCGGTGCTGACCGGCGCCAATCTGGCCAATCGTGACCTGCTCTATCTGGGTGTCTCCGGTGATGGCGACTCGGCGTCCATTGGCTTGGGACAGTTTGCCAATGCCATGCGCCGCGGTGTGCGCATGGCCTACATCGTCGAGAACAACGGTGTTTATGGACTGACCAAGGGACAGTTCTCAGCCACCGCCGACCGCGGCTCCAAGAGCAAGAAGGGTGTCATCAACAGTGACAGTCCGGTTGATCTGGTCGGCTTGGCACTGCAACTGGGCGCCACCTACGTGGCGCGCAGTTTCTCGGGCGACAAGGCCCAGTTGGTGCCGCTCATCAAGGGCGCCATTGACCATGGCGGCGCTGCCTTCATCGACGTCATCAGCCCCTGCGTTACCTTTAACAACCACGGCGGCAGTACCAAGAGTTACGACTATGTGCGCCAGCACAACGAGGCGGTCAGCCGGATCGACTTCATGACCTCGCGCGAGGAGATTACGGCCGATTACGCTCCCGGTTCGGTGATCGACGTGCAGCAGCACGACGGCTCGACGCTGCGCCTGCGCAAACTGCATCAGGACTATGACCCGACCGATCGCTATGCCGCCCTGAGCTACATGAATTCGCACCAGGTTCGTGGTGAAGTGGTGACCGGGCTCCTGTACCTGGACCCGATTGCCACCGATCTGCACATGTCGCTCAATACCAGCGATACGCCGCTGAACCAGATGGATGTCAAGGAACTGTGCCCGGGCTCCCGGATACTCGACAGAATCAACGCATCACTGCGCTAGGGATCGTCTCTGCCGTAGCTATCGAACCGCGATTTTTTAAAGGACTCTCACCATGCCTGAACGGACTGTTTTTCAATCCCTGACGCAGCGTCATGTGGTCACTTTGCCGCAGCACTCCACGGTCTGGGAGGCAGCTTGTGTCATGACCAAGGCCAAATCGAGCAACGTTCTGATCACCGACAGTTCAGGCAGCATGCTGGGGATACTGACGGAGCGTGATTTGATCACACGCGTTCTGGCCAAGGCCATGAATCCACAGACCACCCACGTGTCCGATGTGATGACATTGAACCCGCAAACCATCGGACCCGACATGAAGGTGGCCGAGGCGGTTCTGATGATGATAGAGCGCGGCTTTCGCCATCTGCCCATCGTCTCGCCGAGCAACAAGACGCTGGGCGTTTTTTCGGTCGCCGACGCGATGCCGCGCGAGATCGGCGATGCCGTCAGCCTGGCCGAGTTCAACGACCAGGTGAACGACGCCCTCGGGTAGGACAACTGGCTAGACGCTGCCCTTGGCTGCTTCGCGTTGGGCACGCGCGCGTTGCACTGCGGCCTCAATGACGCTGCCCCGGTCTGGCGTCGCAGCATCGCCTCCGGCAGGAATGAGTTCGTTTCGTTGAAGATGAAACTGGTAGCGCTGTTGCGCCAGTGCGGCCTGCGCCGCTGACCAGGCATTCCAGCCGGTGGCAGCGCCCGAAGCATTTTCCAGTTCAATGCAATCGACCGGACAGGCTGGCAGGCAAAGCTCGCAGCCAGTGCAATAGGCCTCGATCACCGTATGCATCAGCTTGTTGCTGCCGATGATGGCGTCGGTCGGGCAGACCTTGATGCACAGGGTGCAGCCGATACACCCGGCCTCGTCAATGAAGGCGACACTGCGTGGTCCCTCGCTGCCGTTTTCCGGGTTCAGGGCGACCACCGCCTTGGCGGTCACCGCCGCCAGGCGTTCAATCCCCTGGGCGCCGCCGGGCGGACACTGGTCGATACCGACGCTGCCGTCGACTATCTCGTGCGCGTAGGCTTGGCAGTCGCAATAGCCGCAGCGGCGACACTGCGTCTGTGGCAATACCGCCAAAACCCTGGCAGCCAGATCGGCCATTATTTCTTGCGGGCGACCTTCTTGGGTACGGCCTTGGCCCTGGCTTTGGCTTTGGCTGCGACGGGTTTGGTCGGAACGCTTGCCACGCTGTCCGGTGCTTGCACCGTTGGCTGGTGCGTGAGAATGAAAGCCTTCACCTGCGGGTAAACCACTTCACGCCAGCGCTTGCCGCTGAAGATGCCGTAGTGCCCTGCGCCTTGGACTTCCAGATGTTTTTGCTCCGACGCGATGACGCCACTGCAGATGCCGTGCACTGCTTCAGTCTGGCCGGAGCCGGAGATGTCGTCGAGTTCGCCTTCGACAGAGAACAGGGCGGTGGTGGTGATGTCCTGCGGCCGCACGCGTTCGGTCTTGCCATCCACACCGACAACGTCCCAGGTGCCGCTGACCAGGCTGAAGTCCTGAAAGACGACCCGGATGGTGTCGAGGTAGTAGTCTGCATCCATGTCGAGCACGGCGTTGTACTCGTCGTAGAACTTGCGGTGCGCTTCGGTGCTTGCGCCATCGCCCTTGATCAGGTCGCGGAAGTAGTCGTAATGGCTCTTGGCGTGATTGCTCGGGTTCATCGCGACAAAGCCTGTGTGCTGCAGAAAACCGGGGTAAACGCGCCTGCCCGAGCCGGCAAAATTGCTTGGAACGCGGTAAATCACGTTGTTCTCAAACCAGTCGTGGCTCTTGGTCATGGCCAGATTGTTAACCGCCGTCGGTGATTTGCGCGCGTCAATCGGCCCGCCCATCATGGTCATGCTCAAAGGCGTCAGTTCGGCGCGACTGGCCATCAAGGACACGGCAGCCAGTACCGGTACGGTGGGCTGGCAAACGCTGACAACGTGGCAATTGCCATAGCTGCCCTGCAGATGGCGAATGAATTCCTGCACATAGTTGATGTAGTCGTCGAGCGAAAACTTACCCTCTGACAGCGGTATCAGGCGGGCGTTCTTCCAGTCCGTGATGTAGACCTTGTGATCCCTCAGCATGGTCTTGACGGTATCGCGCAATAGCGTGGCGTAGTGACCTGACAGCGGCGCCACAACCAAAACCACCGGTTGCTCCTTGAGTTTTTGCAAGGTTGCCGGATCATCCGTGAAGCGCTTGAAACGGCGCAACTGGCAAAACGGCTTGTCAATTTCGATGCGTTCATGGATCGCCACTTCAACCCCTTCGACCGCAACCGTGCGCAGACCGAATTCCGGCTTTTCATAGTCCTTTCCCAGGCGGTGCATCAGGTCGTAGCCGGCCGACATGCGTTGCGCAAACGGACTCTGTCCGAGCAAGGAGAGGGGGTTGCCGTAAACCTTGGAAGCAGAGTGAGCCAGGTCAGTCAGGGGCTCCATCAGGGAACGCTGGGTTTCGTAGAGTTGGTAGAGCACGGTGGATGTACTTTCAGGAAATGGTGCAGTGCAATATAGCAGTATTCAAGAAGATTAATTGGGGGGTTTGCACCAATATATACAAAAATGTGCCGATTTTTGCAAGGCTGAAGTCAGTAAGCTGCCTGGCGTAACAAAGCGGCCGACATTCGGCGGCATGACATCATTTTCATCACCGCGCTATTCCGGGCTATTTTTCGTCATCGCGAGGCCGCAGGCCGTGGCGATCCATGCATGGACTGCCACGCTGCGCTCGCAGTGACGACTGAAGGGCTCGCCGTGACGAATGTGCGCTTACTGGAACGCTTCAGCGCGTTTGATCAATTCTTCCAGGCCCGCTTCCTTGGGGTTGCGCGGCTTGCCCGGATGAATGACGGACACCTGGCAACTCTCGGCTGCTTCTACCAACTGGGCGTAGCTGCCAGCGTTGATGTCCACGATGCGCGCCTGCTGGTTCTTGTCATAGGCGAACATCTTGCCGTTGATTGTGGTGCACTCATTGCAGGTGGAGCAGCGTGCCGTCTCGATATAGGCTTCGTCGGGTGATCTTTCGGGCTCGGCCTCTGCCACAACCGCGCTGGCGGCTGCCGCAGGCGCGGCGGGCGACGCTGCCGGAGCAGGGGCTGGCGCACTGACGGCCAGCGCTTGCGCTGCCTGCTCCATGCTGTCTTCCCAGGCTCTCTTTTCGCGCGCCAGCAGTTTTTTTGCATGTGAATTGTGCACGCCACCGAGCTCCTGCAGGCTGTGCCACGCCTCCAGACAACGGCGGGCTTCGCGGATCAGGCGCTCGTCAACAATGACCTTTTGCAGCACATTGTCGGCATCGACCATGGCCACGCTGGGTACCTTGTCGGGCAAGCCTTTACGCTCGCTGGCCAGGCCCTCGCTGACCGTGATCAGGCTGCCATTCCACAGCGCGCGTGGCACACGAGCCAAGTGCGCGGCGTAGCGGCGATCGCTCGCCACAAAATCGACCAGCGTGAAGGCCAGATTCTCGGATACCCGCTGGTGCAGCTCGTCTTCGTAGCTGAAGGACTGGACCGGCCAGTCCTGATCGACCTGTGAGTTTGCGTCGAGGTAAAAACGTGTGGCCCAGTTCGGCCCCGCCGACGGGTCGTAGCTGAAGGCCGGGAAAGCGCGCGACTCCATCGCCGCCGCTGCCACCAGATAGGGTGGCAGGTCTGAGGCCTTGGCACTGGCGCCAGAAAAAACGCTGAACAGCGCCGGGCCACGGTAAGCGAGGCCGCGCCACAGGCGATCGCGCGAGCGCAGCAGGTTGGAACTGCTGGTCTGCAGGACATAGACTTCATTCAGCCCCATCGCCATGCTGGCGATTTTCTGGCTGCTCAGACCCGTGGTCAGGCCGCCGTCACCGTGTGCAGAGACTTCCAGGATGTCATCAAGCTGCAGCAGTACCTTGATCGGCAGACCGGAGGACAGGATTTCCATCAACTGGGCCTGCTCCACAGCGTCCATCTTCGCGGCATTGGCGCAGACCAGATAGTCGGGGAACTGTGCCAGTTCCTGCGGGTCCAGGCCATTGGCGCCAAACTGCGCAAACAAGGCGTCGTGCCGGGCTTCGCTGTACTGGCCGGCAATTTCGAGCTCAGCCATGGCAATCGCCTTGGCCAGCGCCATCAACTTGGTGCTGCGCTGGCGAAACGCGCTGAGCGCTTCAGCACAGCTGGTGAACAGAAAGGAGTAGGGCTTGCCGGCGCCGGCCTTGCCGCTGGCTGGAATGAATTGCTGCGAATTCAGCGTTGCCAGCAGTTCGTTGATGCGCTTGCGCCGGCTCTCGGGAAAAGCGTCTTTTGGCAGTGCTTTGGCAAGCACGCGCGACATCGCATCAAAGTCGAAAGCGCCGTCAAATCCTATGCCCACTGCGGCCTGCAGGTTCTTGGCGCTGCGCCCGGCAGCCGAGCGCTCATGGTCGGCCTTCAGGATGTCCGAGAGCTTGAGCGCCAGGCGGTCAAGGTTCTTGCGAAAGCCCTGCGCCTTTTGTCTCTGTACGGCAGCCCAGGCATGCTGCAACAAGCGCGCTGGCAGCGCGCCGTCGCAATCCACCACAGCACCGTCAACCTTGATCGCAGCCAGCGTGCGCCGGGCACTGTCCTCAAACGATTTGTCGGCCGACTTGCCGAGGGTGGCTGTTGCCTTGGTCCAAAGTGCAGAGAAGGTGGCGCCCGTGCCAGCCGCGCCCAATGTGCGAATTTCCTGCTCTATGCGCAGTGCATGCTTTCTGACGCGCTCGCCGTCCGTGCCTCGGGCCGCGCTGGCCAGCGCATTGTCGAAAATTCCCGACAAGGACTGGACGGCCTTGTCAGCGCCGCCGCCGTCGACCAGCACCAAGGGAAAATCGTAACGCAGTTCGGACAGGTTCCGATAGCCGGCAAAAAGAGCCGGGCGCAGGCCCAGCGCGTCAACCGCATCGAGTTGCGCGCTGGCGCGTTGGCCGGTCAGGTAGAAGGCAACTTGTGCTTGTGTTTCTGCTTGCATGTTCTTACTTCCCTGCCTTCTGATCTGCTGGCCAGACGGTGTACTTGTCAAGTTCAGCGTTCAAACCGGTGCGTGTCAGCTCGGCTGTTCGCAGTTGGTCCGTGAGCCGCAAGTCCTCGTAACAAGGAACGTACGGGTTGCGGTACAGGATGCCGACCGGAATCGTGTCGGTGCCAGAGGCGATTTCGCGCGCCCGGTCGATGTTCGCCGGGTCATGCTGCAACTGGTTCTTGTAGATGCGTGACATGCCGGCGCTGGTTTGCAGGCCGTCTTCATGGTTAAGCAGTTGCACCCGGCTCGGGTCGTTCAGCCAGGGGTCGAGCGACACTGGCAGCCACTCCGGGCAACGCTGCACGATGCGCACAAAAGACAGGCCCTTGTGGTGGTAGGCGGCTTTGACGACGTCGTACAAGACCTCCGGAATCCAGTCCACCGCCTGCGCTACGAAAGAAACGTTCTGCACACCCAGCGTCACCGTCAGTGGGTTCATCGCTTCGAGGTAACTGCCGCGTGGCGTCGTGTTGCTCTTGGTGCCGATCGGTGAGGTCGGTGAGGCCTGCTTCTTGGTCAGGCCATAGATCTGGTTGTCGTGCAGGAACACCGTGATGTTCATGTTGTAGCGGATGGCGTGAATCCAGTGCGCCGCGCCAATGCTGCAGCAGTCGCCGTCGCCGGTGTTGACAAAAACCGTGAGGTCGGGCCGCGCCATCTTGACGCCTTCGGCCACCGGCAGCGCACGGCCGTGAATGCCGTGAAAGCCGTAGGTCTTCATGTAGTGCGGAAAGCGGCTGGAGCAGCCAATGCCAGAGACAAACACGGTCTTCTCCGGCGCCAGCGCTTCATCCCGGCACAGGCGTTGTACGGCAGCAAGAATGGCGTTGTCGCCGCAACCGGTGCACCAGCGTGGCACACCGCTCTGATAGTCTTCAAGCTCGAAATGCTCGTCGCACATTTCCAGCAGACACTCCGTGGCGGACATCATGTTCATGGTGTTTTCACCTTGCTGTACTTTTACTTTTGCAGTTGTTTGAGTATCACGCGGCGGATCGTGCTGGGCTTGATCGGTTGACCCCGCACCTCGCTCCAGCAGTCCACATCGACCAGGTAGCGTGAGCGCAGCAGGATCGCCACCGACGAGTAGCGCCGGTTGTTTTCATCAATCACCTTGTCTTCCGGGCGATCGCTCCAGTTGCTCTCGATCGTCATCACCTTTTTGAAGCCCTGCATGATTTCCTTGATGCCCGGGGGCAGCGGCTGCAGGAACTGCAGATGCAGTGATGACACCTTGTAGCCGTCGGCGCGCATGGCGCCAATCGCTTCTTCGATCGCGCCCTTGGTGCTGCCCCAACCGACGACCAGCAGGTCGCCCTTGGCGGCGCCAAAGGGCGTCGGCGCCTTCAGGGTTTTTTGCAGTGTGGCCAGCTTCAGGCTGCGAAAACGCAGCGTCTGCTCGTTGATGTCGGCGTCGTAGGCCACATGGCTGTCGCGGTCGTGCGCGAGGCCGGTCAGTGTGTGCATGCCGCCGGGTTGACCCGGAATGAAACGCCGCGCCAGACCGGTGGTGTCGTCCCAGTCGTAGGGGCGTGCGCCCTTGGGCACCGGGCTCTGGTCAATCGGCGGCGCCATCCACGATTCATGAAACTGCGGACGCGGGAACGGTTGCTGCGAAGTCGCCAGACCCGAGTCGGTCAGAATCACCACCACCATATTGAAGGTTTCGGCAATCTTGCGCGCCGTCATGATGGAGTAAAAACATTCCTCGATGGTGCCGGGCGCCATCACCACCTTGGGTGCGTCGCCATGGCTGCCATAGATCGCGGTCAGCAGGTCGCCCTGCTCCATCTTGGTGGGCTGCCCGGTGCTGGGGCCGCCGCGCATCACGTTGACCACCACCAGCGGAATTTCGCCCATCACGGCCAGGCCAATGGCTTCCTGCTTCAGGGAATAGCCTGGGCCAGAAGTGATGGTGATGGTGCACTTGCCAGCGTAGGAGGCGCCAATGGCGAAAGCGCAGGCGGCGATCTCGTCTTCCGCCTGGTGTACCATGCCGCCCACCTTCTCGAACACTTCAGACAGGTAGTGCGAGGCCGAGGTGGCTGGCGTGATCGGGTACATGGCGCAGATTTCCATACCGGAGCCAAGTACACCCAGCGCCAGCGCGGTATTGCCATTGACCACGATTTGTGGCTCGGTGGCGCGCTTGGCCGGGATGCTGTAGCAAAAATCAAGATTCGCCGCCGCCCATTTTTGCCCGGCTTCGAGCAGCATGATGTTGGCATCGACCACGCTGCGGTCCTTCTTGCCAAAGGCCAGTTCGATCTGGTCAATCGCCAGTTTGACTTCGAGACTGTAGATGTAGCACAGCATGCCCAGAGCGAACATGTTCTTGCCGCGTTTGGCGTCGGCCACCATGGTGCGGCAGACCTGCTCCATCGGGATCTCGTAGACCCGGTAGCCGCTAGCCACCAGTTTGTCATGCGCCTCGATGTAAGAGGTCACGATCTTCGGATCCTTGTGCGTGCGCCACATGCTCTCGAGCAAAATGATGCAGTCAGGTTTGAGTTCCTTGGCGCGCACGCGCCCGAGCAACACCTGCTCGTTGAAGGCCACCACCAGATCGGTCTCATCACCACCGTTGGTGATGTACTCCGAGCCGATGCGGATGCGGTTGCCGCTGGCACCGGCCACGCTGCGTGCCGGTGGGCGAATTTCTGCCGGAATGATTTCGGTGGTCCAGATACCGTTGCCCATCTGGGCTGCGATCGAGCCCAGTGACTGGCCGCATTTCTGCGCACCTTCACCGGAATCACTGATGATCTCGACGATGTGCTCTTTCAGGATCAGGGGCTTCTTGGCGCCGGCGGTCACCGGCGCTTTGCTGCTGGACTTTTTGGCCGGCTTCTCTTTGGTCGTTTGGTTCATGGTTTTTCCGTAGACGCTGGTAAGCGGGATTCAGGCAACCCGCACGCGGGCAAAATTGCGCTCTTTGGTATCGATGCCGAACAGGCTGCTGTTGTCGGTGTCGCTGTAGGGCAGGGCGGCATCCCGGATGCCCAGATAAGCCTTCATGCCGCGTGCCGCCTTGCGGCCTGCGCCCATCGCTTCGATCACGGTGGCCGCGCCGGTGACGATGTCGCCGCCAGCAAAGATGCCGGCGATGGACGTCGCGAGGGTGTCGTCGGTGCCGATGTAGCCCCACTTGTTCAACTTGAGCTTGGAGGTCTGACCCATGATCGGGTTGGCATTGGTGCCGATGGCATAGACGATCAGATCGGCCTCGAAATCGAATTCGCTACCCTTCACCTGTACCGGCCGGCGCCGCCCCGAGTCGTCGGGCTCGCCGAGTTCCATGCGCACGCAGCGCATGCCGCGCACGCTGCCCTTGCCGTCATCGAGTACCGCCACTGGCGCGGTGAGCCAGTGAAATTCCACGCCCTCCTGCTCGGCGTGGTGCACTTCTTCGGCCCGCGCTGGCGCTTCGGTACGCGAGCGCCGGTATATGCAGTAGACCTTCTCGGCGCCCAGGCGCAACGAGACCCGCACGGCGTCCATCGCGGTGTTGCCGGCGCCGACCACGGCGACCCGTTTGCCGATCGGCAGCGGGGTGTCGAAGTTCGGAAAATCGCGTGCCCGCATCAGGTTGCAGCGTGTCAGCAACTCATTGGCCGAGAGCACGCCGTTGAGCGAATCGCCGGGGATGTTCAGCATCGTCGGGTAGCCGGCACCGACGCCGACGAACACCGCGTGAAAACCCATCTCGTCAATCATCTGCTCGATCGTGAAGAGTCGTCCGACCAGCGTATTGCATTCAAACTTGACGCCGAACTTCTTCAGGTTGTT
>Ga0163199_1001263_pt1 | contig 15779 bp, 17 predicted proteins | sample PL_2010_150m_FD_113537 | JGI IMG/M metagenome (GOLD analysis project Ga0163199, IMG submission 113537) | Freshwater microbial communities from Powell Lake, British Columbia, Canada to study Microbial Dark Matter (Phase II) - PL_2010_150m | ecosystem: Environmental > Aquatic > Freshwater > Lake ... | reverse complement strand
GCGTTCCCGGACAAGCCTTCCGCCGAGAAGTACTACGGCAGCCTGCCGCAAGCTGAAAAAGAGAACGCCCGGAAGGCATTGGATGCCATGGGCGAGGGGAAAAAAAGAAAGTACCGCGAGCTCCTCCAGTAGTCCGGCGTCATTGCCCCACCCCCCATCACGGCTTGGGCGGCTTGGCGGCTTTCGGCTGCGTCTCCACCTTGATGATGTTGACGTCGAACGTGAGATCCTTCCCGGCGAGGGGATGATTGCCATCCACGACCACTAAGTCGCCTTTCAGTTCGACCACCTTGGCCTCCGACCCACTCGCTGCGCGGAGCCTGGTGCCGACCTTCGCCTCCGGTGGCACGTTCTTCTTCGGCACCTCGACTTTTTTCTTTTCATCGTAAAGGCCGTAGGCCTCCGCCGCCGGAACCGTGACGCGCTTCTTGTCGCCGGCCTTCAGACCGGTCAGCGCCTTCTCCAGGCCGGGAATGATCTCCTGCTTGCCCTGTGTGTAGGAGAACGGCGCCTGACCGGCGGTGCTGTCCACGACCGTCTTGTCCGGCAACGTCAAGGTATACTCCATGGTCACTTTCATCCCGTCCCCGACCTGAATGGCTTTCTCCGCGCAGGCGGTGCTGCCGAGCCCGACCAGGCCCACAACCAGCGCCGCCATCACGCCCAGCTGAAATGACTTCATTACGGCTCTCCTTTCTCCGGTAAGGGTGAGATTCTAGCTTCGCCGTATTGGTAAAGCAAACCCTGAAGGATGGATTCAACGGAGCGGGTGGCGCAGAACGGGCGCCCGGGCGGAGCAGAAGAGCCTACAGCCGAGTCTGCGGGGCTGCGACGGCGAAAGGATCTGAGCACGTCCGGGCTGTTCGGCGACAGGCCCCGCGTCATGGTAAGATTCGGCTTGCGATGAAGCTCCACCCTGTCATCCTGCCGATCTCGCCCGAGGACCAGCGCCTGCGCGGGCGGGAGCGCGTGCTGGCGCAGAGCCGGCGGGCGCGCGAAGCACTGGCCCGCAGCTGCGAGGCGAGCGGTGTCAGCCTCGGCCCGCTCACAACGGATGCACGCGGCGCCCCCATTCCCTTCGACAACACCCACTGGTCCCTGTCCCACAAAGCGAGGTTCGTCGCGGCCGTCGTGGGTCCGACACCCATCGGCATCGACATCGAGGAAATCCGGCCGCGGAATGAAGAGTTGTATGCCTATGTCGCCGGCGCAGCCGAATGGGCGCTGGCGGATCGAAACTGGGAGACGTTCTTCCGCTACTGGACGGCGAAGGAGGCGGTGCTGAAGACCGCCGGCGTTGGGATTTCACATCTCAGGAAGGCCAGAATCCACGCGCTCCTGGGCAAGGACTACTTGATCGTGGACTATGGTTCCCACCTCTGGCCCGTGAAGCACTTCCGTTTTCAGGATCACATCGTCGCGCTCATGCACGACGACTACGCGGTGGTCTGGGATCTGCGTTAGCGCCCATGCCCCTCACGGGAGGGCGATCTTGCGGGCTTCTTTTTCTTCGCAGATGTCTTCTTTCCGGATTTCTTGGCCGCCTTCTTGGCCGTGCCTGCCTTCTTCTTTGCTGCTTTTTTCTTTTTCTTCGCAACGCGGGGTTTCTTCGTCGCCTTGGGCGCAGCTTTCGGAGCGGGCGGCGGCGCTGAGCGCTGAACCACCGGACGGGCAGTCGCTTCCGCAAGATCCGCCAGACAACCTTCGAGCACCTGCCTGCGCTGCTCAATGCTCATGTGAAACAGATCCTGGGTCGCGTCCTCCTGAGCGGACTGCGGCATGTTCACGATGGTTTCAGCTTCGCCCATTATGGCCAGCTCGTAGGCTTCCAGATGATTGGTGGCTTCACCGAATCTCTGAAGAATCAGTTGCTCGGTCTCTTCATCGAATTCCTCCAGCGCGGAGGAGTCTGCCGCGTGACGGAGTGCGTCCAGTTTTTTGATTTGTTCTGCGAACTGATCAGACATATGCGACCTCCCGCGTGATGCGCCAACGACAGCCCTTTTATACGACACCCCTCCGGCCGGGTCAATGAGTCAATAGGCTGCGTGTCCTGTTTTATAACAGGCCCTAGGGCTCGTGGGGTGGAACCCGGGTTGACCCCTATACGGTAGACAGGTATGCTGAATTGATGAGCCTTTCGCACCGGACAGTGCGGTTCAATCTGTCACCGGCCCTTGCGACCAGTCAAGGATGGGCCATGAAGGTGTTCCCCGCCATCATCCAGCGGGCGACGGGCTACAGCGAGCGATGGACGCTCGTGGAGCAGTCTGTTGACGCCGCCGACGGTACCCCGGCATGGCGGTATGAGGTGCAGGGCCTTCCGGAAATCGACCTCGTCGTGGACCACATCATCCATGAACTGACCGACGTGGTCCTCCTGAGCGAAGAGCATACCGTGGCCTCGGACGTCTTCACCTTCGGCAGCATGCGCCGGGAGCGACCTGCGCGCACGGAGCAGACGGCCGCGTCCGACACGGAACAACTCATCGGGGGAGACGAGCGGTGAAGAAGCGGCTGTTTCTCGCATGCACGCTCCTGCTCGTCGCTCCCGCCTGGGCGCAGGAGCAGGCCCAACCGGCGCAGCCGAAAACGGTCGAGGGGGCGCTCGTGGCAGTCGCCCGGCACCTCTCCGCGCCGTACGCCTTGTATGTCTATGAATCCCTGACGGCGCAGACCCTATACAATGAAAATATCGTCGAGCGCCCGAATGCCCCAAGCGCCCCGCTGGCCAACGACTCCCTGTGGGCGCTGGAGATCATGTCCCAATCCATCCTGGTGGACGGGCCAGACGGGCAATATCTCGACATCCGCCGCGTGCCGCCGTTTTTTGAAGACGTCGCCCGCCGCTACACGAACCCCTCGCACTACTGGCCTGACCGGGAGATCACGAAGGAGACGCGCCGGGAACAGCTTGCGGCCTGGTACGCCCTGTACCTGATGCTGCTGGTCGGCAACGCGACGCAGGACGAGATCGCCAGGAAGCTGCAGGGCGGCGCCTTCGAGCGCGATCCTGGCGCGTTGACGCCGGGCGGACCGCCCCTCGTGGACCGGCTCAAGCAGGAAGGGGGGCTGACTGAGGAGGCCTACACACTCGTGCACATCAAGCGAACGGGCCCGTCCGGCGCGGAGTCCCTGACCTTCCCCGCCTACATGGACCGCTGGAAGGCCAGGATCCATGCCGCGTACGGCGTCAGTCCCCTACCATGAAGCGGTCCTGCTCGTCCCGTTTTTCCCCAGCAGCCTTTCAATGAAGCTGGTTCGGATCATCGGCGATGTCGGGGTCGGCAGGGTAGAGCTTCCGCAGCCGATCGACCAGAGGAAGCGCTTCGGGGGTTGTGGCACGGGTCGGCTCGCTGGACGGATGGTCCCACCTGAGCTGCGTGATGCCGCGCTCGGCCAGCGTGCGCTGGATCACCTCCACCATCGCCTCCAGCGTCAGATCGGTCCCGTCGCGCAGGTCCAGTACACGGTTCTCCGCTTTCGCGGGCGGAGGCGTGTCGTGCATCAGCACCCAGCAGCGATGAAAGATGGTCTGCCGCACGGGCTCCGGCACATTGAGCGTGGGCAGGTCGGACGTGCAAAGCGCCAGCACCATCAGCACGAACTGCAGGTCCGGCAGGCCGGAATTTTCGACGTCCAGTGTTTGCATGGCGTCATTATAGTCAAAATAAAAACAGCAAAGCCATCGGGAAATCGCTCTTAATTGGGCGGGTCATCCAAGAGCGTGCTGCTCGCGCGCAAGCAGCGGAAACGACTAATGCGAGTGAGTGGCCAAGTCTCCATGAACGTGCTGTGCGATTCGATGATGCTCTTCGCCCGATGCATTCAGGGGATCGAGATGGATTGTTGTATTGGAAAGATAGCGTAGGCGATGTAGGACTTCGTGCCGTGCCTCGTTGGCGATCTCATGTCCCTTCTCAATCGAGAGGTCTGAGTTCACCGTCATGTTTACCTCTGCATGCATTCGATGCCCCAACCATCTGACCCGCACTTCCGTCACTTCGTGCACTCCTGGGACGTGAAGCATGGCGTCTTTGATTTCTTCAATAACGACAGGGTCAATTCCATCAAGAAGGCGGATGAACACGGATTTGCTCGATTGCCACACCACGCGGCAAATCACAATCGAGATGAACAGCCCAACAAGAGGGTCTGCTAAAGGATAGCCGAGCCAGACGCCCAGGGCGCCGATGAGGACGGACAGGCTTGTGAAGCCATCCGCCCGAGCATGAAACCCATCAGCGATGAGAGCGGCACTGCCGATCTTTTGGCCGGCTCGAATCCGAATTCTCGCCACGACTTCATTGCCGAGGAAGCCGATCACTGACGCTCCCATGACCGCCCCGATGTATCCGACAGTTTGTGGATGAAAGAGCCGATCAATGGCGACATATGCCGCACCCACGGCGCTACTGGCAATGGCCAGGATGACCATCAACCCTGCTAAATCTTCCACTCGCCCATACCCGTAGGTAAACCGTTTCGTCGGCTTACAATGAGCGAGCGTGAAGGCGATCCAGAGAGGGAGGGCGGTTGCGGCATCCGTGAAGTTATGAATCGTGTCCGCAAGAAGCGCCGTGCTGTTCGAAAGAAATACGATGGCGAGTTGCAGGAGAGCCGTCACCAACAAGCCGAGGAACGACCATTTGACGGCCGCGATCCCTTGTTGCGTATCTAAAATGTTCGGGTCTATCGCCCCATGAGTGTGGCTATGGGAGTGCTCGTGGGAATGCGCACGCGGATCGCTGTGAGAATGTGCGTGTTGACGGCGGAACATCATGCCCCACATTACGCCAGTGGCTGGTGCGCCTTGGTAGCAAGAGACAATAGTTTAACATTCTTGGAAGACGACCGCGCAAGATTAGGCCGTTCTCACCTCCTTTCAGTTGTTGCCCGTCCTAAGAAAGGCATCCGCGGTCCTTCCGCATGGCACAACCAGCGCTAACCCATTGCAGAACAGCCACTTTCAGGAATGGCAAGGCTTATGCGGTAGGCAGAGGCAGGAGCACAAGCAGTCAACCGTCAACAATAGGAGGATCAGACCATGAACCAGCTACGCAACACTCTCACCGCATGTGCGCTGTCGCTGGCGCTGATCGTGCCCGCCTACGCGGGAACATCAGCTCCCGCGCCGTCATCCACACCGAGCGTGACGCAGACCAAGGCCCCTGTCGGCAAGGTCACGATGAAGAAGAGCAAGCACGGGAAGAAGGGCGCGAACAAGAAGCAGACCGGCACGACGACAGCGCCGGCCACCCCGCCCGCCACGCATTGAAGCAGTCCCGCGCCGAGGCGGAAGGCATCGCCTTCCACCTCGGGAAGCGGTCAGGACTGGGCCTGCAGGACCGCCTGCGGGATCACTTCCTCCTTGCGCGGGAAACGCTCTTCGAGAATCGTATAGAGCACGGGCACGAGGAACAGCGTGAGCGCAGTGGAGACCGTGAGCCCGCCGATCACAGCGCGGGCCAGCGGCGCGTTGGTCTCGCCGCCCGTGCCGAGCCCCAACGCCATCGGCAGGAGCCCGAAGACCGTCGCCAGCGACGTCATCAGGATGGGCCGGAGTCGCGTCCGCGCCGCCTTGATCACGGCCTCGTGCAACTCGATCCCCCGGCGGCGGAGCACGTTCGTATAGTCCACCAGCAGCACGCCGTTCGAGACCACGATCCCCAGCATCATGATGATACCCATGAACGACGTCACCGAGAAGGTGGTGCCGGTCAGAAACAGGATCAGGATGACGCCGGGGAATCCCATCGGAATGGAAAACATGATGATGAAGGGATCGACGAGTGATTTGAACTGGGCGGCCATCACCATGTACACGAGAATCAACGCCAGCGGCAGGGCCAGCATCACCAGATTCTCGAACGTCTCCTGTTGCTGCTGGACCTGGCCGGCCAGGCGGACGCTGAATCCCTCCGGAAGCCGCAGGGCGGCGAAGCGCACCGTCAGTTCCTCCGCAAGGGACCCGAGGTCCCGCCCCACCGGATTCGCCGTGATGTGCACGATCCGCTGGAAATACTTGCGGTCGATTTTGACCGGACCAGAATTGAGCTTGAGACTCGCGACGTTTTTCAGCAGGACCGTGCCCCCGGCCGGCGTCGTGAGGACGATCCGTTCCAGGTCGCTCAAGTCCTTGCGGTAGGGCTCGGCCAGCCAGGCGCTGATGTAGTACTCGTTCCCGCTCGACGGGTCGGTGAAGATGATCGGGTCGGTCTGGCCGTTGCCGTTCAGAGAGAACAGCACGGCGTTGGCGATGTCCGTCTGGCTGATGCCGAGCAGCGCGGCCTTTTCCCGATCCACCGTGACGTTGACTTCCGGATAGTTCTCCTCACGGCTGATCTGGATATCGGCCAACCCCTGCGTCTGGTGCATGATGGCGTCCACCTCGCGGACGACCTGGCGGGCTTTTTCCATGTCATAGCCGTAAATCTCCACATCCACCGGCGCCGCCGAGCCGAAGCTGACGATCCGCTTCACGATCCCGCCGGGATCGAAGATCGTCAGCACGCCTGGAAACAGCTGGACCACCTTGGGCCGCACCTCGTTCATGATCTGGATCTGGTCACGCTTCCGCTTGTCGGGCGACACCAGGTACACCTGCACCAGGGCCGTATGCGGGCCCGTGTTGGGATTGAAGAGCGACGACCGCCCCTGCTGCAGAACTCCGACACTGGAGACAATCGTCCCCAATTCCCTGGGCGGGATCGTCTCGCGGATGACACGCTCGATTTCAGCCACCTGCTGCTCGGTCTTCTCCACCAGTTGGCCGACCGGCGCCCGCACGATGATCCGGAACTGGCTCTCATCGGTCACGGGAATGAACTCGCTCCCGATCAGCGGCAGCAAGGCCAGGGAGCCGACAAACATCGCGACAATGGCGCCGATGAGCGCCCGGCGACGGGCCAACGCCAGGGACAGCAGTTCCTGGTAGCGGGCGTCCAATTGCTCGTATCGGTCCCGGCTCCACTCCATGAACCGCACCAGCCCGACCGGCAAGGAGCGGTGGGCCTCCGCTTCCGGCTTCACAAACCTGTAACAGAGCGCCGGGGTCACGGTTCGGGAGACAAAGAAGGAGGTGAACAGGGCGATGGTGATCGTCAACACCAGCGGGATGAACAAAAGCTTGGCGATGCCGACCAGGAAAAAAATCGGCAGGAACACAATGACGGTCGTCACGGTCGAGGCGAAGATCGGCATGGCCACCTCGCGGGCCGCCTCCAGGACCGCCTCCCAGCGGGGCTGGCCCCTGTTCAGGTGCCGCTGGATGTTCTCCAGCTCCACGATCGAGTCGTCCACAAGCCGGCCGATCCCCAACGCCAGCCCGCCCATCGTCATGATGTTGAGGGTCTGGCCGGTGAAGTAGAGCATGATGAAGGTGACGAGCACGGACAGCGGAATGGCGACCGAGATGATCAGCGTGCTGGTGACATTGCGCAGGAACACGAAGATCACGACGGCGGCCAGCACGGAGCCCTCGAGCGCCTGCTCGATGAGGTTCTTGATGGACTGGCGGATGTACACCGACTGATCGAAGGAGACGCCCAGCGTCACGCCCGGCGGAATGCCGACCATCTTCGGCAGCGCCCGCCGGAGCGCATCCACCACTTCGACCGTGTTGGCGGCGGGTTGCTTGTTCACGCGCAGATAGACGGCGCGCCGACCGTCCGTCCGCACGATGTTCGTCTGGATGTCCGAGGAGTCGGTCACGGTGCCCAGATCCTTCACCCGTACCGGCGTGCCTTCCGGCGTTGCTTTCACGATGACGTTGTTGATCGGCTCGACGGTCTTGAACTGCGTGTTCGTAAAGACGTTGTAATCGAGGTTGCCGGCCTTGAGATCGCCGGAGGGCAGGATCAGATTCGATGCCTTCACCGCCTTGACAACGTCGAGGATCGACAGCCCCCGCGCCTGCAGCATGGCGGGGTCCAGGTTGATGTTGATCTGGCGGATTCGCCCGCCCTCGACCGTGGCGGCGGCGACGTTCGCCAATTGCTCGACCTGGGGCGCGATCGTGTTGAACGCCAGATCATAGAGGGCGCGCTCGTCCAGATTGCCGCCCGCAACCGTCACGAGGGCGACCGGAATGTTGGAGATGTCGAACTTGACGATGAACGGCTGGAGGATGCCGGGCGGAAGCTGGTTCAGGATCTGGGTGACGCGCTGCATCACCTCCATCTGGCCCACGTTGATATCGGCGCCCCAGTTGAACCAGACCTGCACCGCCCCGATCCCCTGCTTGGAGAACGACTCGACGTGCTCCACATTGGAGGCGGAGCTGACGGCCTTTTCGATGGGATAGACGACGCTCTGCTCGATGTCGATGGGCGGCGCGCCCTTATAGACGACCCCGACGAAGGCGACCGGCACCTGGATTTGCGGAAACAGATCGATGGGCAGGCGGTCGAGGGAGATCGCCCCCAGCACGACCATCGCCAGCGACAGCATGAGGATACCGATGCGATTGCGGAGCGCGAGGAGGGTCAGCCACATACAATTAGAACGCCTCTCGCCCAAGAGCTCGAGGCTACGGAAGCCGCAGGCGCTTGCGAGCGACAATCCTTCATTTTTGCGGCGCGGGCTTCAGGGCAGCGGCCATCGGCCTGGGGTCGACCTTGGCGCCATCCGTGACCAGATCCTTCCCCGAGACAATGACCGGCTCGATGCCCGTCAACCCCTTGGTGACCTCCACCATCTGGCGGTCCTGAATGCCCAGCGCGACCGGCACCTTGCGCGCCTTGCCCTCCTGCACGACAAAGACGTACTGGTCGGACTCCAGACGCGTGACCGCGTCGATGGGAATCTGCAGCGCATTCACGTGGGTGCCCGCCACGAGTTCCACCCGGGCGAACATGCCGCCTTTAAGGGCGCGATCCGGGTTCGGAATGTCCACTTCCACCGTCATGGTCCGCGTGTTCCGGTCCAGGGCCTGGACAACGCGCGTCACTTTACCCGTGAAAACCCGGCCCGGATAGGCGTCCGCGCGGAGGTCGGCCGGCTGGCCGATCTTCACGAGTGGCACGTCTTTCTCGACCACATCGATCAGCACACGGACGGTCGTGATGTCCTGCAGGACCAGAATGCCGCGGGAAAAGGTGGAGGTGCTGCCCGTAGAACCGGAGACGAACGCGCCCTGATCCAGATTGCGCAGGGAGATGTATCCGGGAAACGGCGCCCGGATGTACGAGTATGCCAGGTTGGTCTCGGCCTGCTGGAGCGCCACCTCCATCTGGTGGACCTGCGCCCTCAAGGAGTCAATCTGGGCAACCGCCACGTCGTACGCAGCCTGGGCGTTGTCCGCATCCTGCTGCGAGACGTATTGGTCTTTGATGAGCGACTGCATCCGGGCCAGGTTCAGCTTGGCGTTCTTAATGGTCGCCTCCTGGCTCACCACATTCGCGCGCGCCGCCGCCAGGTTGGCCTTGGCGCGGTTGACGGCATGCACGTAATCGGTATGGTCGACCTCCACCAGCAGTTGACCTTCCTTCGCGAAATCGCCCTTGTCCACGTGCATCTTCGCGATGTAGCCGTCCACCCGCGAGAAGATATTGACCTGCTGATAGGGCTGAATGTCCGCGGTGTAGGACAGGCGGACGTCGAGATCATTGCGGACGGGCGCCATCGTGCCGACGGTGATGACGCGCTCTTTCTTCCCGTTGAGCTTGGACCCGCTGGTAGTGACCCGCCAGGCCACCACGATCAGCAACCCCACGAGGAGCACGACCACCCACAACAACGGCCGGCGGCGGTTCATGATCGGCCTCGTTTGTTCACAAGCATCCCCGCGGCGCGCTCGCCGGTCTCTTTGACATGAATGCCCATCTTTGAATGCGAGGGCTCGAAATCCACCGGCAGCCCGTGTGCGCGCAGGCGCTCGGCCACGATCGGACCGATCGCGGAGACGACGGTCCGTCCCAGCGCAGTCCGCAACCGCGCCGTGCCGCCCTCCTGCTCGGCCATTTGCAGCACGTGCTCCACCTGCACCGCGTTGGTGAACAGCACGACATCCGCCTCGCCCTCCATGAGCGCGCGCACGGCCTTCCGGAGCGGGCCGGTATCCTCCGGGAGCATCCATTGATAGACCGGCACACGCGTGACAATGGCGCCACGGGCCTCCAGCGCCTGGAGCAACTCCGGGTTCGCCACGCCGTACTCCTGAACGGCGACGTACATCCCCTGCAGCGCCAAGGCGCGCTCATCCAACGCCTTCACAAGATCGCGCCAGGTGTTCGGCTCCGGCACGGCGATCGCAGGCTGCAACGCATTCTCGCGCAGCACTGCCAAAGGCTTGGGTCCGCGCACAACCAGGATCGTCTTGCCGAGCGCGGCGAGCGTCTGCTCACGCGGCCAGCGCTGGTCGAGCACCTTGAGCATGAAGCGGGTGCCGACGCCGGTCAGCAGAATCACCATCACAAACTCGCCGGCCATCAGCCGCTCGCCGAACCGCAGCACGTCGGTGTTCCGCTCCAGCGGGACTTCCCGCATGGACGGCGCGACCAGCGGACAGCCGCCATAACGCTCGATGAGCTGCGTCATCTGCTCCGCCATCCGGCTCTCAAACGCCGCCACCCGCAGCCCTGCAAATCCTGTTTTTGTCTCCATTGACACCGTTCGCCAATCCGATTACCCTTCATTTTCAATGCGCCCGTAGCTCAGCTGGATAGAGTGTCGGGCTTCGAACCCGCAGGTCGCAGGTTCAAATCCTGCCGGGCGCACCAAGCCTCTCTCCACACTTTCCCCAAGGTAGCAACGCTAAAGCTTACTATACGTCATTGTGTAAGTCGAATACGCAGAAGGGAAGAGGAGCGCGTCGAAGAGATGATTTGGAGCGGGAAAAGGGATTTGAACCCTCGACCCTCGCCTTGGCAAGGCGATGCTCTACCACTGAGCTATTCCCGCCCCGATCACTGAAGAAAAAGCAGTATAAGGGGATTCCGATCAGGACGTCAAGGCGTGGAGACATCCTCTGCGGCAGGCGAGATGCACACGCCCTGGGTCGAGCCATCGGACGGCGGTGGGCCGGCCTCACGGAGAGGAACCGAGAACCCCGCCGCATGAGTGTGGCCGCCGCCGCCGTACTTCACGGCGATCCTGGCAACATCGGCGCCGCCCTCTTCCGAACGCAGGCTGAAATGGCGTTGCCCGTTGCGGTCATGCCAGATCAGGCAGAACGGCCGGCCAGGCGAAAGCTGTTCGCCGATCTGGCTGGTGAGAATCGCGCTTTGCACGCACGGCACCGTCTCGCCCTCAAACCGGACCCACACCGTATGACGGATGAGCTTCTTCACCAATTCCTGCTCGAACCGGAGGATGGCCCGCCCTTCCTGCTCCAACACATCCTTTTTCAGGGAATCCCACGCCTTGAAATCATGCGGGTAGGAATTCAACCCGGCACTGATCTCGCGGCTGCCCGGCAGCTTCCACGTCCAGAGGTCCTTGTCCTGCACGTATTGCAGCAGCCAGGGCGCCGCCGTGCCGTGGGCCCACTCCCAGGCCAGCACCGCCCCGCTTTTACCCAGATCGAAATGGACATAGGGCAGCCCGTCCAACGCCTCTCGTGCCGTGATATGGTGGTCAAGCACCTGGATCGCCGCCGCCTGCCCGGCCATGTTCTCCAGGATCGGCCGGGGATAACTGAAATCGACGATCACAACCTTGCGCCCGGCACAACTGACCGGCGGTGGATGCCCATGATCGGCAGGAACGAATTGGGCCTCGGGATATCGCTTCCAAATAGCCCAGGCGGCGCCAAACCCATCGGCGCACTCGGCATGGTAGAGAACCAGATCGGGAATCATTGGATCGTAGCATAGCATGACAACGTGGAGAGAAAAAGAGACCGATGAATTGCATGCCGGGCAGCGGTGTGCTAAACAAATTTTGTGGCCCAACGCGACCGGGACTGGCCCGGCTACACCCAATGGTTCTTCTGTCCTGACTGCAGGTCCTTGTGGACCCCCTGCGAATCCGGGGTCGCCACCATCACGCGCTCGCAACTCATCACGGCTCCCCTGGCTTCACCGGCCACGCCGTCGCACCAGTGCCCGGTCTGCGCCGGAACCCTCGAAGGCCGCACCCACGAACTCTGATCCGCGACCGGCTTTTCGGCTGGACAAGCAAACATTCCTGTATGCTACACTCCGCCCATGCAGGTCCTCACGGCGCTCTCGACAACCGCGGTCACAGAGGACGCTCTCGAGGAAGCCTGTCGTGACATCTCCGCCGGCCTGGCAGGGAGGTCGGCAGACCTGGCGTTCGTGTTTTTTTCGCCCGACCATTCCGACTCGGCTGAACTCATCGTCTCCAGGATACGCGAGCGGCTCCGCCCCACAGTCCTGCTGGGCTGCTCGGCCGAAAGCGTGATCGGCGGCGCTCAAGAGGTGGAAGGTCGGCCGGCCTTGTGCCTGTGGGTCGGCCACCTGCCCGGCGCCACACTCACACCGTTCCACCTCGAGTACGTGGAAGCGGGCGACGGGGTCAGGATCGCGGGCTGGCCCGACACGATGCCCGGTCTCGAGCACAACCCGTCGTTTCTGGTCCTCGCCGAGCCCTTCACCACCACGCCGGCCGAGGCCTTCCTGAGAGACCTCGAGACACGCTACCCCGGCGCCGCGGCGATCGGTGGGATGGCCAGCGGCGCCCAGGAACCCGGCGCCAATCGTCTCATCTTCAACGACACGGTGGTGGACAGTGGGGTGATCGGCGTGGCCGTGACCGGCGCCGTCGGCATCCGCACCGTCGTCTCACAAGGCTGCCGTCAGATCGGCGACCGCTTCATGATCACCCAGGCCGAGCAGAACATCATCCATGAACTCAGCGGCAAACCGGCGCTCGACCGCCTGCGGGAAGCCTTCTCGCTCCTCTCGCCCGCCGAGCAGCGTCAGGCCGAGCGCGCGCTGCATCTGGGCATCGTCATTGACGAGCACAAGGATCACTTCGAGCGCGGAGATTTCCTGATCCGAAACCTGGTCGGGGTGGATCAGAAAACCGGTAGCCTGGCGGTGGCCGATTACGTGCGGGTCGGCCAGACCGTGCAGTTCCAGATCCGGGACGGCGCCTCCGCCAGCGAGGACCTGCGCGCGCTGCTGACCGGGGAGCGCGCGGTCTCCAACGCCGGCGCCCCGATCGGCGCGCTGCTCTTCAGCTGCAACGGGCGCGGCCAGCGGTTCTTCCGCACCCCCCATCACGACGTCACAGCCGTCAGGGAACAGATGGGCGGGATTCCGGTAGGCGGCTTTTTCGCCATGGGCGAGATCGGCCCGGTCGGCGGGAACAACTTCCTGCACGGCTACACCGCCAGCATCGCCTTGTTCTGCAAAAACGACTGATCACGCCCGTTCACTCGTTTCCCTTCAACACTTGACCACCGTGGAACCAGCGCCGTAGCATACGTGGTGGGGGCAACATTGCATTCGGGGCAAAGGAGGCGCTGTATGAAACTCCGTTGGCTCGCGTACCTTGGTGTTCTGGTCCTGGCAGTCGCCGGCATGACGTCCGGGCCGGCCCTGGCCTCGCACGTGCGGCAACTCAGCGTGCAGGAAGTGAAGAGCGCGCTCGACAAGGCGCCGTCTTTGCGCGAGAAAGGCTTCCTCCTGGTGGACGTGCGCTCCGTCGAAGAACACGATACCGGGGCAATCCCCGGCACCGATGCAAACATCGATTTTCGGGAAATGGCTCAGCGGCACAAGGAGATCGGCGCGGGACTCGACGACCACATCGTCGTCTACTGCCAGTCCGGCACGCGCAGCAATAAAGCCGCGGACACCTTGACCGAACTCGGCTACCGGAACGTCTACAACATCCGTGGCAGCGTGAATGCCTGGATGCAAGCCGGATTCCCGCTAGCCGGCGGCCGCCGTTGATCCGCTTTTTATTGTTGCTGGCGTTGCTTGGGGTGCCCGCTTCTGCGGGAGCACAGACCGCCTCGCCGGCAACCGGCGACGAGTCGCGCGTCCGCGCACGAAGCCTTGGCGTGTCTCTCGGCACCTATCCCACCGGCACACTCAACGCCATCACGGATGTCCCGGGAGTCACAGTCGGCCACACGACCCTGATCAGCGGAGACGGCACGCTTGTGCCCGGCAAGGGTCCCGTGCGCACCGGCGTCACCGTCGTGATTCCCCGCGACGACGTGTGGCGGAAGAAAGTTCCGGCGGGATCGTTCGTCCTCAACGGCACCGGCGAAATGACGGGGCTTGCCTGGGTGGAGGAGTCCGGCTTCCTCGAATACCCGATCGCCCTCACCAACACGCTCAATCTCCCCCGCGTCGCCGACGGCGTGATGAGCTGGATGATCGCCCGCTACCCCGACATCGGCATCCGGGACGACACGCTCACGCCGGTGGTCGCCGAATGCGACGACGGCCGGCTCAACGACATCCAGGGCCGCCACGTCTCGGAGGCCGACGTCATCAAGGCCCTGGACCGCGCCCGCGGCGGCCCGGTGGCGGAAGGCACGGTCGGAGCCGGCACCGGCATGATCTCCTATGGATTCAAAGGGGGCATCGGGACCGCGTCCCGCGTCATCCCGTCCGCCACGGGTGGCTATACCGTAGGCGTGCTCGTCAATACGAATTCAGGCCGGCGGGAGGAACTGCTGATGGGCGGCGTGCCGGTTGGCAAGCTCTACGGCGGCGCCAAGGCCGCCGAGGGCCCCGAAGGCTCGATCATTATCGTCATCGCCACTGACGCGCCGCTTGACGCCCGCCAGTTGAAGCGGCTCGCCAAGCGCGCGGCGCTCGGATTGGCGCGCACCGGTTCCACCGCCCGGCATGGAAGCGGCGATTTCATCCTGGCCTTCTCGACCGGCAACGTCATTCCTCACTATCCAAAAGAGCGCACCTTCCCCTTCACGGCCTTCGCCGACACGCATCTGAATCCGCTCTTCGTCGCCACGGTCGAGGCCACGCAGGAAGCCATCCTCAACGCTCTCACGATGGCGACGACGGTCGTCGGCCGCGACGGCCACAAGGCCGAGGCCATGGACCTGAAACGTGTGCGGGAAATCCTGAAGAACTACGGCGGGAAAGTTAAGGAGTAACGACCGGCAGGAGCTGGCGCAGGGCGGCACCGGCGATTTCAGGCACGCGGCCCTGCTGCACGATCGGATCGTCGAACGGCACGAACCGCGCGAGCTTCACGAACGACCGGCGATCGAGCAGGGCCTGCAGCTCGCTCTTGCGCTCCCACGTGAGCTCCATCGTATAGCCCTCGCCGCGTTTCCATTCCCAGGGCGTGCTGCCGAGACAGAGCGACAAACCCCGGTCGGCCACGTCGCCGTAGCGATTCATGAGATTCTTCTTGTACTGCGCGAGGCGCCCGCCTTCCAGGATCAGGGCAAACACGATGTGGTGCCCCCACCATAAGAGGGTGCGACAGGTGAACTTCACCTCACCGTCAAAGTGCTTGAAAAAATCCAGGTACTGATACGGGCAGTCTTCGAGGTGCTCACCCTTCACAAACTGGCAGGCCTCCGGGCTAAACCCCTCTGGAGCCAGCAACTCCACGCCTTTCAGTTCCTTCTGCAAACCGACGTAGACGCCGTCCAGAACGGCTCTCATCTTTTTCATGATCTGCGCCTTCGCGCGAAAGAATTGCTCGTCGCCGAGCAGCCGCAGTTCGTCCGGCGTGAAGAGGACGGAATCGGTGGGAGCGCGCTCGTGGCTCATGTCGCACCGTAGCACTCCCAGGAGGCCGGTTCAACGGGAGAAGGACCGGCACCCGCCGCTCTTGACGCCTTCCGCACGGCCCCCTATGATGCGCGGCATGCACGAGAG
>Ga0163199_1001262_pt1 | contig 15780 bp, 10 predicted proteins | sample PL_2010_150m_FD_113537 | JGI IMG/M metagenome (GOLD analysis project Ga0163199, IMG submission 113537) | Freshwater microbial communities from Powell Lake, British Columbia, Canada to study Microbial Dark Matter (Phase II) - PL_2010_150m | ecosystem: Environmental > Aquatic > Freshwater > Lake ... | reverse complement strand
GTTCCCGATTCACCGCATTGTCTTCGACCAACAGCAGATAAGCGCCGCCCAAGGAATTCACCGCTTCCCGATTAACTTCATGATGCGGCTCTTGCCTCTCGCCAGAGGCGATGTGCCACGGTTTCTGTTCGGCTTGCATTCCGAACGGGGCGCTGAAGTAAAACCGGCTGCCGGCTCCGGGCTGGCTTTCTACCTTGATTTCGCCGCCCATCATTTCGACCAGGCGCTTGCAGATTACCAAGCCCAGGCCGGTGCCGCCATATTTTCGGGTAGTCGAATTGTCCGCTTGGGTAAAGGCATTGAACAAACGACTCTGCTGATCCCCGCTCAAACCTATCCCGGTGTCGGCGACCTCGAAACGCAAACTCGCTTGATCCAGCCCGACAGCGACACGATGAACGCCAACTGTCACCTGCCCTTGCTCGGTGAACTTGATGGCGTTGTCGACCAGGTTGAGCAACACTTGGCTCAGGCGCAACGCGTCGCCGACCAAGGCGGTAGGCACATCGGCATCAATGTCGAGCCGCAGTTCCAGGCCCTTGTCCTGCGCCTTGCCCATGGCGAGATCGGCCAAATGCGCCATGACCCCATTAAGATTGAAATCCGCTTGTTCGAATTCCAGCTTTCCGGCTTCGATCTTGGAGAAATCGAGTACGTCGTTGATGATACCGAGCAGGCCACTGGCGGCACCATCGACCTTCTCCAGGTAATTGCGCTGCTTGGGCGCCAATTCAGTTGCCAGCGCCAGTTGCGTCATCCCGATGATCGCATTCATCGGGGTGCGGATCTCGTGGCTCATGTTGGCGAGGAAATCGCTCTTGGCTTGCGCTGCGGACTCGGCGACCTCCTTGGCGCGAACCAGTTCACGGATCACCCGTGACAATTCATCGGTGCGATCCGCCACCAAGCGCTCCAGTTCATCCTGGTAGGTCTGCAGCGATTTCCTGCCGGCGTCGACTTCCGCGAGCAGGGCGTTGAAATTGCCGACCAGATCGCCGATCTCGTTGTCAGCGACGAGGATCGCACGGGGGCTAAAATCCTGCCGCAGACGCGCGTCGTTCGCCGCTTCCGCCAGTTGACGGACAGGCAGGATGATGCGGTCGAGAATACGCATAGCCAGGAGCAAAACCAGCGCCCCGGCGCTGAGACCGACGAAAAAAGTCGTCGCAACAGCGCTGAGGTAGGTGTGCCAGTAGCCGTCGAGCCGCGCATGAAGGTAGATGGTGCCGACGGGCGTATCGTCGACGACGATGGGCAAGTGCAAGGTAGCCGTGTTAGCCAGCGGTACGATATCTGAAGCGGATGGCCCGATCGCAGGCGCATCCGCCGGAAGCAGCCGGGCGTCGCCGTAGCTGGCGAGGCGGCGGCTTTCGTTCGGATAGAGGGCGGCGGCCTTGATCTCCGGGTAAGCCTCGAACATCCTCAGAACCTCGCGTGCGGCCTTCGCATCCTGGAAGACGACCGCCGCGCTGGCAGCGGTGCCGGCCGCGTTGGCGGCAGCCGTCAAGGTGCGCTGAATGTCCCTGCGCTGGTTGTTGAGCATGAGCACGGCGTCAGTGAGGAGCGCCAGACCGATGCCCAAAAGGGTGGCCGCGAGGACCAACCGGACCAGCGGATAGCGGATCGACCGGCGGTCGAAGATCGAACCGAGGCGCGGCAGCCTATTCATAAATATGGCGCGCCAGGCGCAACAACTGGGGAGAGAAGCGGAAGCCGGCGCGCATGCCCTCCGCCAGGTTAATGTCAAACCGGGCGCCATCCTCCTGCAAGGCGATTTCGATCATCCCGCCGTCCCGCGCGAAGCCCGGATAGGCGCTGATCGTGAGCGTGCGGCGAAAGATGCGCTGCTCTTCTGCCGCGTTCCACCGCTGGCGCGTATCGACATAAAGCACTTGGCAGTCGTCATCCCGCCCGGTAAGGCGGACGACGATCAGTTCGCGGCTCCATACCTTGCGACCGGAAAGCGAGACCAGTGCTTCCGCCTGTAGCGGGTCCCCGACCGCGATGCACAAGCGTATCCGCTGAGCGTTGGCGACACCTTCAGGCGGAGACTCGGTGAATTTGAGGAAATTGAAAACCATCGCCGCACGCATCGACTGCTCGGTCGGCATGTCCAGGGCCGTGGCCGGCTGTTCATGGCAGACCAGCGTAGCCAGCAGGAAGAGGACTTGGGCGAGGCGGCGCTTGCCGATGAAGCTCATCAGAAGGTGATCACCAACTTGGCAAGCCAGGTGCGTCGATTGAATGCGGAGCGGTCGGGAAGGGGCGCCGCGATGAGGATTCCATGCCCCATTTCGGCGTCGCTTTCCGTTCCCCCTCTAAAAATGCGCTCGTCGTTTCCATCAGACACTACTTGTTCCAGATCCGCTAAAACTTGTACCGCATTTCTGCATAAAAGCTTCGCCTAGGCTGCGGCAGGTTATTGGGGATGGCACTACTGGTGTATTCGCGCGCATCCACGTCAAACAGATTGCGTATGGAAGCGGCGTACTCCCATTCTTTCCTATGGGAATAACGAATCGTGGTATCCACCAACGTACAAGCGTCCAAAGGCGAGCGGGGGTCGCCGGGTAGCAGCGAGCGCTTGCCGATCCAGTTGGCCTGCACGTTCCAGTTCCAACTGGGCACGAATGCCCAGTCCGTGCGAAGGTAGGCTTTTTGTTTGGGCACGGAGTTGAAGGCCATGGTATCGTCACGATGGGTAAGGTTGCCGGCAACCCTCAGCGTCTTGGTTGCCTGCCACTGGGCTTCCAGTTCAACGCCGCGAGCCGTGTTGTTGCCAATATTTCGGTATTGATTGGTGGCGTCGGGGGCAATCAGGTTGGTCTGTTCGAATCGGTAGAGATCGAGGCCCAACTTCAAATCCTTCGAGACCAAGTAGGAAAATGCCAGATCCCAGGTTTGAGAGGTTTCCGGCGTGAGGCCGGGATTGGGTTTGGTGGCGGCAGTCAGGGCATACAGTTCCAGATAGGATGGCGCCCGGAACGCCTGCCCGTACATCAGTTTCGTGATAAGGCTGTCGGTGCTCTGCCAAACCAGTCCCAGGCGCGGATTCAAGGTGCTACCGAAGTCGGAATAATGGTCATAACGCGCCCCGGCAGTCAGTTCCCAGTCATTCGAGAGCGTCCATACATCCTGAAGAAACACGTAGCTTATCTGACGGGACTTTTCCGGCGCGAAGGCGTAGAGGGTATCCGAGACATCCACCAACGGTCCGCCAGCCGGAAGTGGCTTTCCATCCGGCCCGGTTCCCTTGTTGAGGAATTGTTCGACGAAATATAAATTCTCCGAGTTGTATCCCCCGCCCACGCGGATGGCGTGTGTCTTTAGCCCGCTATACAGGCCGCTGCCCTCAAGCGTGACCCCGCGTTGGGCCGATCGCATCAGATTCATGAATCCGTTCGGATAGGTGCCGGTGGCGTCCTTGAAGCCCGGCGGGTTTTCCTGAAACCCATCGCCTGAGGTGTAGTCGAGTTGATGATAACGAAGTTCCGCATTCAGCCCCCAGTCCCTGGCAATTTCCCCGTTGTTGTAAAGCAGGGAGAGGTCGGATCGGCTATTGCTCCCGCGCGTCAGCGGGTCCAGCACACCCGCCCCGGTCAGCCCGATTCCAACGTTGCTTTGGCGCAGGGAGTCGACCAGCAGGCGCCAATTGCCCCTGCCTATGGAGAAGCGGAGATCCTCATTGTCATAGCCGTAACTGGCGTAACCGGGGGCGTAGGAAACATGAGTGCCGAAGGCTTTGTCCTTGGCGGTCTGACCATCCACTGCAATGAATGGATTGTGGCCATCGGTGCGTGACAGTTCCGCCGTGAAGTTGATGTCGAAATCGTTCCAGCTTCCCCCGTGCTGCACCCAGCCGGCCTGCGTGTCGAAACTGCCGGCCCGTGCGCCGGCTTCGGACTGCGTGATCTTCCCCGCAGTTTTGGTGATGATGTTGATTACGCCGGCGGAGGCGTCAGAACCGAACAGGGCCGAACCGGGGCCGCGGATGATCTCGACCCGCTCGATCATGTTCGCCGTCAGCCCCTTCCAGAAAATACCGGCGGACCACACCAGGTCTCTATTCGGCACGCCGTTCACCATCAGCAGCGTGTGGCCGGCAGCCGCGCCGCGAAACGTCACCAGCGGCCTGAAGCCGAACAGGTTGGTTCTTACGTAAATGCCCGGGACGCTTTGCAAGACTTCCGTGAGATTGGTCGCGCCGGTAGCCTTGATGTCTTCCGCCGTGATGACCGAGACCACCGACGGCGCCCTGGAAAGGGTTTGTTCCGTATTGGTGGAGATCTTGACTTTTGCCTTCATCAGATCTTCCAGGCTTAATGACAGCAATTGATCCATTCTCGCGTCGGTACCCGCATAGGCGGTTAGCGCCAAGAACAGGCACAAAAATGGTATCACCGGCACGCATATCTTCATGCGCCCCTCCCTGTTGTGAGCATCACTCGGTTTTTCCGGCTTTCAGTCGAACGGTATTATGCCGCCAGTTCCGGTTTATCCCAAATAATCCATTACCTGAGTCCGTTTGAGCGCTTGCTAAATCAAACCAAAATACGAATCCCAATTCTGTCCCAAGCGCTACAAAATAGAAACGGCTTCCATCTCTGGAAGCCGCTCTGTTATTGGTGGTGCGTAGATGACTACCGAATTCATCGCTATTGGAGCGAATGAGTAAATCTGCGAACTGATGCTGGCAAGAAACTTACCTACTGAGATTTACCAAGGCAGTCCTGACGAATCCAAAGCCAATCATTTCCTGTTCGAGACGCAAATTGCTGCGAATGCGGTTATCCCGGAGATCATCATACAAGGCACTCTCTGCCTCCGTGAGGCTCGGCAGGTCATGAATGACTTGGTCAGGTTCGCTACCCCATAGAGCTTCGTGAGCCATCAACGTTGGCCGATCCATTAAGAACGATGCAGTGTGATCGAATCGGCGCCGGAGATGGTCAAGAATGGCGAAACCGTGGGTGTCGATATCACCCCAATAGTGGATGGAACACCGTGACAGCCATCCCGCTTTCGCCAGTGCATCCCAGCCATAGCCGGCACCGAAGATCACGATAGCGTCTGCTGCGGGAGGAAAAGCCAGAAAATTGGTTTCGTTCTCGGTAATGAACACGTGCCGAACTGGCACATCCAGCCTAGCGAAACTATCGGCATCCAATGTCACGTCCGGGAATGCTGGACCAGGCATCATGGCTATTCGTTCATCGAGCACTCGCAAGCGAACTCGAGTCGGCTTATCTAGAAATCCGTAGCGTGGCGAAAATTGACTGGCCCCCTGGCTCTCGGTGGCGACAGCGTTCGTTGGCAATACCAAGTCGAATAATTCAGAGAGAACACCACGATGCGCTTCGATGAACTTGCTGTGTATCCCTGGAATATCAACCTGGCGTATGTATATGCCAGGACGGGTATGCTCCTGCATCCAGGCAACGACATCGAGCAGACGAGACCACACATCGGCCAACTCGATGGCTTGCAGGGGCCGTTTGGCCAACCATGCCAGTAACGCGGGGTTCTTCGTGCGCGTAAGTGCCAGCAAGGTTTCAAAACTTGCGGTGACGGCGCGTTTGCCGATCATTGCCAGCGCGTCGTCAAGGGTTTCAACCCAAACAGACTGAGGAAGTCGTTGAGCACCGTGAACCCGATGGTTAACTTCGCGCCACTCGATTCGAATGCGCGGGATGACGATGAGCTCCGCGACCCAGCCCCGCACGGCTTCAAAGCGCTCGGTCAGTTCTGACGAGGTTGGCCCCTTCAACGTCAGTCGCCAAGGGAACCGCGTTTCGCCGGTGACCAGCGGGCGCAGTAGTTCCCCGCGCTCCCATGATCGGAAAAGCTGTGCCTTCAGATCGCTTGCCGTAGTCCAGGTCATGTAGCCCAGTTCATGCAGACAATTCCGCCTTGCGCGCCAGATGTTCTTCGATGGACAGATTGCGCAATTTCGATGCCATCCCGCCCTCGTTGTGGACGAATCCCACACTGGCAACGAAGGGCTCGATGATGTGGATCTTCTGCAATGGCGTGACGATCAGGAGTTGCAGATTGAGTTGCCGGAACAGCTTCAACCCATACTGTGCCGACTCGTCCGATCCCCGCCCGAAGGCCTCGTCGATCACCACGAAGCGGAAGGAGCGGGATTTCACTTCGCCCCATTTCAAGCCGAATTGATAGGCGAGGCTGGCCGCCAGCACCGTATAGGCCAATTTTTCCTTCTGCCCACCGGATTTACCGCTGGAATCGGAGTAATGCTCGTGCTCGGAGTCATCCTCGCGCCAGCGCTCGGAAGCGGCGAACAAGAACCAGTTGCGCACGTCGCTGACCTTGGTGGTCCAGCGCCTGTCCTGCTCGGTAAGCCCTTCTCGTCCCCGGAAGCGGTCGATGATGGCTTTGACTTGAAGAAACTTGGCCTCGGAATACTGGGCATCGTCCGAACCCGTCAGCGTTCCTTCAGTGCAGGCCCGCAACTCGGCCTGGAAGTCGCGAATATCCGCTTCCGGGTTGAGCTGCGATTCCAGTACGATATAACGCCCCGGGTTATAGTCGATTTGCGTCAGCGACTCGTTGATGCGCTGGATGCGTTCCTTGATGGTCTCGCGCTCACGGGCAAGCTGGGCATTGAAATTAGCGATCTCGTTAATCGTGTTGACGTTCAACAGCTCCTTGAATCTAGCCTCGAAACGGGGCAGGTCGTCCCGGTTCAACTGGTCGAGCAGATTCTGGTACTCAAAGGCGGCGTCGATGCTGGCATCAAAATCCGACGTTTCCAGCTTGAATTCCTCTTTGAAGGCCGACATCGCCTTGATGATTTTTTCACCCAGCCGCTCGATCTTTTTCTGTTCGGCATCAATGCGGTCTTGTAGCCATTTGCGTACATCCTGCTCGCGGTTGTCGCAAGACTCCACGGACAGTTGATGATCGCCCAGCGCTTCGACCTGCATGATTTCCAGCCGTTCAGACAACGACGCGTCGGTCTGCACGCCATCCAGGCGGGCCGAGACTTCCTGCCACATCGCTTCGGCATCGCTCCGGCGCTGCTCGATCTTGGAACGTTTGTCCTTGGCGATTTCAAGCTCTTTTCCTATGTCGGCAAGTACCTGACCGGCTTCCCGCAACTGATCGTTGAGCTGCTTCAACACGTCGGACGCCGATTCCAGGAGCCTGCGCTCATCTTCGAGCTGCGCGACCTCCGTGGACGCAGAAGCCCAATCCAATTCATCGAAGCTTGCAAACTCCTCCAGACGTAACAGCGCACCGAGGCGCTCCTTGAGTGCATTGCGTTCGCTCTGAACCTTGCCGATGAGGCTGCCGATCTTGCCCAGTTGCGCTTCGAGGCGGCGGCTCTTTTCTTCCAGGGCGGCGATCTTGGCCGCATTGGTCCACCCCAGCACGTAGCGACTGCGGTCGTCGATCGGACGACGGTCATCCTTTTCATGCCGCCCGGTCGGGTCCTTGATCTGGCCGGCGCGGGTAATGGCCCGCGTCTCGCGGCGGAACTGCTCCTGCGTGGCACAGCAGGCCACGTCGAAGCGGTGTGCCAATTCGCGCTCCAGCCAGTCGTAGAAGGGCGAATCCGGTTTGATCGAAAGCTTCCTGACCAGCGAATCCCGATGCAAATCGGGCAACTCCAGAGGTTTGCGCGAGCGCACATGGAAATAGACCAGCCGACCGCGCAACTGGCTGCGCTCCACCCACTCGGCCACGTCCTTGTAATAGGCATCGGGTACCAGCAGCGATAGGCCAAAGCTGCGCAACAGACGCTCGGCCGCCCCCTCCCATTCGCGGTCTTCGTCGCGCACCTGGATCAGTTCGCCGGCAAAAGGCATTTCTTCCTCGGCACCCCCCAAGGCCGCGCAGAGTGCCGTCCGAATCTGAATCTGTTTATCATCGATGTTGCTGCGGCGCCGTCTCAGGCTGGCGATTTCATCGGAGACCCCCTGATGCTCTTCGCGACCTTTGCGAAACGCGAAATCGTGTTCCCGCTCCTGGTTCTCAAGCGCGGTCGATTGTTCCGCGAGCGCTTCGGCGTGTTCCGACAAACGGCTCCTCTGCGCCAGGAATCCAGCCGCGTCACCGGCCAGCGATTCGCCGACGGTGAGGATGAGTTCGCCATATCGATCCGACTTTTGGCGGCAACGGTCGCGTTCCTGTTCCTTTCTCTTGATCTCTGCGGCAAGCCTTTCCAGGCGGTCGCCCCCATTCTCGGCGATGGCACGTTTGATCTCATCGACGGCCGCGTGTTGATTCCCGTGACGCTCATCGAGTCGTTTGACTTGGCCATCCAGGCGCAACCACTCGTCGTTCAGGTTGGCGAGCCGTTTGTCGAGCAAAGCCAGTTTCAAACCGGCGAAGTGGGTACGCAGGCCATCACGGCAGCGCCTGAGATTCTCGATCTCGGTTGTCAGGGCACCATGCCGTTGGCAGTCGGACACCATCGGGACGAGCAATTCCACTTGGCGCTTGGCCTTCTGCACGGCTTCGTGGGCACGGCTCAAATCATCAAAATGCGTGATCAGCGCGCCGATGCGCGGTGCCACGTCGGAGGGTTCCAGCATATGGCCGCGCACGAAGTCGGTCAGATTGCCCACCGACTTCATCGATACCGTCTGATGGAAAAGTTCCAGTGCCTGATCGTTATCGATACCGAAGCGACGTCGGAACCAGGCGCCGTACTTGGGAAAACCATCCTCGATTTCCGCGCCAAGGCCACGCAATTTCTTGCGCAACGCGGCAATCTCGGTGCCGAAGTGGGCAAAGTCCGCGGCAATCGACAAGTCGCGTTCGGCGCCGACAAAGAAACGCGCCGGCTGGCCCTGCGCTTCCTTCATCCAGAATACCTGCGCCAGCGTCACCGTCTGGTCGTAGCCGGCATTGTGGAACACCCCGAGGATCACCGAATAGCTGTTGTTGTCGCGCAGGGGCACGGGCTTGGCTGCGCCCGTCACCTCATTGCGTTCCGACTTGTAATGCCCCAGCACATAAGAACGCAACGTCCGTTCCTTGTTGTCGGCGCCGGCGGCCTTGTTGTAGGCAATCCGCTGCGCGGGTACCAGGAGCGTGGTGATCGCATCCACCAGGGTAGATTTTCCGGAACCGATATCCCCGGTCAGCAGCCCATTCTTGCCATCGAGCGAGAGCGTCCAAACTCGCTCGTTGAAGGTGCCCCAGTTGAATACCTCCAAGCGTTTCAGGCGAAAACCTGACAACGCATCGTCGGAGATAAAGTCCAGACCCAGAGATTGCGACTCATTCATCGTCCGCTCCTCCAGACTTGCCGGCAGCGCCGGAAAGTTGAGCTTGATAGGCTGCCAGTCTTGAGTCGAAATCTGCCAGCCACTGCGCATCGACAAAGGCCTTAAGGATGCGCCGCACTTCGAAGCTGGCAGGGCCGCTTGCCGTGCCGCCGGCCACTTTCAGCCGGCGCAGAAAACCCAGGTCGACGATCTTGTTGATGTGGGTTTCGATCTGATCGACGAGCTTCGCCTCGTTGCTGAATGCGGGTAGAAATACGCGCACCAGTTCCACGATGTCATCACGGGTCAGCACCAGCCGTGTATCGCCGCCACTGGCATCCGATTCCGCAAGCTTCTTGCGTAGCTGCGCCAGCAACAGGCTCACCGGAAAAGACAATGGCCGGCGCGCCACCAATCGCGGCAGGCGAGGCACGGTTTCATCGTCTACGGGTTCGGGGCGGCTTTTCAGGAAGGCGTAGCCCTCGGCTTCGTCGAGCACCAACTCCAAGGCCAGAACCGACACATAATCCCGTACTCGCGCTTGCAGGTTGAACAGCACACCCCACAGGCGCTCGTCACCCTCGCGATAGATCACCCCCTTGAGCAGGGTAATGACCAGTGTCGATAAATCCGGTTGGTCAGCGGGTGCCGCAGTGACTAGCGGTTCTTCTTCCATTTTCACCTCACGAAAATGACGCGCGGCAGCCGGGCGGTTCTATGCATGGCGGCACCATCACTGGCCATCGTCTCCCAACCGATCATGTCTTGGGTCGCCTCATCCACCACCGTGCTGAACGTTTCGCTGCCCAACTGCAAATAGGCCACCAACTCCGCCAAACCCTGTTGAAGCGGATGGGCTTCGGTCAGTTCGCGCAGCGTGATCTGCGAGCGTTCCTGCAATGCATTCCTGATATGGCGGGCTAATTGCGCCGTATCGACCACCACTTGGGCATACAGCGACGCGGCATCCACATCTTCCTCGCCGGCCTGCAACTCGATATCCACAATCAGCGGTTTCAGCGCCGGCGTAAATAACGGCCGCTCCATCGGCAATTCGATATTGGCGGCAGGCTCCGCAATATTCATCATTTCACCGGTCGGCTGGTTTGACCGCAAGCTCGAAACTTCGCTTCGCTCGTTTTCCCGAAGCGCCAGCGCCTTGGCTTCGATACCGTGGAGGATGTCCATGATACGGCGATTCTCCAGCCAGGCCTGATCGTCGAGAAAGCGCCGTAGTTGCTGCGAGAGCTGCGCCACGGTGCGCTGCGTATGCTCGCCCGCCTCCAGCCAGTCGTAATGCACCCGCCGCGTCCGCACATCCGGTTTCAGGTCAGCCACCGGCGGCAAAGCCAGCACCCGTGAGAGCAGCTCGGTTAATTCTTCCTGCCGGCTGCTGGACATCAAAAAGTCCCAGAAAGCGCGGAAACTCTTTCCCTGGTCGGAGTCGGCAATCGCATCGCGCTCGCCCATGATCTCTTCCAGTAATGCCCCCTTGGCCCCCTCCCACAGCGCGATACGTTCACGCACCCGTCGATCGAGCAGCCGAAAGTTGTGCTCCACCTCGCGAAAGTCGGTCAGCAATTCCCGCGCCAACTGCATGAATTGCTGGAAGCGGTCCTTGAGACCGGTATCATCCAGCAGTGGCACGTCGCCCGATAGCACCCGCGCAATCTCGGCATCGACCTCATCGCGGCGCTTGTGCAACTCGGCGATACGCTTGGCCGGATCGGACTCGCTGCCCTCGCTCATCTGCCGGAGTAGCTCGAACAAGGTCAATAGCCGCGATTCGGTGCCAACGAAACTGCGTTCGGTCAGCGTGCCGAGCCAGGCGATAGCCTTTTCGGTGGCCGGGGTCAGGTCGAATTGCGGCTCGTCGGTGCCTTGCCGGTAAAACTTTCGTAGCCAGCCTTTTTCAGGGCTGGCCCAGTCGTTCAGGTAGTCGATTGCATTTTTCGGGAAGGTCTCGTCGCCCAGTTGCTGGCGTAGCGCGTACAGCTCATCCTCCAACGCTTCGGCTAGGTCAGCGGCCGCCATCACACGCAAATTGGGCGACACGAACACCCTATCCAGGAAACTTGCCACCAGCGGCGCGTGATCCGAGCGCAACATCCGCCACGCTGGGTGATGGGTGCGCAGGGCGTCCAAGGTGGAGAAGTCAAGGGGCATTCAGGGTTCCTCTGACCGTCACAAGTAGCTGATTTCTTTTTTGCTGGTGTTGACCTCGATGACAGCCACACCGATTTTCTTCTTGTAGATTTCGCCCTTTTTCTCGAAGCCGAGAGCGATCAGCAGTTCTGGCAGGTTTTCTTGTCTCAACATTATTTGTACTCCCGCTTTTCGTTCGACTGATTGATCCACTTCGCTCCACGCCCTTTGCCTGTTGGCGCAATCAGCCCTTCGCTTTTCATTGCCCGCAACACCAACCGCACCGTATCACGGCTGACGCCCGGACAGGCCTGCTCGACATCTGAAATGGAGAACGGCAGCGTGCGCTTTAGGATCTCGGCACGCACTCGGTCACCCTTGGCACCACGTCCTCGCTCGATGGTGCCGACGCGTGCTTCGAACTCCTTGTACGCTCGCAGCAGTGCACCCCAGAAATAGTCGAGCCACGGCTGCACATCGTGTCGGCCCTCATGCCAGCCTTGGGAGCTGGTTTCCAGTGTCTCATAGTAGCTCTCCTTCGATTCCTCGAATATCCGTTCCAGGCTGATGTATCGCCCAACGGCATAGTCGAATTGATACAACAGCAGGAGAGTCACTAGGCGAGCCACCCTCCCATTGCCATCTAAAAAAGGGTGAATGCAGAGAAAATCCAGAACCGAGAGTGGGATCAGCACCAGTGGATCGGCCAGATGCTGGTCGTTGGCGATCTGGTAGCGGCCCACGAGGTCGGTCATCGCCATTGGCGTCAGATGTGCCGCTACTGGCCGAAAGCGCACGCGCACGGTGCCACCCGGATGCTTTTCGACGATGTCGTTGTTGGTGGCTTTCCACTGCCCACCTGCTTGGGGCATATAGCGGTAAAGCATCGTATGCAGTTGCTGTATCACGCCCTCGGAAAACGGCATGTTTTCGGCGGATTCGTGGATCAGCGCCAATGCGTCACGGTAGCCTGCCACTTCCTGCTCCGAACGGCTTCTGGGCGTGGCGTTCTTGATCACCAAGGACTTGAGGCGATCCTTGGGAATCACTACGCCCTCTAGTCGGTTAGACGACTCCGTTGACTCGATGACAGCAATTTGCCGGAGGTCACTCAATACTTCCGGCGACTGGGCAACGAACAACTGCTGCTTGCCGCGATACTCGCCCAGTGAGCGCATCGTCGCGATCTGCAAGCCGTCATAGCGGAGGTTTGCCAAGAATTCAGGGGTCAGCGAGTGCATTGGGCGCCAGCTTCAGGAAATGGGGGTAATCCTACCCTCTATCGGGGTATATATGCAATTCATTACCCCATTACCGAAATGTGTTACCCCATTTCATCCGAGCAAGAAGAATTTGGCTTTCTGATTAAACAGAGCGTTCATGGCGGCGGCGTCAATCACCGCAAGGAGGGACTGAACAGAGTACCGTCAATGAACTGCTGCGTCTCACGCTGCTGCTGCCGTCAATGTGCGAGACATCCTCGCCGGGCATTAGCCGAAGACCTTGAGCATCATCTGGCTGAAGAACAACAAGTTGCCGTTGAGCTGGGATAAGCAGCGTGATTTATTCGGTGGTTTCGACACATAATTGGAGTTTAGAATGCTTCTGGGGGGAGGTGTTGACGCCAAACCGTCACCCCGAAACCCGCATGGAATCGAGGGGACAATTAACGGCCAGCCACAGGTCAAATAGAGAAAAGAGAGGTTTCGGGGTGCCGCCGGGAAGGAAAATGCACCGTCGGACGGATGGAGAAACGCCGCACCTCCTCCGAAAACCGCGCCAGTGCTGGCGCTTTAGGCAGATAAAGAAAAAGCCAGCGCGAGGCTGGCTTAAAGGTTTTGGTGGGCCCGCACGGACTTGAACCGTGGACCAAAGGATTATGAGTCCTTACTATTGCATCACTATAAACAACTACACGTTACTACACAGTCGCCTAGATGGTGTTGAGTGACATTACGGCGACGTTATCTAACTACGCCGTTGAACCTTTGTTGAACCCGTCACCCAGCAGAAGCTGTTGCCGCGTTTTAGGTTCTCGGTGCTGATGGAAACATGACAGCACATTCACTGCGTCGCCATCAATCACATAGAACAGCGAATAAGGAAAGCGATTTAGGTTCGCCCGCCTCATCTCGCCCTCTACGCATGAATCTCTACGCATGAATCTCTACGCATGAATAAAGAAGCGGATTGCGCGCTATAAAGCCATTGGTGCGTTCGAGTTCGTCAAGAAAGACATTGCCCATGCCAATGTGCGGTTGCCCATACCATTGATAGGCTTCTGACGCTTCAATCTGAGCCAGTGGCTTGTAAATAACCTGAAACAACATACCTAGCTAGACGTGGCCAGGAGTTTTTCCTTGAGTTGCGAGAAGGTAACACCTGGCTCGTCGGGGTTGGCACGGTGATAGGCAAGACGGGAACGAAGCTCAGTGCGTTGGGCTTCGGAGATGAGCGGTGCTGAGGCCTCGCTTTCGGCGCTGACAATCAAGGCTTCACCCAGCGTCCGCTTTTCGGCGATGCTCAGGTGCTCAAGCTCTTCGTACAAGTGCGCGTTCATGTTTCATAGCGTAGCACGAAAAGCGAGAGTTCGGTAGCAGCAGTCCGTGGGGCGCCGACGGAATTATTGTTATAAACCAGTACTTCGATCAGGCTACGCATCCCCACATACCCACAGCTATCCCGTCTCTTGCACTTGATAGAGTGCGGCCGGTCTATCTATGGATATGTGGGGATGCTCTTCGATACATGACAGCCTGGTGGCTTCGATCGGCGTGCAACCAACTAATTATGATGCGTTTTGTACATCATCAAAATCTATTCCGAAATTGATTTTCCGACGAATACGGCGCCGATGTGCAGTCAGACAGGGGTGTGTCGGGTATTTGCGCGTGTATTCCGATTACGTTGTGGTTATGATGTCCGCCTTTGGTCTTTGGCATCTTCCAGGCAGTCACCGCCAAGACACCCAGTACGGCCCACAAAAGAAAAAGGGGTTACATTTCTGTAACCCCTTGTTTTGTTGGTGGGCCCGCACGGACTTGAACCGTGGACCAAAGGATTATGAGTCCTCTGCTCTAACCAACTGAGCTACAGGCCCGATACTTCACTAGCTAAACTTACGCCTCGTTGTCGAGGAAACTGCGCAGCCGCTCGGAGCGCGAAGGGTGACGCAGCTTGCGCAGCGCCTTGGCTTCGATCTGGCGAATTCGCTCGCGGGTCACATCGAACTGTTTGCCGACTTCTTCCAGCGTGTGGTCGGTGTTCATTTCGATGCCGAAGCGCATCCGCAATACTTTCGCCTCGCGCGGCGTCAGGCTCTCCAAGACCTCGCGGGTGGCTTCGCGCAGGCTGGCATACAAGGCCGCATCGGCCGGCGCCAGCGTGGCGGAGTCCTCGATGAAATCGCCGAGGTGCGAATCCTCGTCGTCGCCGATCGGGGTTTCCATGGAGATCGGCTCCTTGGAAATCTTCATGATCTTGCGGATCTTTTCCTCGGGCATTTCCATCTTCACCGACAGTTCCGACGGGTCCGGCTCCTGGCCGGTTTCCTGGAGAATCTGGCGGGAGATGCGATTCATCTTGTTGATCGTTTCGATCATGTGCACCGGGATGCGGATAGTGCGCGCCTGATCGGCGATGGAGCGGGTAATCGCCTGGCGTATCCACCATGTGGCATAGGTGGAGAACTTGTAGCCGCGACGGTATTCGAACTTGTCCACCGCCTTCATCAAGCCGATATTGCCTTCCTGGATCAAATCGAGGAATTGCAGACCGCGATTGGTGTATTTTTTGGCGATGGAAATCACCAGGCGCAGGTTGGCCTCGATCATCTCACGCTTGGCGCGACGTGCCTTGGCCTCGCCGGTGGACATCTGGCGGTTGATTTCCTTGAGATCCTTGACCGGAATGCCGACGCGGGTCTGCAAATCCATCAAGCGCTGCTGGCGGTCAACGATGGAATGCTGGAAACGCGACAGGCGTTCGCCCTCGGACTTGAGTGCGGCAATCTCGTCGATCACCCACTGAAGGTTGTTCTCGTTACCGGGGAAGCTCTTGATGAAATGCTGGCGCGACATGCCGCCCTTGTTCACGCATAATTCCATGATCTGCCGCTCGTGGCCGCGGATTTCTTCAACCAGCTTGCGCAGTCCGTCGCATAAGGCTTCCACCTGTTTGGCGGTAAAACGGATTCCCAGCAACTCGTTGGAGACCACTTCCTGCAAGTCGGTGTAGGCCTTTACCTTGTGGCCTTTCTTGGCCAGCACCACTTGCATTTTCTCGAAGGCTTCACGAATCACCGCAAAGCGCACCAGTGCGTCCGCCCTGAGTTGCGCCAGATTGGCGGCGGCGAGCGCGCTGCCGTCATCTTCTTCATCTTCCTCGCCAGCGGGCG
>Ga0163199_1001260_pt1 | contig 15784 bp, 15 predicted proteins | sample PL_2010_150m_FD_113537 | JGI IMG/M metagenome (GOLD analysis project Ga0163199, IMG submission 113537) | Freshwater microbial communities from Powell Lake, British Columbia, Canada to study Microbial Dark Matter (Phase II) - PL_2010_150m | ecosystem: Environmental > Aquatic > Freshwater > Lake ... | reverse complement strand
GAACATGCTGCATGATGCTTTCACGTTGGATCTCCTTCGGATGGGTGCAGGTGGGTTTGGCGATTCACCTACACCCTACACCGTCGGACGATCCAACGTCATAATCTATTTTGGACAACAGTGGCATTCGACCAAGGCCAGTTCCTTGGCCATGTCGAGGCTGAGGTGGTAATCGGTGCGCACATTCAGCCCGCGAAGCCCTCGGCTATCCGGCTCCGTGATTTGATGCACGGCAAAATCCACGTCGCGAACGAAGCCGAACTGGGCAATGCGTCCTTCGATCCAACCTGGGAACTTCTGCCGATTCTCCAGCCACGCGTAAAGGCATCGAGCACTGACTGTCGGCACCTGCTCAGTGCCGACTTGGCGGTTATCGATCGGCATGAGCACAGCGGCCATGGTTTGGTGGCTTTCCTCTGGCAACCGGTTGTCACGGCTCAGGCTGACGATCGCTTCGTGCAGGTGTTGTTCCATGGAATTGCTCCGGAATCGTTCGGACCTCAATAAGTCGACCCCTGCTTCTACATATAGTTCCAATCGGGTATTTCTTCAAGAGCGTGACTGGAAGCACGCACCCAGGCGATCAGCCGTCCGCTCTCAGCGGGATTTCCCGCCTCGGCCACACTGCCCGCAATCTCATGCCGGACGATTCCTCATTTGAGGGGGTTGAGCCACTTGGGGGATTGCACAATATTGGCCATACGATTAGACAACAGCAAGCCAAATATCGCCGATCGCTCGGATTTCGTCAACTTGGCAAGTGCGGCAACACGCCGATAAAATCGTGGCAGATTTCTTCCTTCCTGTTCCAGAAGGAGTTCAAATCCCGGCACCCATTGCGTGTAAATCGCGATCGAACCCAGAGCCGCGTTATTCAAGGATTGGCTGAACCATTGATCGTATCCCGAGTAACCTCCCCATCCCGTTTTCAATGCGGCGTAGGTTTGCTGCATTTCGGCGATCACCAGGGATTTGGCATTTCGCATCGCCACGGGTTCCAGCGATGAGGCATAAATGGCGCGCAGCTTGTCTCGGGTGTCCCCCAGCAGTCGATGAAATTGTGCCTTGCGTTCTTGCTGTGCGCCGAAACTCCGCCGTTGCAGCGGGGTGGATCGGGCGAGCCATCGGCGCATGCCTTCGTTCTCGACGGCGGTGGCGAAGGATTCGTTGAAAGTGGAGTCACCCTCGGCGTAAACCAGTTGATGCGCCAGTTCGTGAAATATGATGCGGGCCACTTCCTGATCGCCGAATCGCAATATGGTATTCAGCATCGGATCGCTGAAATAACCGAGTGTGGAATAGGCCGGAACGCCGCGGACATAGGTATCGAGTCCGGCCTGGCTCAGTTCTTCGGCGAAATGCTCCGCGTCGTTCTTGTCATAATAGCCGCGATAGTTGATGCAACCGACGAGGGCAAAACACCACTGCTGTGGTTCCAGTGAAAACTCCGGTGCCGCAAAGACATTCCAGACGGCGTAAGGACGTCCCAGGTCTGCGTAGGACCGATAGCTGGCATTGTCCGGCAGATCGAGTTCCCGGCTGGCGAAGTCACGTATGGCGGTGGTCTGGAGGAGTTGCCTGCGCAATTCAGGAACTGTCGCATCATCGACAATCAGTTCATGAATCGGTCGGGTTGCCGCCATGAGCCGGATCTGCCCGTCGACTGCCTGGGCATAGTAGGCCATGTTGCTACAGCCGGCTATTAGCAGGAGCGGAATCGCCGCAACCATCAACCTATGCATGGATAAATTTTCCAGTCCTGAGAAAGCTGACGATTTGGCGGACGCAAGTGCGGGATAGCAGCATGCCGGAATGATTGACGTTCATGGTGATGCTGTCCCTCGCCTCGGCGATGCTGGTTTCTGCGACGGCAACCAGGCCATCGTTGGGGCGCGCAAGTCCGGGAATCAAGCGCCCGAAACTGATGCTGCGGGTGCCGGCGATTACACCAATTTCCAGCCCTGCCGGCAAGGCCGGGCGCGGAACCCTGAACCAGTCTCCGAAAGTGCGTCCAGGTATCCCGGCCAACATCGGGGTTGCGGCAAGAGTCAGGCCGCAGTGGCAACCTGAATACGGAGTTCCCAGCAAGACGATGCGGCCTATGCGCGCATCTGCATCCTGCATCATCATTTTGAGCGCCACCAGACCACCAAGGCTATGCGCGACCAGGTGGATGACGGTAGCAGGGGTTTGGCTGACGACGCTCGACAGCAAATGGGCGTTATCGGCCAGCCCGTTCCGCCAGGAAGGATACGAAAATCTGCGGGCAGCAAATCCCTCCGTGTGCAGCCATCGTTGATAGGGTAGCAGGACAAGGTCACCCATCCAGAGCCCGTGAATCAGAATGACAGTTTCCGCTTGCTTGGTCATCGTTTTCGATTGGTGAAGCCGCCGCCGTGCAGGTAACTCCCGGTGCAGCGGTGAGGTTCCCCCGAGAGGAGTGCCGAGGCCGGTCATCGACACCCTTGCCATTGGCGCGGCGGCCCCTGGAAGCAAGTATGCTCTGCGGGCCGACTTCGCGGCCTATGGCGTGAAGCATGGAAATGCAATGACATGGTTCGCCTTCAGGTTCCCCAGAGCCAGTCTCCGCGCATCAAAACCCGAACTGCCTTCCGGCGCCGAGAAGCGTCGCCAGGCCAAGGATTGCAAAAACCGCGGCGGCGATGCCATGAACCAGCCGAACCGGCAGTCGATTCGCGATCCGGTCACCCAAGAGTACGGCCGGAACGTTTGCGATCATCATGCCAAGAGTGGTTCCGGCAACTACGTAAAAGAATGCGTGATACTGGGCTGCGAGGGCAACCGTGGCTACCTGAGTTTTATCGCCCATCTCCGCCAGGAAGAACGCCACCAGCGTCGTTCCGAATACTCCGAGGCGCGCGAGCTTGGCGTCACCCTCCTCGAACTTGTCTGGAATCAAGGTCCAGAAGGCCATCCCAATGAATGAGCCCCCCAGAAACCAACGCAAGATTTCCGGGCCCATGAGCGACGTGATCCACGATCCGAGCGCGCCGGCAAATGCGTGATTCGCCAACGTGGCGATGAGGATGCCCCAGACAATCGGCAGCGGCTTGCGAAACTTGGCGGCAAGCATGAACGCAAGGAGCTGTGTTTTGTCGCCAATTTCAGCGAGAGCGACGATGCCGGTAGACACGAGAAATGCTTCCAACGCTGGCTTCCCCCGGCCGAGCCGAATGGCCAAGTATGGTGACACAATACTCCTGCGAGGAAGATCGACTATGCTCCCTGACAGAGTGGATTCTATCCGGCCGTCTCCCTGGTGTCCGTAGTTTGGCGTTTTGCAACAAGATCGCCCGGCCCGGGCTGTCGCAATTGCCAACGAAATTGCGAACAAGATATTCGGGCCTTCATCGATGGGATTCGGGCGGGCGGGAATGGTCACGCGGTTGAATCACCTGCGAATGGACCGCCCATGTAAGTGTCGTGGTCATATTCAAATCATGCTCGCGACATTGTCAGCGGACAATCATGGGTGGACATTTGGTCCTGCCAGCGGGGACCGCCTGTTCGCTGCTGGGGCAACCACCGGCTTCTTGACTGCCGCAGGTTGTACGACTTTCAGCGGCGTGCCGATTGGCCGCTTAGATTCCCAATACGCTTCTCGACCGGCGCCAGGATCACCCGACCGCGGCGCCGCCAATTGCGTGTTCAGGTGATCTGCACATTCCGGGGGGCGATTTCTTACGTTGTTGTCGTCGCCATCACTCGGGACGGAGCATCGGTGTGATGAGCCAGCGTATCTCTAGCTCCCGCGCCGCCAGGCATGATAGCGCTCGACCCAGGCCAGCAACTTCACAGGAGCGTGGGCCTTCTTCCAGACACCCGCCACATACTTGTTGGCCTCGCCAAGCGTCGGGTAGATGTGAATGGTGCCCAATATCTTGTTCAACCCGATGCGCTGCTTCATCGCCAGCACATATTCGGCGATCAGGTCGCCGGCATGCTCGCCAACGATGGTGACGCCCAATATCCGATCCTTGCCCGGCACCGTCAGCACCTTGATGAAGCCGTGCGCCTCGCCGTCGGCGATGGCCCTGTCGAGGTCATCGATGCCATAGACGCTGCTTTCATACGCGATCCCCTTTTCCTGCGCCTCCAGTTCGTTGAGTCCGACCCTTGCCACTTCCGGCTCCACAAAGGTCGCCCAGGGAATCACTGTGTAGTCGGCCTTGAATTTCTTGAAGGGATCAAACAAGGCATTGATGGCGGCATACCAGGCCTGATGAGCGGCGACGTGAGTGAACTGGAAGGGGCCGGCAACGTCGCCCGCCGCGTAGATATTCGGATAGCGGGTTTGCAGGAATGCGTTGGTCTCGACGGTGCGGGTTGCGATAATGCCGAGTTCCTCCAGTCCATATCCGTTTAGATTCGCTACGCGACCCACGGCCACCAAAACCGCGTCGAACGGTATGCGCACGGGCTTGCCGGCATGCTCGGCGACGAGGATCTTTTCCTCATTCTCGATCACGAACTGCTTGCCCTGGTGATTCACCAGTACGGCGATGCCCTCGTCGCGAAAGCGCTGCATGACCATCTCGGATACTTCCGGGTCTTCGCGCATCATGATTCGTGGTGCCATTTCGACCTGGGTCACCTGGGCGCCCAGGCGGGCAAATGCTTGCGTCAGTTCGCAGCCGATCGGCCCGCCACCCAGCACAACCAGCCTCGCTGGCAGTTCGCGCAGATGCCAGACCGTGTCTGAGGTCAGGTAGCCGACCTCCTCGATGCCGGGAATCGGTGGCACCAAGGGCCGGGCGCCGGCCGCGATGACAATGCTTTGGGTGGTCAGGCGCTGCCTGCGCCCATCATGGTGGACCACGTCCACTTCCCAGGGAGAGACGATCTTCGCGGCGCCTTCGATCACGTCAACGCCGAGGCCGGTATACCGCTCGACCGAGTCGTGCGGCGCAACGCTGCGGATGATCCGCTGCACCCGCTCCATCACCTCGGCGAAAGAGAAGTCGGCGCGGGCGCTGCGCAAGCCGAATTCCCGGGCACGAGTCATGTGCGAGAGCAGCTTGGCCGATCGGATCAGCGCCTTGGAGGGCACACAACCGGAGTTGAGGCAGTCGCCGCCCATGCGGTACCTTTCGACGAGAGTCACTTTCGCCTTCACGGCGGCCGCGATATACGCCGTGACGAGCCCGGCGCTGCCACCACCTATCACCACGAGATTGGTATCGAAGCGATGGGGTTTCGTCCATCCGGCGTAAACACGGTTCGCGCGCAGGGACTCCGTGATCCTGCCTGCGACCAGCGGGAAAAGTCCCAGGAGAGTGAAGGATGCAAGCAAGCCAGGCGAGACAATCCCGGAGAGTGACTCGATTTGGCTCAGTTGCGTGCCGGCGTTGACATAGACCAGGGTGCCGGCCAGCATGCCTAACTGGCTGACCCAGTAAAAAGTCCATGTTCGCATGGTCGAGAGTCCGAGCAGCAGGTTGACCAGGAAGAACGGGAACACCGGGACCAGACGCAGGGTAAGCAGGTAGAACGCTCCCTCACGCTTGATGCCCGCGTCAATCGCCTCCATGCGATCACCGAATCGCGCCGTGACCCAGTCACGCAGCAGGAAACGCGAGGTGAGCAACGCCAGCGTCGCCCCGAGGCTGGATGCGAATGACACGATCAGCAGTCCCCACCACAGACCAAAAACGGCTCCGCCGGCGAGCGTCAACAGGGTCGCGCCCGGCAGCGACAATGTCGCGATGACAACGTAAATCGTGAAATAGATTGAAATGCCCAGCCAGGGGTTCGCGTTGCGATAGGCTTCAATGGCTGCTTGCTGGGATTTGAGCGTGTCGAGATTCAGATAACGGCCGACATCGAAGCCAAGATACAGCCCTACTATCGCAACCACGACAAGCCCCAGCAACAATTTACGTAACGGCACGATTCAATGTTCCAGCACTATTTGTCAGCATCGTAATGATATCGGCATAGGTAACAAGTTGGTTTGGTAGACCAACGCTTACAAGATTCGTGCGGTCGTGTAACGATTCACGGCGCCGGACCACTAAGCAGCCGGGAGAAATATGGATCAAATCCCGAGCCAGCCGGGCAAGGCCGATAGATCCGCAAACTCGCCATCGGGCTCGCTCGGGATACGTTCCGGCACCTGACCGAAGCGGTTGCACCAGAGGACCTTCATGCCGAACGCCTTCGCCGACCAGGCATCCCAACTGTTTGAAGAGAGGAAGCAGATGTTTGGCTTCGGAATATTCAGACGCAACGGCGCTAGCTGATAGACGCTGGGGTGGGGCTTGAATACGCGGACTTCCTCGACCGACAGGATGGCATCGAAATTTCCTGCAATACCGGCATTCTTTGCCGCCGACGCGAGCATGGCCGGAGTGCCGTTGGACAGAATGGCAAGCTTCATCCCGCGTGACTTCAGTCGCGCCAGCATCTCTGGCACCTCGGGATAGGCTGAAATACTCAGGTAGAGGTTCATGAGCCTTCCGCGCAGGCCATCATCCTCAATCTTCAGGCTGGTCATGGCGTAGTCAAGGGCATCGCCCGTCACTTGCCAGAAGTCGACGTGGTGGCCGGCGAGTCCGCGTAGCCAGGTGTATTGCAACTGTTTGGTACGCCACAGGTCGGACAGAGACTGCCAACGCTCGCCCAGTTCGTCCTGGGCGCCGCGGGCGACGCTGCTGACGTCAAACAGGGTGCCATAGGCATCAAATACACAGGCGGAAATATTGGTTAACGGCTTTGCAGACATGGAAGAACTCCTGAAGGAAACTGGGCTGGGCCGTGCCATTTTACGGCGACGAGATGCCGGGAACTTGCATCGGCGGACAGGCAACGTCGCCATAGGAACAAAATACGCAGCAATCCCCAGTCTTCGGTTTAAGCACGGTCTTGCAGCTTTCGCACTCATAAAACCACTGGCAGGCGTCGGTCGGCATGCGCTCCCGCTTGCGGTGGCCGCATTCGGGACAAGTCAGGACGGAGTCAAGAATGATCTGTGGGGTCATATTGGTCGGAGCGGGAAGTCTAATCCTTACAAAATCGCTTTTCCCCCGTCGCAACGGTCCGATTGAAACGCTTTGGCGTTCGGAAGTCTACGGCGAGTCTGGCCAATGAAATGAACTCATCGGACGTGCGGCAACTTCTGGTCATTCCATTGATGGCCGCGCCTCTTTGAGCAACCAGTTGCGGAATGCCGAAATCTTGGGCCGGACAGCGGCATTCTCGGCACTGACCAAATAATAGCTGTCCGGTAGAACCATGCTGTAGTCGAACGGAGCGACGAGCCGGCCGGCAGCGAGGTCGCGGGCCGCCAACTCCCTGGCACCCAACACCACGCCAAGACCATCGATCGCTGCCTCCAGACCCAGCATCGTATGATTGAAGTGCAAGCCGCGGCTGGGGTCGACTTCTTTGGCGCCGACGCCTTTCAACCATTGCACCCAGTCCGGTCGATCGTCGCGACCGAATAACGTATCGTCGTGCAAGAGCAGGTGATGGCGAAGGTCTGCGGGCGAGCGCAAAGGTCTCATACCGTCAAGCAACTTCGGGCTGCAGAGCGGCGTTACCGATACCTTGAACAACAAATCGACGCGACAATGCGGATAGCTGCCGTTACCGAAACGGATGTCGATATCGGCATCCAGGGGGCTGCCATCCTTGCCCGTCAGGCTTCCCATGTCATCACGTCGGTGTGCATCGACGAAGCGCATGCTGGCGATAATGCGAATGTCGATATCGGGATGGTTGGAGACAAAACGGTGAAGCCGGGGCATCAGCCACTTTGCGGCAAATGACGGTGGCGCGTTGACCGTCAGGGTTCCCGCGTCGTCATGCGCCCGCACCTCCTCGATCGCGCCGGCGATCTGAGCAAAGCCCGCGCTCAATTTCGGCAGAAATCTCTGGCCCGCGGGCGACAGCGAGATCGCCCTGGTCAGGCGGTGGAACAAGCTCACGCCCAGACTTTCCTCGATCAGTTTTATCTGGTGACTGACTGCGGCCGGGGTTACATGCAGTTCCTCGGCGGCCTTCTTGAAGCTCAGATGGCGCGCAGCGGCTTCGAAGGCCCGTAGCGCATTTAGCGGGGGATAGTGGATGCTCATGCGCTAATTATAGATTAGTTTCCCTCATCCGTAATCGTTACATATATAGCTTGTTGCGTCGCACCAATCCCGCTATGATTGGTTTCATAGCCTCTCGGCTTGAGATATGCATTAGGAGATCAGAAGATGAAAGCCAACACCTCTCTGTACCATGGTAGTTTCGCTCAGCAGGTCCCGTTCGGCGGCATGACTCCCGATTTTCGTGCCATCGCAGGCCGCATTGCCACTCAAACAAAGCTCGTTTTCGTACGTCTGTCGAAGGCTCTGCGCCCGATCAGCTTTGAGGAAGCGTATCTCGCCGAGTCGCAAAATTTAGCCGAGCTGGAGAGACGCATGCTTGAGTTGCAATCCCACCGTGACGGTTTTTCGTCTTCCTACTGGTAATGCTTCTTGCCTCTGGTGGCGAGGCCGCTCGCATAGCCGTACTCCGCACGACGCAGTAATGACTCCTCCTCCGATTCCACACGGAATCGGTTCAAATCCCGGCCTTGAGTCGGGATTCTTTTTTGGTGGCTGGCCGATCTAAAGTTCGGCCCCGCCTATTCACTGATTCGAGGAACGATTTCACCACAGCGTCTCGCGCTCGGGCGACGACGTGATCTTGTGGATGGACAAGTCGGCGCCGTTGAATTCGTCTTCAGGGTCGAGGCGAATGCCTACCGACTGCTTGAGCGCTCCATAGACGAGGAAACCTCCGGCGAGAGCGATCAGCACACCCAGCCCGGTGCCCATCAGTTGGGACATCAGGCTCACGCCGCCAAGACCTCCAAGCGCCTTGGTTCCGAAAATGCCGGCAGCAATGCCTCCCCACGCTCCGCACAAGCCATGCAATGGCCAGACACCGAGGACATCATCGATCTTCCATCGATTCTGGGTCAGGGTAAACATCCAGACGAACAAGCCACCGGCCACACCTCCGGTAATCAGCGCGCCGAGCGGGTGCATCATGTCGGAACCGGCGCATATCGCCACCAATCCTGCGAGCGGACCATTGTGTACGAAACCTGGATCGTTTCTCCCGGCGACCAGAGCCATCAAGGTGCCCCCGGCCATTGCCATTAACGAATTCATGGCCACCAGCCCCGAAATCCTGTCCAGCGTCTGCGCACTCATGACATTGAAGCCGAACCAACCCACCGTCAGTACCCAGGCGCCCAGTGCCAGAAACGGAATGCTCGAAGGCGGATGCGCGGATATGCCCCCGTCCTGATGATAGCGGCCGCGACGGGCGCCGAGCAGCAACACGGCAGCCAGACCAACCCAACCACCCACGGCATGCACCACCACCGATCCGGCGAAATCATGAAATTCCTCGCCAAAAGACGATTTCAACCAGACCTGAACGCCAAAAGCCTGATTCCAGGCGATCCCTTCAAATATGGGGTAGACGAAAGCTACCAACAGAAAGGTCGCCGCGAGTTGCGGGTAAAACTTTGCCCGCTCGGCGATGCCACCGGAGACAATGGCCGGAATCGCAGCGGCGAAGGTGAGCAGGAAGAAAAATTTGACCAGTTCGTAGCCGTTCTTCAGCGCCAGTGTTTCGGCGCCGACAAAGAAATTTACCCCATAAGCGATGCCGTATCCTATGAAGAAATACGCCAGCGTCGATACCGAAAAATCCACCAGTATCTTGACCAGCGCGTTGATCTGATTTTTCTTGCGAACTGTTCCAAGTTCGAGGAATGCAAAACCCGCATGCATCGCCAGGATCATGACGGCACCCAGCAAAATGAACAGGACATCGCTGGAATTCTTAAGATTCTCCATCTTGGGGCTCCCTTTTCACTAATCGGCGGCAAACAGCAAGTTGTATTCCAGATTAAATTTTTGCTTAATATCTAGTGCCTTAAAGATTGATTAAATTGAATACTGAGGTTTTATGCACTGGAACTGGGCGTGATTCAGCGAACGGCGCACCTATTGTGTGCATGCTAATAGTGGTTGTGCCTGTCATGCACCGGTACCGGAGAGATGTTCCGCCGGTATTGCAACAAGTGGCTGCCATGCACCTCCAGCGAGCAAATACCCGGCCACCGGCCAACACGAACGTCGAGCATGATTCTGATAAAGTTCTCCATTTGCGACGGTTCGCAAGCTTACTCCATAGAGATAGACATGATCACGGAACTTGCCCGCCTTCTTGCCCGAGCAGAAGCGCTATTGGCGCGCGTGGAAGCCCTGCTGCCGCTACCGCCCCAAACACCCGACTGGCGCTCGGCATTCGCGTTCCGATGGCTCAAGCGCGGCGGGCGTGGCCATCTTCATGCGGTCATCCGGCCGCATCGCATTCGTCTCAAGGATTTGTGCGGCATTGATGAGCAAAAGCTGCGCGTCGAACAGAATACCCGCCAGTTTATCGCCGGCCGCAGCGCCAACAACGTCCTGCTCACCGGCGCCCGCGGCACCGGCAAGTCTTCGCTGGTGAAAGGCATCCTCAATCAGTATGCATCGAAGGGGTTGCGCCTCATCGAAGTTGACAAGCACGACCTGGTCGATTTGATGGAGATAGTGGAACTCATTGCCGACCGGCCGGAACGGTTCATCATCTTCTGCGACGACCTATCCTTCGAGGCCAGCGAGCCGGGTTACAAGGCATTGAAAAGTGTGCTGGATGGATCCATCGCCGGCATGCCGGAGAACCTGTTGCTCTACGCCACATCCAACCGCCGTCACCTGATGCCGGAATATATGGACGAGAATCTTGAAGCCAAGCACAAGGACGGTGAAATTCATCCCGGCGAGACCGTCGAGGAGAAGATTTCGCTGTCCGAGCGTTTTGGTCTCTGGCTGTCGTTTTATCCTTTCGATCAGGATCACTATCTCGCCATCTGCGAACATTGGCTGCGCGAGTTCGGTGTGACGGCCAGGCAGGCAGAAATGGCACGGGGTGAAGCATTGCAATGGACGATCCTGCGCGGCTCGAGAAGTGGCCGCGTCGCATGGCAGTTTGCCCGTGATTTTGCCGGCAGGCATGCCGGCAACAAGCGCAACCAGTCTTGAAGAAGATCATTGAAGTCGCCGCCGCCGTCATTCTCCGCGACGACGGGACTTTTCTGCTCGGCCGGCGCCCGCCCGGCGGCATTTATGCTGGTTACTGGGAATTCCCGGGAGGCAAGCTCGAAGTCGGCGAGACACCGCGCCAAGCATTGTCTCGCGAATTGCATGAAGAACTCGGCATCGAGTTGGAAACTGCTTATCCGTGGATCGTCCGAGAGTTCGTTTACGAGCACGCTCACGTGCGCTTGTATTTCTTCCGTGTGCGCCGCTGGTCGGGAGAGTTGCACGATTTGCAGCATGACGCCCTCGCCTGGCAGTTTTCCGGCAAGGTCGACGTATCCCCTCTGCTACCGGCGAACGCGTCGATACTTGCGGCACTGACCCTGCCGGAATTTTATGCCATCAGCCACGCCAACATCATGGGCGTCGAAGCCCAGATTGACGCGCTGGCGCGCTCACTCGATCAGGGGCTGCGCCTGGTACAGTTACGCGAAACCGAATTACCCGCGACGCACCGAGCCGCCTTCGTCCATGCCGCCGTGACACTCTGCCGTCAATTTGACGCCCGAGTGCTGGTTAATAGCGATGTCACTCTGGCCAACGACAGCCTTGCCGATGGCATTCATCTGACCGCAGCACAGTTGATGCAGTTGAATTCGAGACCGGATTTCCCCTTGGTGGCCGCGTCCTGCCATAACCGCCTGGAATTGGACCAGGCGGCACGACTAGCGCTGGATTTCGTCGTCCTCGGTCCGGTCAAGGAAACCGCCAGCCATCCCGGTCAGCCTGGCCTGGGCTGGAACACGCTGGCGGAAATGATGGCGGGCTACTCGCTGCCCGTCTACGCACTTGGCGGACTGGCGCAGGGTGATATGCAGGACGCCTGGGCTGCGGGCGCCCATGGCATCGCAGCCATTCGCGCCGCCTGGAGAAAATGAATCAACTCTGCCCCGCACTATCGGGTGACGGCGGCTGCTCCGCAACCCGATAGTCCTCAGCCGCCCAAGCGCCCAGGTCGATCGCCTTGCAACGCTTTGAGCAGAACGGTCGGTAGCGGTTTTCCGTCACCCATGCCACCACCTTGCTACAGATCGGGCAGTTGACCGTACTTGGGAATTCGGGTGGCGACACCGTCGGATTACAGATTGCAGAAGGTCAACTCGAAGGAAATATCCGCTTCCGCCGGGCGCGGTCGCAGATCACCGTCAGGCGCGATGAAACGAATATTCAGGGCGTATTTGTTGGCGCTGATTTCCGGGACATAAGGATCGCTGCGATGCACGCGCAAATGCAACATCTGTGCCGTGCGGCCTGCCAACATCAACTGGAAAACGCCTTGTGAGGCAATCTGCATTTCGGCCCGGCCGGACGCGCGCAACAAGCGCAACACGATGATCAGCCCGGCACGAATCGGCAGTATCGGTTCCAGCCAGGCGTTCAAGGCGACGCGGCGCTGATCAGGATCGCGATGCAACCAGTAATGGTAGGCCGGCAGGTCGAACTCACAGACACCGCCAGGAATTGAGGCCCGGTTCCTGATCGACATCAGCCATCCGTTTTCTCGCAGATGTTGGCCAACCTTTCCCTGCATGCCCAGCAACTGAACGCTTGTCTGCTCGATTTCGTGGAGCGCCGCCGACAATGCGTCTTCCGATATGTCGGGATTGTTGCGGAATGAAACCAGGGTTTGTCGCTGGCGTTCGAGTTCCTGCACCATGTCGAACTTCAAATCGGATCGCCCCGCAACTTCAAGAATCTCGAAGATCATCATCAAGGCAACATGATGATCCTCCTGAGCATTGGCTGCGATGAAATGCAATGCCTTGTCAAACAAATCCTCAAGGCGCAACAGCGTTCGAATGCGCTCATTCAGAGGATATTCGTAGTTGATCACTCGACGGTCACTTGAGATAAGTTCCGCAATTCTGACGGATTCACGCGCAAATCTCAACCTGTCGGCGTTGCATTTGCCGCAAGAATCAAATATTTCCGGTGCAATTCGGCAATCTGGCTCTGTAATGCTGAAATGTCGCCGTCATTATTCAGGGTATCGTCGGCAACCGCGAGCCGGTCCTCGCGCGTTGCCTGTGCAGCCATGATGCGCTCGATTTCTTCCCGCGACAGGCCGTTGCGCGCCGCCACTCGCTTAATTTGAGCGCTTTCGGCACAGTCAACGACTGCAATTCGCGACACGCGTTCCCGATAGCTGCCCGACTCCACCAGCAGCGGAATTACCAACACCGCATAGGGCGCTCCCTCAGACAGAGCGCGATCGCAACGAAGTTGGCACTCGATACGAATCAGCGGGTGCATGATGGACTCCAACCGGCCCCTTGCCATGGCGTCGTTAAATACAAGACGGCGCATGGCGGCGCGGTCAAGTGCCCCATTTTCGGCGATGACGGTGGTCCCGAAAGCTCCCAGAATAGCCGCCATCGCCGCGCCACCCGGGGCGGTGAGTTCATGGGCGACAATGTCCGTGTCGACGACCGCCGCTCCCAATTCGGCGAAAAACGCTGCCGCCGCGCTCTTGCCGCTGCCGACGCCACCCGTCAGGCCAACAATAAAACGCGAAACCGGCATGACTATGCCCCTGCGGGACAATCGCCTATCTTGGCCGCGCCTTGGCCATTCAGCAGCTCACCCAATTGCTTAGACAGGGCGTCGGCCGGGCCGCGCGCCTCGAGTTGCGCCTTGTCGAGCGGATCTTCACGGACCTGGACCTTTGCGGACCTTACGCTCCGCTTCGCCAGTTCCTGCAAATACTCACTCGCGGCGATCTCAGTCTCGAAAACGCCCAGCAAGATTGCGAATTGATCGGGGCCCTCCTCAAGGATCAGCAAGAAATCGGCAACCTCCCTTTTCTTCAATTCGACCAGTTTCCTATCGGCGGCCGGCCTGTTGGCGAGCGGGGGAATGACCACCCAGTAGGTATTCCTGGGGGTGTCATTCATTTTGATAGCCCAACTCAGTCCAGGCTGTCTTTCCTTTGCTTGAGCGATTAGGCGCTGGACTTCACTCAGCGCAAGACCGCTCACCAGCCGGCAATTCTTTTCCGTCCGGGCGGAGTCACGGGAATCGATCCCGACACCCACCACGCGCAACTTCTCCGGCACCAGCTGATTACTCAGCCGCTGCGGCTCCCGACCGTCAGCCGCGGTGCCGAAATAGGCCTGAGTCCAGGCGAAAAACACCAAGTTGGCCAGGATCAGGAGAAAGAATGAGGTTCGAATCATAAGTGCCTATGTCCGTCTTCACCGGCAATTCGAACCAGGCCGTCCAGCACCAGATAATCGACAGTGTGCCATGTTACTTCCAGTAAAGGCAGCAGCGAGGCGGCAGCGCCGCCGGTCACCAGGCAAGTCGCCCCCGCATCAGCCGCGGCATGAGCAAACATCCGGGCGATTGCTCCGGCCGTAGCCTGCAAGGCCCCGCTGACGATCGCGTCGGCAGTGTTGCGTGGAAGCGGGCGGTATTCGCCATCGACGAGAGGCAGTTGCGCGGTATTGCGCGCCAGACTGGAGCGCATCAGGTCAATGCCCGGCAGAATCAATCCGCCCTGAAAGAAGCCGTTCCGATCGAGTACGTCGACGGTTGTCGCGGTACCGGCATTCACCACCAGGCATGCGCCCTGGCATAAATGACGCGCACCAATCAATGCGGCCCACCGGTCCGCACCCAGTTGTGCGGGGTCTGTATAGCAGTTTGTTACACCGCATTGCGCCGCCTGGCTTGCCACCCAGGTCAGCGGCAAGCCGAGGGCATCGACGGCGCTTTCGACCGCCCGCAACGCCTGCTTTCCTGCGACACTACAGGCGATTGCCTTCGAAGCCATGGGCAAACCGGAAATCTCCTGTGACAGGTCGTGGAGTTCCGCCAACGGCCGCGCAGCTTGTTTCAGCCATTGCTTGCCGTCGTGCAACCCCCATTTGAGTCGGGTATTGCCACAGTCAATGCAAAGCAACATCAACTTTTCCTTAACGACACTTCGCCACTGATGATACGCTGGATGCCGGCAGGCGTTTCCAGCAACAACGCGCCGTCGCCGTCAACACCGCGGCAACGTCCTTCGATAGGGGCAGCAAAGTCGGAGAGCAGGCGAACAGTCTGCCCTTCGAAGGCATGGCGCCTCCGCCATTCGTTTTGCAGGGCAGCGAAGCCATGTTCGGCGAATCCTTGCAGAATTTCATGTATATCCACCAGCAGCGTGGCTAACAGGATGTTCGCGGTTGGCGGCTTGACGCCCGCATCGGCGAGCGAAGTTGCCGTCTGCCGAAGTTCTTCCGGCATAGCCCTGGGCAGTCGCAGGTTCATGCCGATACCGATTACGACGGCCTCAGGACGAGGTCCCGGCACTACCTCGATCAGCACGCCGGCAAGCTTGCGGCCGTTCAGGAGAATATCGTTGGGCCATTTCAGGGTGATGTCGCGAATACCCAGCGATTCCAGGGATTTTGCAACAGCAACGCCGACTGCGAGTGACAGGCCGGAAAGTGACTTGGCTTGCGGAATGCGCCAAAGCAGTGAAAAAGTCAGACTGTCGCCGACTTCCGATATCCAACTCCGGCCACGCCTGCCGCGGCCGGCGGTCTGGTGCTTCGCGGCGAGGACGCTGCCGGCTGCCGCGCCGGCTTCGGCCCGGGACAGCAGAAGCGTATTGGTGGAATTACATTCGGCCAGCACCTCCACGT